>ERZ651768.2782-NODE-2782-length-11961-cov-5.488808_pt1 | contig 11961 bp, 7 predicted proteins | sample MGYA00514754_ERZ651768 | MGnify/ENA metagenome assembly ERZ651768 | reverse complement strand
CGAGGCATTGATGGCGCGCGCCGAGTTTGACAAGCGCATGCAGTCGCTGATTGACGAAATCAAAAACGCGCCGAAGGCGGCCGGTGTTCAACACATCCTGATCCCCGGCGAGCGCGAACAAAAATACAAATCCAAGGCGCTGGAGGAAGGCGTGAACCTGCCAGGCGATGTCTGGGCCAAGCTGGTTGAGGTGAGCGAATCCTCGGGGGTTGATCTCCCGGCGGGTTGAAGGGCATCAATCGTTCAAGTCCGCACTACGCTTGGCCAAGTTACAATTGCACTTTTAGAGATTTCAGGAAGGAACACAACGTTACTTCGTTGGAAACGGCTTGGAATGAAACTTCTTGAAAATGTCTAGAGAGTTGTCTTCGTCTCTTCTAGTGTGGTCTAGTTTACCACCGGCTGCCACTAGTGGACGAATAAATTCCTCAACTCCCAATGTGGCAGCATAGTGCAACGGGGAGTTGCCATAAGATGTTTCCGAGGCATTGGGGTTTGCGCCTGCTTTGAGCAACAACCTGATGGCTGTTTTATTGTCGTTTTTGACCGCGTAGTGCAGCGGTGTTAAACCAAAATTATCAACGCTGTTTGGATTAAAACCGTTATCCAGCAGCAATTGAATGCTTTTAGCGATAGCTTCATCCGGACGCGGTTTGGTCATATTTGAAGAAGCAAGGTGAAGCGAGTTGCGGCCATCCCATCGAGTAATGTCACTCAAATCCTTGTCGCTGTTCAAAGTGATATAATTCTCAATATTGCCGGGTTCGGTATGTTGACTGTAATAAAGTAGTTTTTGTTCATCTCTCGACTCAACCCGGTCAATGATCACAAACAGAATCGCGATGCCCACTAGGCTTCCACATACAGTTTTCCTTCGCATGAGTTTTTTTAATTCGTTAAATTCATTGGTCAGATTCAGACTGTATCTCCTCCCCGAAAGCAAAGTGCCGATTACTGTTCCACGACAGGTGAGGTGGTAAAGCAGAAAGCAAATAGCCACTGAACCGATCAAACAAATTGAAAAACAAAGTAACGCAGACTCTACTCGGTCTCTCAAATAATACGAAAAGGACAATTGTATTGGAAAATGCAGGAGATAAATGAAATAGGAAGAGTCAGCAAAATAACGCCCCAACGCTGTTTGCTTGCTTAGGAATTTCTTAAAGAGCAGCATAAGGAATAAAACTGCACACCATGTGGTATAAGCCCGAAGGAGACACATCAGATGCCATTCGGCTGACGCATTAACAGAACTAAAATTGAAAGGATTCTGCAAAAATGGAAAATTACCGAGCAGTCCACTGCGAGCCTCCACTGTCTCAAACAAGGCCCAATCCTGAAGTAGAATTTCAGGTTGAGTTGTCAGCCTTAACTCATCGATAAGAGGAATGAGAATCAGCAGAGCCAACAAAAATGGAATAATATGATATTTGGCGTTTGCCTGAATCTGTTCAAGTGACTTTTGGTGATTGAAAAAAAGTGCGCCAAAAACAAAAAACAGGCCGTAATATAGCAAAATATCTATCGAAGTTCCTAATCTTGGGACATCCGCCCAGGGAGGGCTAAAAGTGAGTATGGGGTAGGTCAAAAGAGTCAGGATGACAATCCCAAATCTGCCACCTACAGCATTCATTAATTTGGAGAACAACTTTAACCCTATATTAAACCTGTCGACAATAAATGCACCTATCGCGAAACATGCAACGAAGTAAATTAGCAGATGAATAAACCAAAAATGCCAAAACCAATTGCCAATTGGATTTGGCTCCCTGAGAATGTAACCAGGGTTTTTTAGATATGTGATATATTGAGTAAGCAGGGATCCGTTTGAACCTGTAATATCAAGATAAAAACCTGCCGCCGCCAATGGCTGTAGTAACGCAATACAAATAATAAACGGGAATAAAATCCGGGTGACTCTATTTTTAACATAATAATTTAATCCCCGTTTTTGAACCAAAAGCACAGAAAAAAAACCAGCCACTAAAAAAAATACTTCCATGCGAAAAACATGGATAAGCTCCATGATATAGTGCAAAAACATTGAAGGCTCATCGTGAACTCGCAAGGGATCAATTGTCCACTGAGCAAACGCCACTGCCGCGTGTATCACCAATCCCAAAAACATGGCCGTCGCCCTTAGGCTATCCATGTAGTGGAGTCGGTCGATATTTCTCATTGGGGCTATTTATCGGCCTTGACGAAATTTCCCCACCAAGGCCTTGAATCTCGGATTGTCTTTGTTTTCACCAATGAAATATTCTATCGCTTCAACACCAAAGGCGTATTGCAGTTTTCTTACCTCGAAAGCCTTCTCCGCCTCATCCATGTATTTACTGAAGTCTCCATCTAAAAGTTGATACCGGTCAAGTTGAATCCCCTTTGCTGTTCCGGCATAGGATCGGCCCTCACTTACATATTTCTGAAACTTAACTGGATCCCGGTCCTTGTAGTAGTGTGCCAACACAGAATATATTTGTTCGTTTTTATTGATGAAAGACTCAACCTCTTTCACGAGATCGTCTATATCCTTTTCCAGGCCACCTTGATATAAATAAACTGTATAAAGCCGCTCCCAAGTTCGGGAATAACCGGGAGTAACACTCAATCCTCGTTTGCAGGCGACCTCGGCTTCAGAAAATCTTTTAGTTTCAAGCGCACTGGTTGCGAAGTTCATTAGTATCACATGATTATCGGGATCAAGCTCCAACGCCTTTTTGAGTGTCAAGTAAGCCTCAGCGTACTCGCCCTGCGACATGAGGTTGATGCCCAGCCAATGATATGCTTGTGCGAACTTGGCATCCAACTCGATTGATTTTCTGTAGTTTTTTTCTGATTCCTTGAATTTCCAATCATATGCGAACTGAATCCATGCCAGGGAAACATACGACTCCGACAGGCTAGCGTTTCGGGTGATGGATTCGATGGCGAACTCACGTGCCTTTGGATAGGCAACATCATGATCCAAGAATCCATAAACCCCCAACATGCTATACGAGTCAGCCATGCCAGAGTAAGCTTCAGCAAATTCGGGATCAAGGGTGATCGCCTGCTTGTAGAGCTTTAAACTTTGTCGCATCCCGGCTTCACTCCGGGAAAACCAGAGAGCGCGGCCTTGGGTGTAGAGTTTGAACGCCTCGGAGTTTACGGTAGACGTTTTCCCCAAAGCCAGTGCCGTTGCCGTACCCACCTTAACCCCAACTGAATCTGCAATTTTAGAGGCGATGGCAGATTTGATCGAAAAAATGTTCTCAACTTTGTCTTCGTAGGTCACGCTCCAGACGGTTTTGGAATCAGAGGCGTTGATAAAATCGACGGTGGCGGTGACGTTTTTTCCGACAACAGCCATTTCACAGTCGATGATAAAATCTACGGCCAGGTTGTCCCTGATTTCGTTGATATCCCGGTTGGCGCCCCGGTAGGCATTAACGGACACTCCGGAGATCACAGTAACTCCTTCCAACTTGTTGATGGCCGCTTTGAGTTGCGTTCCCATGCCGCCACCGACCCACTTGTCATCCTCCGTTGCCGCACTTACCTCAATCGGCAGAAGCGCGATTCGGGCCTCACCGTTGGTTTGTCGGGGTGTTGACGAGGGCGCAGGCGGCAGAGATCCGCTGCCACCCTTGAATGCGAACCACCCACCAACAGCGGCAACAAGAGCAGCGGCAGCGGCAACGCCAACCCACATGCCGCCGGAGCCTTTCGCCTTGGGCGGAGGCATGTGACCCGTGATGGTCGAACCGTGCCCCTGACTTGGCGCGTCCGCCGCTTGGCCAAGCGCTTGGTTTTCACCCTGCCTCGGTTGGCCAACGCCGAGGCGGCGAATAGTTTGGTGGACGAATTCGTATGCCTTGCTCTTGTCGAGAGTGTGAAGCGCGATGTTTTGGATGCCGGCCAACTGGTACTCCATCGTCTCCGGTATCTCGCACTGTTCGAGATAGATCGGCAGGATGATTTTCTCCCGCTCGCTGGCCAAGGCGAGTTCCTTAACGACGTTTTTCGAGCCGGTTGAGTGACCGCTAATGGCGAGAATGAACAGAGAGCTGGCGCGAATGGCCTCGACAATTTCCTTGGTCCAAATTGTGGCACCGTGAATATCCGTCTCGTCCATCCAGACAGAAATCCCCTGCCCTCTCAAGTACTCCACCATTTTGACCACCTGCTGCTGGTCTTCACGGGAGTAACTAATGAAAACATCCGGGCTCATTTTGAGCCAGGAATTTAGACAAGTTGAAACATCTGTGTCAAGGCGCAATCAAGCCTCAATCAACCCCGCGCTTAGCCAAGCGGCGGTTTAGCAAAAACGCCACAAGCCAAGCGGCGGCAATCGTGCAGGCCAAAATGAGGAACGCCATCCACCCGCTGTGATCCCAGTAAGCCTTGATGCCAAGCGCGATAAAAAGAACGGCGGCAATCGCGTTCAGGAAGGTGAGTGGGAGGGGTGTCTTGAACGGAGCGGCCAGGCAACGCCGGTCGGCCCAGCAGGAGAGGATGCAAATGATCCCGCAAGCCAGCACGCCGGTGAACAGGTTGGCCGGGGTGAGGATGGCGATCAGGGCGGTGGGCTTGTCCGCGCCGGTGAAGTGCTGCCAGCCCAGGTTGCCAACCAAGACGAGCATGCCGCCGATGCCCACCCACAGGATGGTGATACGCCGGGTTTTGGCCGGGGCGATCCCGGTCGCCGATCGGGGGAAGGCGTTTTGTAATTCGCGCATCACGGCGGGAGCCACCTCGATCGTCCCATACAGCGTGCCAAACAACGCCAGAAAGGCGCCCACGAAATAAAACGGGCGCAGCCATTGCGAGGTCGCCTCCACGAACTCCGCCTGGAGGTTCAGGAGATTGTTGCCGTCCGGCACCTTGTGATCCGGGCCAAGGATTTCGGTTCCGCAAGCCACGAACACCACGCTAAAAAGCAGCACGATGGCGAAGCTCATGGTGCAGTCGATCAGGGGGGCGCGGCACCATTGGCGCAGCCGAATCCGAGCCGCCTCATCGTGGGCGTCCACCGGCACGGGGCTTGGCTGCTCGTTGGAGGCAAGGCCCCACTGTTTGTCGCGCAGATAGGTGACGTAAGCGAGGTAATCGAAGCCGGAACCCCCGATCACCCCGACATAGGTGCTGAGTTCGACCCAAACCGGGCGTTCGGAGATTTCGGAGTAAAACTCGGGTGGCGTGGTATACCTGACTCCCAACCAATTCTCCAATACACTCGGCGTAATCCAGCCCGGGTAATCGGGCGGAGTGACATTGGCAAACCCGGCCAGCAGATCCATCCACTCCGGATCGACCAGAAACAGGGAAACCGTCACGGCGAGCAGCATGAGCAGAACAAAAAGCAACTGGAGTTTCTCGAGTCGCTTGTAGCTGCCGGTGAAAGTCAACCCGACCACGACAAGCAGTATGACCATCCCCCACATGAGATGGGTGCCGGTGCCGGACGATTCCGCGTGCAACAGACCGGAGACCAGCGTGCCCAGCGTCCCGGCGTGAAAGCTGACCCAGATCGGGAACGACACGATGGCCAGCAGCAGGAAGGCCATCGGGAGCCATCCACGCGGGCCGGGCAGTTCCGTCCATCGCTGGAACGGGTGCGCCCCTGTCAGCACCATGTGGCGGGCGGTGGTGAAAACCAGCGCCCACTTGAACACACAGACCAAAAGAAACAGGCTGAGCAGTTGATAACCGAACAACGCCCCGCCCCGGGAGGAAAAGATGAGTTCGCCGGATCCGATGGTCAGCGAGGCGATAATTGCCCCCGGCCCGAAGATGGTGAGCCACGACGCGGGGTTCCGTGACGTCAACGCATCCAACGGTTTCCGGCATGAACTCATGGTTACACTACGCGCGTTAGTCATCGGCGATGAAGCCGTGATACAGGCCCATGTAGTAGGGCAGCGTATACACCGTTCCCGAGCCGATGACGTGGCCTCCGCCGCCGGTGTCCAACTCCCACGGACTGGCATTCCAATGGTTAACAAAACGCTCGTCCACCGGCAACACCTTGCCGTTGTTCCTATATCCCCTGCCCCGGAACTTGTCGTCATAGGCGTCGGCCCAATGGTCGGATAACAGGATCAAATCTTTCCGATGATGATTGGTGTGTCGCCAGTCGAAGCGATCCAGCGGAAAACGCCTGAGCGTGCTGATTGAATCAGCGAGCCAAGTCTCCCAGGGTGACAGGTCAAAGGTTCCCCATATATTTGTAAACTCAACATCCATCGCCTGGGACGCAAAACAAAAGTTGAAGAACGGGTTCATCTCCGGCTCCTCCTGTCGCCATGAATTGGCGAATGAGGCCATGTACATTTTCTTCAGCCCGGGATCGGGCTCGTACTTGACCAGATTATAATAAGCCATGAAGGCCATTTCGTCATCTGACTGGTTTCCCGACCCTATACCACGTTGATACTTCGGCCACATGACGTTGATATGGTACGAGTGCTTATCACGAAGTTCCTTGGCCACCTTTCGGTATTTCATGTCGCCTGTCATGTGATAAGCCACATTCAAGTAGGATAAGATACTGATGGATTTCAAGCCGCGCTCTTCATGCCATTCACGATCCTGATTGATATCATTTGGGCCATACACCGACCAACGTGTCTTCCCGGCATGGTCGTGCATGCTGAAGTCATGGCTGATCAGGTGATCAATGTTGGCCCGCACGATCTCTCGAACCGCGCTCTTTTCTTTTTCCGTTTCAGCGACCAGATCGTAATAGAGCGGGTAGAAAAAATAGTGCCCGTCCAGTTCGTCCGAACTGGTGTCGCTCTTCCAGTAATACTTGCCATCGGCTGACTTCGGCCACCGCGGCTCATAGACACGCCAGTAGCCATCTTGTTGTTTCTTGCGGAGCTGGTCCTCAATTGTGTACCCCCTGGCGTTTGGATTCCTCCCGGACGAAGTCTCCAGCACGGTTCGGGCGATGAAGCCCGGGGGCGGATCGTGTTCGGAACCCTTGGGCGCCTCGCTCAGGAAACGCAGCGCCCCGAAGGCGCGCCTGGCCCGGCGCTTGGCCAAGGGATCCTTCGTAGCCGCGTAGGCGAAGCACTCTCCCGCGCCGTACATGCTGGTCCACAGACCGTCGTTGTCGCTGTCGGTAAGGCGCAGGTTTTCCTTTTTCCCCTGGGCCGGGGCGTGGGCATCGATGACGTAGCCGAACTCGGTACGCCGATGGTGCTTGTCGATCTCGTCCTCGTACTGCTTGGCCTTGGCCGCGAGGGTCATGCCCTTGAAATGAATGAACGACAAGCCGCCCGCCGTGGCGACCCACGCGTTGCCGCCCGCGTCTACGGCGATGTCGCGCACCTCGTCGCTTGGCAGCCAGCGCTTCCCCTGCCGGTAAGACCAGGCCGACCCGTCAAAACGAATCGCGCCAATGGCCGTGCCAAACCACACCGTGCCGTCGGCGCCGCCCGCCACGGCGGTCATGTCGTCGTACGGCAACCCTTCCGCACCTGTGTATAGCGTCCACTCGCTTTTCTCGTAACACCCCGCACCTTGGTAACTGGCGAACCACAACCTTCCCAGGCCATCGTACGACACGGTGACATTCGTTGGCGCCCAGCTTTTGTGTCCGTGCCGGGGAAACACCTGCCGTGTGCCTGCTTTGTCCGAAAGAAACAGTCCCTGCTTCGTCCCCACGGCGGCTTGGCCTTCCGGTCCGCGCGCCACCGCCAGCACGGCTCCTGCCTTGGCCACCAAGGCGCGCATCACAGTCGGCACGTTTTTTTTCGCCGCTAACAAGTTTGCGAACTCACCGCTGTCGTTCCACTTGCCGCCCTCGAGCACCACATCGCCCTTGGCTGTTCGCGTCACAACTTGCCCGTCCTTGGCCAAGACCACCGCCCGCACATCGTCGCTCGGCAACCCGTCGGCCTCAGTGTGAAACGTCCGCATCTCCTGAGGAAACACCCCCACGTCAACGGGAACCTTAGGTTGCTCGGCCGAAACGAGATCGATACAAAACATCGCCGAGACGATGGCCGCTCCGATGATCCGCCTCACCTTTTCCGCTCTCAACTTTTTTAGACTGCAATCGTTTGAAGACATGGTTTTTTTATCATCACCACAGGGACAGCTCTGGCGAAATGAATACAGCAAGCCAAGCGCTTGGCCAAGCTTGTCGACAAATACCGGGCTTGGCCGCGTGTTTCACCGGAACAGCCGGCAGTCCAGATTATCTCCACGCCCATCGAGTCGCGCGTCAATCATAGGGCGGAGAAACTTGCCTACTGGGACGAACTTGCAAAGGCGTATCGCAAGGCTACAGACAACTAACAAACACGCGTTTGCCCAAGCGCGATCATGGTTCTGATCCCCGTCCGTGAGGACATTTAAAAGAGTTTGGCACCAACCTCAAAAAGCTGTACTTGCCGTTCACACTGTGGCTACTGTTGTCCTGAGTTCCATCCAGATAATCAATGTATCCAGAAACCAAAAAAAGATCTGAAATGAAACCATTGGAGATCCCAAAACGCCTGGATATTGTATCAGGCGCATGCCGGTTTGCATTTTTGTTCATCGTTGTCACCCAATTCAGCATCAATTGGGTATCGGGCGACTTGATTGTCCGCAAGGTTTTCGGACCTGAAGTGCCCACCGGAAAATACAAGCACCCCTCTTCATTTGATGAACTCGACAATGGCGATCTCTATCTGGCCTATTATGGTGGCGCCGGGGAATACTCCTCGGGAACCGTGGTTTATGGGGCGCGCCTGAAAAAGGGATCCAGCCATTGGAGCCAACCCAAAAGGATTGCCGGCAACCCGTTTCGTTCGCTAGGTAATCCGGTCGTCTGGCAGGGGCCGGATGGGCTGGTTTGGTTGTTTTATGTAACCCGTTTTGGCGACACATGGTCAACTTCGCGAATCAAGGTCAAAATATCCAGGGATGGAGCTGTATCCTGGTCGGATTCCGCCCTATTGACCATTGAACCTGGCACCATGGTGCGGGCTCATCCCATCGTGCTTCAAACTGGTGAATATCTACTCCCCATCTATCACGAAACCGGACACGACACCGAACTGGTGGGACCAGGCACTACATCATTTTTTCTGCGCTATAACCCCTCAAACAAAAAGTGGAGCAGCAGCAAGCGAATTCGATCAGATCATGGCAACCTTCAACCTGCCGTGGCGCAAGTCGATGACAGGCATCTGATCGCCTATTGTCGGCGCGGTGGAGGATACGAGCCGACAACCGAAGGTTACCTGATCCGGTCGGAATCACGGGACGGTGGACACACCTGGGGCAAAGGGACAAACAGTTCGTTTCCAAACCCCAATTCTGCTGTCGACTTTATCAAGCTACGCAGCGGGCGCCTGCTCCTTGTATACAATCACAACATGAATGACCGTACGCCACTGACGGCTGCCCTCTCCAGCGACAACGGCAAAACATTTCCGCATCGTATGAACATCGCTGCCGGACAGGGCTCCTTCGCTTATCCTACAGTCGTACAAACGAGGAATGGAAAGATTCATGTCACATTTACGTCCCAGGAAAGGACGCAAATTAATCATGCCATTTTTGACGAAAACGATCTTCTCAGCAAACCCGACAAAAAAAGTGAACCAAGAGAATCCGAAGAATTAAAATGTATAAACTAATGATCGCTTCCATCGCAGTCACTCTGTTCGCGGCGTGCACCACGATTGAAACGCCCAAAAACATGGCGCTTTTCAACGGCACAAACCTTGACAACTGGGTGGTTGAAAATGATGGCCAATTCTCGGTGGAAGACGGCGTGCTCAAGGTCAATCGCGGTACCGGCTGGCTGCGTTCCGCCGATGTCTTTTCCGACTTCACGCTCCTGATGGAATTCCGCTTCCTGGAGGCCGAAGCCAACAGCGGGATTTTCGTGCGCACCGGCCCGACGAGCAACGACGACGAAAACGGCTGGCCGAACAACGGCTACCAAGTGCAGTGCATGGACATCATCACCGGCAAAGCGCCCTTGGCCACGCTGATCCCCTACGGTGCCCCGCCGTTCGACCCCGAGTCAGACCTGGACGCCTTGGCCAAGGCCTACAAACCGGTTGGCCAATGGCATACCTATGAGATTATCTGCACCGGCGAGACGATGGGGGTCAAGCTGAACGGCGCGCAGATCACCACGGCGACGAGCATCAAAAACCTGAAAGGCCACATCGGCATCCAAGGCGAACACGGCCTGCTCGAATTCCGGAAGATTGACCTAAAGCCCATGCCACAATCGCAACAATAAAGAGAAGAAGGCAACATGAACTCAAAACCAAGCCGGGGGTTTACGTTGATTGAACTGCTGGTGGTGATCGCCATCATAGCCATCCTGGCGGGGTTGCTGTTGCCGGCCTTGGCCAAGGCCAAGCAAAAGGCCAAAGGCATCTACTGTCTGAACAACAACAAGCAAATGGTTTTGGCGTGGGTGCTTTACGCCGAGGACCATGATGGCTATCTCCCGCCCAACCCCAACGGTAAGGGATCCCGGGGCTGGGTCAATGGGTGGCTCAATTTCACGCCCGGCCACAGGGACAACACCAACGTTCTGTTCCTGATAGGCACCAAGGCCCAGGTGGGTGACGTGTATCCTAAGCTGGGGCCCTACACCGCTTCAGCCGGTATCTACAAGTGTCCCGCGGACATATACATGTGCCAGATGGGCGGCACCAAGATGCCGCGTGTGCGCAGCAACTCCATGAACGGGTTCGTGGAAGGCGGCCAATACGACCGATCCCGCAGCAAGACCCAGGGAAGCTTCTGGTATGGAGGATGGAGAAAATACGATCATCTTGATCACATCACCGATCCCGACCCCTCTCACCTTTGGGTGGTGGTGGACGAGCATCCGGACAGCATCAACGACGGCTGGAACATCATGAATCCCACGAGTGATGCCGTCTGGATCGACTTTCCCGCCAACTACCACAACGGCGCCTGCGGCTATGCCTTTGCCGATGGCCATGCCGAGATCAAAAAATGGACTGACCCGGTGCCGCGGGATGAACCTGTGCTCCAACCCCAGGGTCCGTCGGGACGCAACCGGATCCCCAACCATGGCGCCCGAAAAGGCAGACAAAACGATTATTGGTGGGTCATTGAGCGATCCACAGCCCTCATAAACAAGCCGTAGGACTCAGCCTGCACGAGAGGCGCTTTTTCTGTCTGCATCAAATCGAATCGTTGAACAATCCGGACGATTCGTTCCCAACAGCGATCCCTGCCTGAGCTTGGCCAAGTGCGGCTTGACTTAAAGCCACTTGGTTCGGTTTTGTTTTCTAACGAGAGCGTCGGCTTCGGGGATGCCTCTGGCTTTCATCGCTTGGCCGTCCCAGTCAAGATTTCGCTGCAGCTTGAGGGCGACGATACCGGACAAACCGATCTCGGTGAGGTGCCCGCCAATCTCGAACGGTGCGAAGGTCTTGCCTTTGTTGAGGATTGCATCGGTCCATTCCTGAAAATGCCCCCTCACTCGCGGGAGATGTTGCGGCACTTTTTTCGCCTCAGAATGGTTGGCGTGGCCGGTGAATTTTTTGTCGCCTTTCATTTTCACGTAGCACTGTGAATTCCAAAGCCCGGAGGAGAGCAAACCGTGCTCCGCTTCAACCACGGCACCGACGCGGGGGATGTTTCCAAAGGTGCCAACCATTTGGTCGGTGATGTGTTTGGGCGGCATGTCGACGCCGCCAGTATAGTAGATCAGGTTCACCGCAGCACGCTGGCCCTCGGCGGCGAAATGAAAGGTGTGCGTCACGGCCTTGGCGTAGGTCTCGAGCCCGGCTTTTTGCACGTTGCTGATCCCGACCCGGGACGGGTATTTCAAGTTGAGCGCGCGCACCGGCATGTTGAATGAGTGGCAGCAAAAGTCGCCGATGGAGCCGTTGCCGAAGTCGTACCAACCGCGCCACTTTGCCGGATGATAGATGCCGACCTTGTAGGGGCGCGTCGGCGACGGGCCGCACCAGAAATCCCAGT
>ERZ651768.2780-NODE-2780-length-11965-cov-4.068893_pt1 | contig 11965 bp, 11 predicted proteins | sample MGYA00514754_ERZ651768 | MGnify/ENA metagenome assembly ERZ651768 | reverse complement strand
TAAGAGAAAAATATTTTATCGATATCCACAAGGGTGCAACGGGAATTTTTATGATCCTACTGATGTATATCTATGGGACCTGGGACAGTGTAACATCCTGGGTCTATCTTGCGTTACATGGAACCTATGGCATCCTCTGGATATCTAAGAGCATAATCTTCCCGGATACTACCTGGGAACAAAAGACATCCATCTGGTATGGGCTATACATCTGGTTTGGACTCACGCTATACTGGTCCTCTGGGTGGATCATAAACTCTGGATTTTTTAATGATAGTCTTCCTCAGATCGCGCCTCCGTGGCTTATCGGTTTATGTGTGAGCATGTTTGGTCTGGGTGTTTTTTTACATTTTTCAGCTGACATGTATAAGCACACGATGCTGACTCAGAGGCCAGGAAATCTAATATCTGATGGGATTATGGGTAAATGCAGGAACATTAATTATTTTGGTGAGCTTATGATCTATCTTTCGTTTGCACTGCTTGCTATGCACTGGCTGCCTCTACTGTTTTTAGGGCTGATGATGGCGATAGTTTGGTTACCCAATATGATTCGTAAAGACCGCTCTCTATCTCGATATTCTGATTTTGAAAGATACAAAAAAAAGAGCAAACTTTTTATCCCGTATATTTTTTAAAAATCATTTCTATAAAATAGTTTAGATGAATAAAGTTTCATATAACGTTATTAGTATATTTGTGTTATGAAACATGGTCTGATTATCAGTGTTCTTATTTTATCTGCATATCTTATTGCTCAGGACAGCAGTGAAGTTTATCATGGAAAATTAAACGAGCTGAGACTAGAGCTTGGTATAAGCCCGGAGGCAGAGTTTGACAATAATGCTTTTAGCCTTATTGTAAAAAGATTAGACTCGTTAGGTATCAAAGATGGTCAATTAGAGGATGGGTATGATTGGGGTGGCGGTAAGATTGGTTTTGAGGTTTATCTAAAGAATAACATAGACAGATTGCTATCTGATTTTAAACTAGCTCCACTGCCTTCTGATGGAATACAAAAAGAAAAAATAGACCAATCTGCTGGTGAGCAATTAGACACAACAAAAAACTCAATAGAAATCGATCAAGAGATTGAACCGGTTGAAGATTTAGTAGTAAAAAAGATGTCTACTAAAAAAGATAAAAATAGGAAAAAGAAAAAAAATACTTCTAAAAAAGTAACTAATAAAAAGAGTATGCTGTCTGGATTTCGCGTGGGATCAGGCATAGGAAAACCATTAGCAAAGGGATCCTCTTTTTCTGAACATGCGAGCGATTTTGAATCAGGATTTTCAATCCAGACTCCTTTAGGCATAGGAATTGGACCGATTTTTACATCTTTAGGTTATGAGAGCAGTAAATATTCTTTTGAGGCCCCGGCAGACACTATTACAAGTTATTATGGTACGGGATCAGGACCTGCATTATTTTTTAATCTTGGAAAGATCATAAAAATTGGTGGGGAAAATATAGGCAAGTATTTTATGCTAGGTATGTTAGGCTATGATCATGGTTCGGGATTTGTCAGCGGCTATGATCTGACCATGTTTTTAGGATCACTTCCAGTTTCTTTTTTTGTTTCTAGTAGAATGTATATTATTTCCTTTGATAATGGCGGTACCTCTTACTGGGTATCGGCCTCTGCAGGAATAGGGGTAGATATTCGATGACTATGATAAGCAAAGCTTTAGGCGTGGAGCGTGGTATTCTTTTATTTACTCTATTTATTATTTTCATTACGATTCCCGGATGCGAGAAAAAAGAATTAAAAAATCAGATTAACTATCTTCAGGGAGAGGTAGATGGTCTCCAGGGAGAGGTAAACGGTCTTGAAAAAGAAAAAGAAGGTCTACAGGGTAAGCTAAAAGATATTTCAAGACTAGAAAAAGAGTTAAAAGCAATGAGGGCAAAGATAGACAGCGTATCGCAGCTCCCCGGAACGCTTTATTCGAAGGCCCATTCGTTCTTTGAAAAAAGGCAGTATAACGATTGTATGACACTGCTAATTCTAATATCAGAAAAATATCCAGACTGGGACAGGTCTAAGGTTGAGAAAAAGTATAACCTGGCTTATAAAAAACAGGAAGAGCATGAAAAAGAGCAGGCTCGACTAGTTAAAAAAGAAGAAAGAAAAAGAAAAAGAGCGACTCAGATGACTGAGTCTATCGAGAAAAATGTAGAATCTGTTTATGATAAAACAAAGAGGCTAACCTATTATAAAACGCTTAGAACAACCATCTCTCAGGTCGAGCACACAGTCTCTTTTGGTGTTGAGCTGTATATGATAGTAGACGAATCTGGGAAAAAATTATTTAGGCTTAAATCTACTTATATGGACAAGAGTGTATCGAACTATCATGACCCACAGTGGATGAATTATAATGAGATTGAACTTATTTCGGATAATGGTAAGCGGCTAATTATAGAGATTGATGAGACAAAAAAAGATTTTATTGAGTCTAAATATATCAATAAAGAGACCTCAGATGATCTGATTGATACGGATCAGGTTCTAAATTTTGATGGGTCAAACAGGCTAAGGGTTTATTTTAAGGGTAAATATCTTTATGAGTTTGATATGACCTATGACCAGTTCAATGCTTTCAAAGAGATTCTTGCTAACTATGATTATATTTAGGGCCTATATCTTCAAACCTTTTATTATTTTTTATTTTCTTATTTTTTGTCAGGCTAGTGCAACATCATTAGATCATAGTTCATTAATTGGTACAATAGCGCCGCCTATTTCTTTGCAAAAGGTCAGTGGTGGTGGATCCATACACTCCAGAGATATTTTAAAAAATCAGTCTATGGTTCTAGTATTTTTTTCAACTGTAAATAATCTATCTCTAAAAATGGTTTCTGCTCTTCATCAAATTAGAGCAGGAATAAAGAATAATAACATACAGTTTTTTTTGGTAAATATTTTAGAAGAACAAGAATACCTACAATCATTTATTGTTGAAAAGGTTTATACTATTCCAGTAATTATGGATAGATATGGTACAGTTCTACAGATGTTCAAAACAGACGTAATCCCGCTTACATTAGTGATTGATAGCGGTGGAGAGATAAGCTACTATCAGAAAGGATACTCAGATTCTGAAATAATGAATCTTATTGTGCACCTTAGATCGAAAAAATGAGATACAGCTTATATATAATACAAATATTGGTGCTACTGGTGTTCTCCTGTACTCCCAAGCCGCCTCCGGTTCCAACTGTTCCAACTGTTCCAACTGTTCCAACTGCTCCAACTGCTCCTAAGTGGATTGATGGTCAAGCTGAAGACAGCTTGTATTTATATAGTGTTGCCAGCTTAGATCTTGGCAATAGTGCAAAAGAAAAACTGGATGATATTGCCTTCAGTCAAATATCAGGATTAATAAAAAAAGAGGTAAGCAATCGTTTAAAACATGTTTCAGACTCAACCGGTGCAAATTTTATCGGATATTTTAATCATATTATAGAAACACGTGGGATGAAGAGTCTTAAATACATGGAGATTGTTGAAAGATATCAGGATAAAAATAATAAATATGTTCTTGCAAGATTAGACAAGGAAAAATATTTAAATGGTCTATCACAAGAAAAGCAAAGAGCAAAGTCTGCAGCAATAAACATTATTAACAACATTGACAATAATATTTCTGCAGACAGTTACACAAAAATATTAAAAGCAGTAGACACAATAAGTATGTTTTTGGATTATTACCCTACTGTTAACGATACTAGTAAATATGAAAATCCAAGAGGGATCATTGACATTGTAAGAGATCTTATTAAGGATTACAATAACAGAACCTCAATCAGTTTTAATCCTGGTTTTTTGGAGACCATGCCACTGATAAATGATAATAAAAGAATAAAGGTTAGTGCTATAGATCAGGTTACAGGTAATAGGATAAAGGGTATCTGGATCATGGCCAGATTTAGTGATTCTGATCAGCAGGATTTAATCCTTACTAAAGATGATGGGACCACCTTGTACCAGCCTAAGCCTATTATGAGTGGAACCGGAAGCTATATTGTTACTTTTGAGGTAGACTATATCGCAATGATGAGTCCAGCTTCAGCGCGGTTGCTGTCTATAAAACCAAAGAAATTTCCACTTACCGTTGTCCTATCCGGGCCAAAGATATTTTTTGAAAACATTATCATGGACCTGGATGATAGTGCGCCTAGTTCTGCGGTGATTGATGCGATAAGAGAGTGTTTTACCAATAAATATTCTGCGGTTTTTGTAAAGGATAAGAAAGAGTCTGATATCCTGCTCAGGCTAGAAGTAGCCACCCTTGAGCATAAAGAAAGGGTTAGTGATATCTACCCATATTTTGTTCATGCTTCTGGATCAATAAGCCTTACGGATACTCGAACAAATATTGAGGTTTTTAACCAAGAAATATCTGAACAAAAAGGATCTGATTTCAATTCAATTGAAAAAGCGGGGATTAATGCTCTAAAAAATTTAGCTGAAGATTTAGGTGGTGATATCTGTGACTGAGCTAATCAATCAAGCTCGATCTAGGATCTGGAAACATCAATTATTCTGGTTCGCGTGTTTGGTGATTTTCTTACTCTGTATAGAGTCTTGCAGTCCGAAACCAGAACCAGCGCCTACACCAAAGAGTAAACTAAAAAAGCCGGACTGGGTGAATGGCAAGGATAAAGATAGTGACAACTGGTTTGGTGTTGGGTCAGTAGCATTAGGTGACTCAATAGATCCTAAATCGCTAGCGACCAAAGCCATTCAAAAACAGGTTCATTCTCAAATAAAAAAAAGCATTAAAAACGAGTTTGATATTAACAATACTATTCTTGAAAGTATCTGTGACCAGGCTTTGATCTCAAGGACTCAGTTTATTGAAAGTTTGATAAAGAAGGAGGACTCATATAATGACGGGACTAGGAGATATATTCTTTTAAGCCTCAATAAAAATAATTACTCCGAAACACTAAAAAAAAGGTTAGATGACTTAGATATTGAGGAGACTCTCAGTAAAGTACAAGGCCCACCAGACAAAGAAATTTTTTTATCATTATCTAAGGTATTAAAAACGATGGTAGAGTTTATAGATTTTATTGTAGATAGAGGTTCGCAAACCAGTAGGGATTATAACATATTATTCAACAAGGTTAGATCTATACTTAATGTTTATAACGATAGAATATTTTTTAGTTATAATCCTGCTTCTCTTAATTCTATTCCTATGTCCAATGATCAGAAAGAGTTAACCATTAGCGTAATCGATGTTGAAAATAAAAAAAAACTTGATAGTATTTATGTTCAAATGGACTATAGTATAGAACACGCCGCGGAAACATGGGTCTCAGACTCTTCAAAAGATTACACCTTGTTTTTGCCAAATGCAGGATCAAAATCTGTATACGTCCTTACTATAAGTATTGACTATCAAAAAATGCTTAGGGGAAATTATCTAGATCTCTTATCAGTAAAACCAAAACATTCCAAGGTAACAGTTATACCACAGAATATTAAAGTATACTCTACAGAGTCAATAGCAAGCCTTGGCACTGGGCTTGAGTACTCAGCCGTATATGATTCAATCAAAAGCTGCTTTGGAAATAATTATAGCGCGGAATTTGTTCAGGATATTAATGATTCAGATGTGCTAATGAATATTGAGGTATCCACTAAAGAAAATATGCGTAGGCAAAGCAGAAAAGATCCGTTTAAGTCTGAGGCGTTTTTCATCTTACGTTTAGAGGACAGAGAAACTGGCAATAATATATTTTCACATATGATTGCCAAGACAGAGGCTGTAGACTACGATTTTGTTGAGAGAGCAAGTGTAAGAGCCTTAAGAGACCTAGCGCATAAAGCCAGTCAGAGTATATGTAAATAGAAGGACTTAGATCCTGTCTGTAAGTGGCGGATCGGTTCTAGATGCATAGATTCGTTCTGGATCAAGGTCTCTTCGATAGTACTCAAATGTCTTTCCTGTTCCTTGCCAATTTTCTATTCGATCAACAATTTTTATTTCGCCAGTAAACCTCGATGAAATGCCTAGCATTACGTGGCCTGTTACAAAGCGAATACCATCTCTTTTTTTTGCCCAATTAAGATAAACCTTTTTCAAGATTTTTGCATATCCGTTACCCTTATATTTATTCTTGATTACAAACGCATAGGTATAGACTGTATTAAACTTTCCATAGTTTTCATCTAGCCTTGCCCAAGGCTCCTGAGAAAGTGATTCTAATGGCAAGCCGATGATATAGCCAATGATGTCATCTTGGAACCTTGCAATTAGTGGGAGCGAACCATCGCGATTAAAATAAATATCAATCGTTTTTTCTGTTAACACTGATCTTTGACCATACTCAATCGCTAGCGATTGAGATATTTCGATCAGCGTGGGGTTATCCATGGTACCTATCTTGTCTATCAGTTCGATCTTAAACGAGCCACTAGATGCGAGAACCTTTGAAGCAGATAGTTGATTATTATTGGTTTGGGTCTCTGTCACTAAACGATCTTACAGAAATTATTTTTTCATTCACACTTTTGTTTTATTAGTTCAAACAATAAATCGGTTTGGTACAAGTTTTTTAATCTAGGTATATTTGCAGTCTATGATCTCTTTCAATAGAAGACTTATAGATCGTGCAAATGATATCGGTTCATACCTATGTGTAGGGATTGATATTAGTCCTGAGCTACTTGGGTCAGATGATCTAGAAGATTTGATTACTCATTCTAAACTTGTGGTTGATGCGACCAGAGACCTTGCTCTTGCTTATAAGCCTAATTTTGCTTTTTTTGAACGCTGGGGCTCAAAAGGTTTTTCTTGGCTTGAAGATTTGGTTAAATATATTGGCGGAGAACATATTTTGATCGCGGATGCAAAAAGGGGTGACATTGGTAGCACAGCGAGTCAGTATGCTGAAAGTATTTTTAATTATTTTGGATTTGACTGTGTTACGCTTAGTCCTTACCTAGGTAGAGACAGTATAGATCCTTTTATCAGTAATGAGGGTAAAGGGGTTTTTATACTCTGCAGGACCTCAAACCCGTCCGGAATTGAGTTTCAAAACCAAAGAATAAATGATGGATTGTACCTCTATGAGAACATTGCGATGTGGGCAAATGGTCTGAATAAGGCAGACAACGTTGGTCTGGTAGTGGGCGCAACCGCTCCGGAGGAATTGACTGCAGTCCGAAATATTGTGCCTGATCTTCCTTTATTGATTCCTGGAGTTGGAGCACAAGGTGGTGACCTTGAACACAGTGTTCGGGTTGGCAATATGTCAGGCATAGGATTAATTAATGTGTCTAGATCCATTTCTTTCGCTGGCGATTTAAGCGAGTCTGCGATACGTAATTCTGCGGAGGATTTTGTGTCAAGAATAAATAAGGCGATACGTGAATAACAAAGAAATATTAGACATATTTAGAAACACCGGCGCGCTATTAGAGGGGCACTTTATCCTGACCTCTGGAAGACACAGTTCATCCTATTTTCAGTGTGCAAGAGTGTTGCAGTATCCTAAATATTTAACGCATTTTGCCAGTATGATTGCGGAACATTATAAAGGTACAAAGATTGAAACAGTAATATCACCAGCAATCGGTGGCGTCGTCTTGGGTACAGAAGTAGGCCGTCTTTTAAATGCTCAGACTATTTTTGCTGAACGCAAAGATGGTGAAATGTGTATCCGCAGAGGCTTTGAGATTGAGCCTGGGCAAAATATTTTAGTGGTTGAGGACGTAATAACCACTGGTGGATCGGTGAAAGAAGTAATGGACCAAGTAATAAACCAAGAAGGTAATATTGTTGGAGTAGGTGTTATGGTTGACAGAAGTAATGGTACAGTTAGCCTACATGAAAATCAGTTTTCAATTATTGCTCTGGAAGCAACGAGCTATGAGTCGGATGAGGTTCCGGATAGTTTATCAGCCATGCCAGTGCAGAAACCAGGGAGTAGAGACACAGTATGATGAGACGCACAATAACCGTGCTTGCTATAATATTTTTTATGGTGAGTTGCGAAACAAAAAATAAGGAATCAATTATGGATAAATATGACGGAGCAGTTATTTCAACAAAATTTGGAGATATTGTTTTAGAGTTTTTTGATGATATAGCTCCGAAACATGTCGAGAGCTTTAAGCTCCATGCTAAAAATGGTTACTATAATGGTACAACCTTTCACAGGGTCATTCCTGGTTTTATGATTCAAGGTGGTGACCCACTTACCAAGTCAGAGGACAGAGGTCGTCATGGGACGGGTGGAAACGCTGCCAAATATTTTGGAATAGGAACTGAATCTGAAGAGTCTACCTGGGATCTTCCCGCTGAGTTTAGCAGTACTCCCCATGAGAGAGGAATTTTATCCATGGCAAGATCACAAAATCCAGACAGTGGAGGAAGTCAGTTTTTTATATGTGTTGCAGATGCCCCTTTTTTGGATAACAAGTATACGGTTTTTGGAAAGGTAGTAAGTGGGTTGGATGTGGTCGATGCGATTATAAACACGCCCAGAGATGCGAAAGATAATCCAGATGATAGGATTGAGATGAAGGTGCGACTGGAAAATAAAAAATAGATGAGTATACCATATTTAGGTCTTGCACTTGGAGGAGGGGGAGCCAGGGGTGCTGCACATATTGGTGCGATCCAGACTCTTCATCGTGCAGGGGTAAGACCTGATATAATTGCCGGTACAAGCGCCGGATCCACTGTGGGTGCAATGTATGCCGCGACCCTTGATCCAATCTGGATAGAGAAGCGCTTTCGAGAGTTTATTGAGGATGAGTCTTTTAAATCATTTAACTCAGGTGAATTATTAGATGGCAGAAACCAGGAGACATTACTTAATAAGGTAACCTCAAAAGTAAAACAGCATTATAAAGTAATTTTGGGTCTCAACAGGTCTTATGTAGAAAGCCGAGAGGTTCTTGAAAAAGCAGTCGACTACTTGCTCCCTGCTGATACATTCGAGGAGCTAAAAATACCGCTAAAAATTTTAGTCACTGATATTCAGAATGGAGAAGACTTTATCCACGAAAGTGGCGACCTTAAAGAGGCGATTGTCCAGAGCTCATCAATTCCTGGATTTTTTGAGCCTACATACAATGATGGTAGGCTGCTCGTTGATGGTGGTGTGACCGCACCGATCCCGGTATACTTGCTAAAAAAACTAACCAAACTTGTAATGGCCATTGATGTTACCAACTACAGCGTCAGGCCAATGAAGAATCCTAACATGATAGAGATAGTCAGAAGGTCTGATATGATTACATCATTGAGGCTGAAAGAGAGGATTGCTCAGGATGCAGATATCCTCATAAGGCCTGATGTATTAGGGCTACACTGGTCTGAGTTTGGAAAGTTTGATGATTTACTGAAAAATGGACGCGATGCGGCTGAGAAAGCGCTGAAGTCAGTAACAGATCTTAACCCAAAAGAGGATCATATTTATTACGATTTATTTACGTGTCTTGATTAATATTCGCTCGGTTTTATGCTAAAATATTTTATTAGTTATGTATTTATCTACTCTGGCCTAATTTGGTCACAGATTATTAATCCAGTATCCATTAGTCTAGAGTCAGATTCCACAGCAAGAGCTGGCGAGATGATCAGCATCAGTATTGATGCTATTATGGATGATCAGTGGAAAATATACTCTATCTATAAAATCGTAGACGGACCCCTTCCAACAGAGATCAGTGTATCCGGCGATGCCGTTGGTATGGTTGGTCTTGTTAAAGAGCCTAGTCCGATTGAAAAGTTTGATCCTGGTTTTGATTTGACTTCATACTATCACAGCGGAGACACGAGGTTTGTCATGCCTGTTAGGCTAAAAAGGAATTTAGATCCTGGTAACTATGACATTAGCGTTAGCGTATTTTTCCAGGTTTGCAATGAGAGACTTTGTTATCCGCCAGTGACCATATCTGATACGGTTTCAATCACTATAGAGTCAGGTGAGCCTAGGCCTGGTAAGCTGATTCTAAGTTCATCAGAAGAGAATGATGCTAGCGGAGATAAACCTCGCTCAATTTTGAGTCTAATTATATTAGCAATTGGTGGTGCGATCCTTAGCTGGGTTATGCCATGTGTGTACCCTATGATTCCGATTATAATCTCATTTTTTGGAAAACTATCTGAGGAGAAAGATATTGGGAAAACAACTGTTGCAGTATTATATGGTTCTGGAATAGCAGGAACATTTATTGTGATTGGACTAGTAGTCAGTTTTCTTTCTTGGGGCATGAATGATGCAGCGGCACAAACAGGTTACGCAAATATAGGAAACTTTATCGCAACAAACGCCTGGCTAAATCTTGGCCTAGGATTATTGTTTATATTTTTCGCTTTGTGGATGTTTGGTGTTGTAAACGTAAACGTTACAGGCGCTTTACTTAGCAAGACGGATGAGGCTGGACAGTCAGCCAAGAATGCTTACATTGGCTCAATTATTCTTGGGGTTGCGTTTGCGATTACAAGTTTTAGCTGCACCGTTCCGGTTGTTGGAATGCTATTGGTAGTGGCAGCCAGTGGCACCGCGAGCGGTCTTTTTACTAGTCTTATTGGTATGAGTGTATATGGGATCGTGTTTGCTTTTCCGTTTGTAGTCTTATCTCTTTTTCCATCATCCTTAGAAAAACTCCCGAGATCAGGAATCTGGATGGAAAAGTTAAAAGTTGTTTTTGGTTTTATTGAGCTGGCAGCTGCTGTGAAATTTTTATGGGTACCGGACCTTGAGTGGGGTATTGGGCTTATGCCAAGGAGTATAGTGTTGGGCCTGTTTTTGCTGATAGGTATTGCCCTAATATTATACCTTCTTGGGTTATATTCATTTCAATCAAGGTCTCCAAAGGATAGGCCAAAACCTGGTTTTATAGGCATACTTCTTACGTTATTTGTGCTTCTCCCAGTTGGACTTTCACTAAACTCTTCACCAACATACCACTATAGCGGGCTACCAAGGTTAGTAGATGAAATAATTGAGGCAATGGTTCCACCACCCCCTACAGAGGATGAGATTGCAATTAAAGAAGGATGGTTTTTAGATGACTATGATGGTGCACTAGAAAAAGCAAAGCAAGAGGGAAAACCTTTGTTTGTAGATTTCACAGGAGTTTATTGTGCAAACTGCAGGGTAATGGAGCGAAGGGTTTTTACTTTAGACAATATCAGAGACCTGTTTGATAAGATGGTCCTTGCAAGGCTTTATGTGGACAAAAAGGATTCCCTAAGCTCAGTATTTGCTCAGATGCAGTTTGAACGATACAGGACGGCAACACAGCCTTATTATGTAGTTATAGATCCTGAGAATGAATCAACCATCGTTGATACCGGCGGTTATATTCCTAGTGGTTTTGAATATTTTCTAGCAAGAGGAATAGAAAAATATTATGGGACAAAAAACAATTAAACTGTTTTATAGCTTATTAAGTTTAGCAGTCTTTTTTATATTCTTATTAGGAGTAAGATGAAGAAAAATTTAATATTAATAACTCTCTATATTATTATATCATGCGGTAGCGGTTCAAGTTCTGACCAGGCAAAATCTGCTGTATCAGAAAAACAATCACACGCAAACGATGTTATTGCAAATAAAAAGATTCCTAAGACTAATGTTGCAACCAAAAGCGTTATAGAAAAAAATATTGCTAACCTTGCCAAAAGTAAGAAAATATCATCTCAGAAACGTAATAGAAAAAGTGTAAAAGATGCCAAATTAAAGCAGGTAAATAAACAGAAAAGTAAAAATAATGTCTCCAAGTCTTCAGATAAAATAAGAGCACCGGATTTTTTACTGTCAGACCTGGATGGAAATATTTTTGATCTTTCTGCCTTCTCTGGGCAGGTTATTATGCTAACATTTTGGGGAACCTGGTGTGGTCCATGCAGGAGAGAGATACCAGATTTTATTAGACTATATGATGAGTTTAATAGCAGCGGATTAGAGATTATTGGTGTCGCAATAC
>ERZ651768.2779-NODE-2779-length-11970-cov-6.459430_pt1 | contig 11970 bp, 10 predicted proteins | sample MGYA00514754_ERZ651768 | MGnify/ENA metagenome assembly ERZ651768 | reverse complement strand
CTGGTCGGGTGCCTGGGAGCCAGGCTGGTGGTGGTCGGGGAGGACTTCCACTTCGGCCACCAGCGCTTGGGCAACGTAGCGCTCTTGCGCGACATGGGCTCCAGGATGGGCTTCGAGGTCTTGGGCCTGGGCCTGATCGGCTTGACCGGCAGCCCGGCTCGCGACCACGAGCAGGTCTCGTCCACCTTCATCCGGCGGGCCCTGGCCCGGGGCGACCTGAAGCGGGCCAACTCCATGCTGGGCCGCTCCTACGAGGTCCGGGGCGTGATCGGGACCGGTGAGCTGTCGTCCGACGGTCTGGTCTGCGAGGTCCTTGTCGACTCTGGGGTCCTTGTCCCGGCCCATGGGTTCTATGCCTGCAAGCTCAGTGACGGCAGTAGGGGCTCGTGGGAGGTGACAGTGTCGATTAGCCCCTCAACCGGTGGAGCGGGGGAGACGATCACCGTGTGTCCGATCGATTCGTCGCATTACCTCGGAGTAGGCGTAGCGGAGGGTCGTGCCAGATTGACTTTCGTGTCTCGACTGGAGGAACCGACAGGAGGGGATCTTCCCCCTTGGTCGGTTGACCGCCTCGTCGAACTTGCTGCCGACGCCCGCCGGGCTCGTGGTTGACCGGGGACGTCGTGGAACCCCTGGACGTTGTCCTTCTGCTTGTCGGAGGTCTGGTCGCCGGAGTTATCAACACCATGGCCGGTGGGGGCTCCTTGCTGACTGTTCCACTGCTCGTGCTGGCCGGGGTTCCGGGTAACGTTGCCAACGGTTCCAACCGAGTTGGCATCTTCGCCTCGAACGTCACTGCGGCAGCCACCTTTCGCCGTCTCGGTGTTTCCGGATTGACCAGGATCTTGCCCGTGTTGGTCCCGGTCGCCGTCGGGGCGGTGGCAGGCGCCGTACTGGTCGGCCAGCTGGCTGACGAAACCTTTGATCGGGTCTTCGGATTCCTGATGGTTCCCGTGTTGATCGTGTGTCTGCGACAGCCCAGTGTCGAAGCCAAACAAACTGGGGACCGATGGTCTAGCCCGGTGGCGGCCCTCGTCTTCTTCGGCATTGGCCTCTACGGAGGGGCCTTTCAGGCTGGGATAGGCCTGTTCCTGGTCCTGGCGCTCTCCCAATCCGGTCTGGACTTGGTAGTTGCCAACAACATCAAAGTCCTGGTGACACTCGTCGTGACCCTTGCTGCTCTGCCCGTGTTCATCCTCGGGGGGAGGGTGGACTGGATCCCGGCCCTGGTACTGGCCGCTGGCTTCGCCGTAGGTGGGCTTGTGGGGGCCCGTTTTACGGTGCGCGGCGGCGATCGGATCGTTCGGCCGGTGCTGGTCCTCAGTGTGCTTGGCTTCTCAGGACGTCTACTCGGCCTCTACTGACTGCAGCCACCAGGGGAACAGCGTGCTCCGGTCCGGCTTAGGGGTGCCGAGTCCCATTAAGGGCGTCGGCCAACGCCCCGCTCATCGCGCCCAGGTCATCTGCGACCGTCACCATCTCGAATCCCTGGTCAAGCCGTCGGGGAGCGAGGGTCGCATCGGCGTGGATCCCGGGTACTACGCCGTGTCGCTTGCAGGCGTCCACGATTCGTGCCAGCGCCTCGTCGAAGTCTGGTTCGCCGTCGTGATTACCTGGCCCCAACCCCAGTCCCATGGAGAGGTCGGATGGCCCGACATAGATGACGTTGACTCCTGGGACGACAAGGATCTCGTCGATGGACTCGAGCGCCGAGGGCGTTTCGATCATTGGGATGCACTGGACGAAGGAAGCGGCGGTCGCGACGTAGTCCTGTCCGTGGACCATTGCAGCGCGGGTCGGCCCCGTGCTTCGGTGCCCGGCAGGCGGGTACCGGCAGGCTCGAACCGCTGCGTCGGCCTCGTCGGCCGAGTTGACCAAGGGAACGATCACTGCTGTGGCACCGGCGTCCAGGCACCAGCCGATGATTGCCGGGTCGTTGCTTGGCACCCTGACGATCATTCGCTGCATCGCGCGTTGGGTTGCCTGCAGTATCGGGACAAGATCATGAGGGGAAATCAGGCCGTGCTGCATGTCAACGCAGAGGTAGTCAAACCCGAGAAGCGAGGCTGCTTCGGCCGTGACCGTAGAGGGCAACTTCAGCCAGCATCCGAGGTATCGGGAGCCACCCTCCAGTGTTGCAGGGATCCGGTCAGAGGCCATTTCGCGACCCTACCGTTACCAGATCCTCCATCTGTCGCAGGGTCCTGCGTCCGGAGGTTCCCGTTACGGGCGAGTCCCCTTAGCGTTAGCCCGTGGAGATTCGCCATCTCAGGGAAGGGCATTCCGACGGAACCGCTGTCGTTGCCACCCTCGGCACGTTTGATGGTGTGCACCTGGGCCATCAGGCTGTTCTCGGTCGGACAGTCATGGAGGCTCGCCGACGAGCTGTCCCGTCGGCCGTGGTCACGTTCGCTGGACATCCGGCTCAGGTTCTGCGTCCCGAGAGTGCTCCCCTCTTTCTCACTGACCTGGACCACCGCCTGGACCTGATCGCCGCCTGCGGTCTCGACACGGCGTACCTGGTCGACTTCGATGAGGAGGTAGCTGGGTGGTCCGCCCAGAAGTTCATGGAGGATGCGCTTATAGGTCAGCTGGGAGCAGTGGCCCTCGTCGTCGGTCCGGACGCACATTTCGGCAATCGCCGTGAGGGCAACCTTGAGTTTCTTCGGGCGGCAGGACCCGGTCTAGGACTTGAGGTTGTCGAGGTGGCCGAGGCCAGGGAGATGCCGTTCACCCTGGAGCCGATCTCGTCGACGGCGATCCGTCGCGCCCTACGGGGAGGCGATGTAGCCCACGCGGCCCGGATGCTTGGCCGGCTGTACGCAGTGAGTGGCGAAGTGATCATTGGAGATCAGCGGGGGAGGACCCTGGGGTTCCCGACGGCCAATATTCCGGTTTCACAGCACCGCGCCTGGCCGTCAGACGGGGTCTATGCAGGGTGGTTGGAGCGTCCTGACGGGTCGCGCCACCCCTGCGCGTTGAACATCGGGCGACGGCCGACGTTTCACCTCCACGCCGCGGTTTCGCTGCTGGAGGCCCACCTGATTGACTTCGACGGCGACCTCTACGGGGAGTCGTGCACGGTCTCCTTCGCGGAATTCCTCCGCGGCGAGCGCCGCTTCGACAGCGTCGAATCTCTCGTCAGCCAGTTGAAGGACGACGTAGCGGAAGCTCGACGGGTTCTTCACTGCTGACACCTTCGTATAGTCGGCCGCTGGTGGCTGGCTACCGCCGTCCGCATGGACGGCTGCGGGTAGGCGGACTACGGTCAGACCATCAGACCACGAGACCTTCCGCTTCGGCGATGATCACCCGGCTCAACCATGCCGTGCTCTACGTGCGCGACGCGCGAGTCCACCAGCGCTTTTATGTCGACGTTCTTGGATTCTCCACGGTGGCTGCCGAAACGGCAGGTGGATATGTATTCATGCGTGCGCCGGGTTCCGACAACCACCACGACATCGCCTTTTTTACTGCGGGACCAAGTACATCTGACTCCACCGCCGGTAGGGGTTCGGTGGGCCTCTATCACATCGCGTGGGAGGTGGCGACCCTCGCTGAGCTGGACGAGATGCGGGGCCGGTTAGAGGCCTGTGGCGCCCTGGTAGGAGCGAGTGACCACGGGGCGAACCTGAGCATCTACGCCTGCGACCCTGACGGACTGGAGTTTGAGGTTATGTGGCTGGTGCCAACTTCTGACTGGGGAGAGGCCGAGACAGAGGCACTGATCCATCCTCTGGATCTTGCCGCGGCCATGGAACGATTCGGTCCAAATCGGGTGGGTGGTGGCTGATCCCATGAGTTCCGAAACCGCGGCCGGCGAGCGCCCGCGCTTCCAGCGCGTTGAGTACACGACCGTAGCCGAACAGGTCCGCGACCAGCTGATGGACTCGATCCGGGCCGGCCATTTCCCGCCGGGGTCACGGATGCCCGCCGAAAGGCAACTCTGTGAGGAATTCGGGGTAGCCCGGACATCGGTCCGGGAGGCCATTCAGCAGCTGGTCTCGTTAGGTGTCGTCGAACGGAGAAACAGCCGCCTTCACGTGGTCGAGTACCTCGGGGTGGTGTCGGCCCCCGCCGACGGACTCGAGCGTGAGGTACGGGAATTGTTCGAGACGCGACGTGTCATCGAGATAGCAATGACCGGCCTTGCAGCCCGGAACGCCACAGACCGCCAGCGAGCGGAGATTAGTGGCCTGGCTGAGGAGTTCGAGTCCGGGATTGAACTGGGTCAGTTCAGAAATCTAGACCACATGTTTCATGCGGCAATTGCCACAGCCTGTGGCAACCCGCTCCTCGCTGAGATCTACGGTCGGGTGCTCCGTGCGCTGTTTGAGTCTCCGGCGTTTGCCTCGCTCCTATACACACAAGCCAACCGCGAGAGGGTGAACGAGATCATCAGTACCTCGGCCGAAGCCCACCGGAGGATCGCCGAGGCGATCCTGGCTGCCGATGGAGAACGTGCTGCCCTAGTGGCCGGCGACCATCTGGCCGAGGTGGAGCGCCGGATGCTCAGTCAGTTGATCTGAGAACCTTCGGAGGAGGCCTGTGGACAACGACTCGCGGTACGTCTATTTCTTAGACAACGAGGCTTTTGAGGAGACCGACCGTGTCGGGTTCAGGCGCCGAGTGATCAACGGTGAGAACTTGCAACTCTGCTTCTGGCGTATCGCCGACCAGGCAACAGGGTCCCTGATCCATCGCCACGACGACGCCGAGCAACTGGGCATCATCTTTCGTGGCTCGCTTGACTTTCGGATCGGTGATACCTCGGACACCGAGGAGCGGAAGGTCCTAAGTCCAGGTGACGTCTATATTGCCGGCCCCGGCATCTGGCACGGCGACAGTGTTTTTCACGGCGACGATGTATACGCGGAGTGCTGGATCCTCGACGTGTTCGTTCCCCCGAGAGACGACCTGAAGGCGACAGGTTGAGCTCGGTGGGTGACTGGAGGCTGGCCGTCGACATCGGTGGCACGTTCACCGATGTTGTGCTGCTGGACGGCACCAGTGGTTCGGTTCACGTGGAAAAGACTCTGACCACTCCGTCTGCTCCCTTGGATGCTGTCCGGCTGGGCATCACCTGCCTTCTGGACCGGGCGGGCGTCAGACCTGACGACATTGTTGCCCCAATTGTCCATGCCACGACGCTTATTACCAACGCGCTGATCGAGGGCAAAACCGGGCGGGCGGCCCTGGTGACCACCAGAGGGTTCGGCGACACCCTCCTAATTCGCGATGAGCACCGCTATGACATGTATGACCTGCAGATCGAGTTCCCGGACCCGCCGATACCAAGGGAGCGAACATTTGAAGTCGTCGAGCGAACCACAGCACAAGGGGTCGTCACGGACGAACCGTCGTCGAATGATCTCGACGTCTTAGTAGGACGACTCGAGCAGGAAGACATTGAGGCGGTGGCTGTCTGTCTCATGAACTCCTACGTCAACCCGTCGAACGAGCGGCGTGTAGCCGAACACCTCCACCAGGAACTGGGGGTACCCGTTTGCATGTCGGCTGAGGTCTCGCCCCAGATCCGCGAGTACCCGAGGATGATCACGGCGGCCTGCAACGCGGCCACCATGCCGGTGATTGGCCCCTACCTGGAGGAACTCCGGGCCTGGCTCTCAACCGAGGGGTTCGGCGGCTCGGTGCTGATGATGCTTTCTAACGGCGGTGTCGTATCTGCTGAGGATGCGGCCCAAAACCCGATTCGCCTCGTCGAATCAGGGCCCGCCGCCGGAGCCCTGGCTGCCCGGTGGTATGCCCGACGGCTGGGTGAGGAGCGTCTCCTGGCTTTCGACATGGGAGGGACGACCGCCAAGGCGACGCTGGTCGAGCGGTTCGAGCCGGACCTGGTGAACACCTTCGAGGTAGCGCGCATGTACCGGTTCAAGAAGGGTTCAGGGTTCCCGGTGTCGGTGCCATCTGTTGACCTCGTGGAGATAGGCGCCGGTGGAGGGAGCCTTGCTCGAGTCGACCAGTTCGGTCTGTTAAAGGTTGGTCCAGAGTCGGCCGGTGCCGAGCCCGGACCGGCCTGCTACGGGCAGGGGGGGATCATCCCAGCTGTGACTGATGCCGACCTGGCCCTTGGCATGCTTGAAGCCGAGGGGTTTCTAGGAGGCGATATGCCGCTTGACGCCTCCCTTGCGACCGAGGCTCTGGAGAGCGTCAGTGATGACCTTGGCATGCCGGTCCTGGAGACGGCAGCTGGCATCCACGAGGTGGTGAACCAAAACATGGCTGCGGCCGCCCGGATGCACGGGGTAGAGCGCGGGATCGACCTCAGAGGAGTGACAGTGCTCGCCTTTGGTGGCGCGGGCCCCGTCCACGCCTGTGGGGTAGCCGACCTGCTTGAGTCGGATCATGTCGTCTTTCCGGTAAACGCAAGCGTCCTTTCTGCATTCGGAACGTTGGTGTCACCGGTCCGAATTGACTTGGCCAGGTCCATGCCCCGATCACTAAACGACCTGGACGTGGATGAGCGGGACCACCTGTTGGAGGAACTACGCGACGAGGGTCGACGCGTCCTCATGGCTGCTGGCGTAGCCGAGCATGAGGTTGGATTCCGATACGGGATCGATGTCCGATATGTCGGCCAGGGCAACGAGATCACTGTCTGGGTGGACGAGGGAGAATCCTGGACAGTGCCCTTGGCAGACGTGAGGGCCGCCTTCGAACAGGAATACAAGAACATTTACGGCCTGGCCATTCCGGACGTGGGCATCGAGGTTGTCACGTGGAGGATCGCCGCCTCAGCTGAGGCTGCACCCGTGGAGCCGGCGATGTCCGTAGGAGAACGGGCTGGCCGTGATGGGCCAGCGTTCACCCGTCCCGTCGTGTTCGATCGCGGCTCGCCGGCTGTGGACACCCCCGTCTACCGCCGAAGTCATTTGGCTCCCGGTCAGCGGTTCGACGGACCGGCGGTCGTCGAGGAGCGGGAAACCACCTCGGTAATTCGTCCGGGGTGGTCGGTGGAGGTTGCCGGTGACGGGAGTCTGATGGCCACCAGGGTGACGTCGTGAGCCGCTTTGATGCCATTGAGCTGGAGATCCTCTGGCAGTCCCTAATCGCCACGGTCAACGAGCAGGCCCGGGCGCTCCAGCGGTCGGCCTTTAGTCCCATCGTTCGCGAGGCCGGAGACCTTGCCAACGCCGTGTTCGACCGTCGAGGGCGCATGGTGGCCCAGGCGGTGACCGGTACACCCGGACACATCAACTCACTCGCCATCGGCGCGTCCAACATGCTGGCCGAGTTCCCGCCCGAGACCCTGGTCCCGGGGGACGTGCTGGTCACCAATGACCCCTACAAGACGGCCGGTCAGTTACTTGATGTCACCGTGCTGGTGCCTGTATGGCGAACACGGGAGGGGTCGAACCAACAGGAGCCGATTGCCTTCTTCGGTTCGACTATTCACCACACCGACGTTGGCGGCTACGGGATCGGTGCGGGTGGTAGAGACTGCTTCGAGGAGGGCCTGTGGATCCCGATTTGCAGGCTGATGACCGCTGGTGAGCGCAACGAGGATGTCTGGAAGTTCATCCTGTCAAACGTTCGCCAGCCCGACCACATGGCTGGTGACCTGCACGCCCAGATGGCCTCGGGTGAGGTGGGAGCCCAGCGGCTGGCAGTGCTGTGCGACTCTCACGGTTTGAACGATATCGAGGAGCTGGCCGATGAGATTATCAGCCGGTCTGAGGAGGCGACCAGGGCCAGCATCCGGGAGTTGAATCCGGGGACGTACCCGGCCAGCGCCGTGCTCGATCTGGCTGACGGAAGCAGAATTGACATTGTTTGCGCCATTGAGGTGGACACTGAGGCGGGTGAGATCACCGTCGATTACACGGGGACCTCAGAAGCCAGCCCGTGGGGAATCAACGTGGTCAGGAACTACACGCACGCCTATACGACGTTCACGGTTCGATCCGTTCTAAACCCTGACATCCCCAACAACCATGGCAGTCTCAGCCCCATAGGGATGGTCGCGCCCGAGGGTTCCATCGTGAACGCTGTGCTTCCTCAGCCTGGGACCGCCCGCCACGTGGTGGGAATGTTCTTGCCCAATGCCCTCCTGAAGGCTCTTGCTCAGATCAGACCGGAGGAGTCGATGGCCGAGGGTTCTGGCGCGGTCTGGACCATGCAGGTGAGCGGAAGCAACGATGACGGGTCACCGTTTATCACTGCCATGTTTACCTACGCGGGGGGAGTAGGGGCCCGGGCGTCCAAGCCCGGACTGTCCGCGTGCTCCTATCCGACGGGAGTCTCGGCTGTCCCGGTCGAGGTTGTGGAGGCCTCGGCCCCTATCCACTTCCACCGCAAGGAGCTACGGCGGGGTTCCGGTGGGGGTGGTGCCCAGCCCGGGGGACTTGGACAGACGGTCGAGTTCAGCGTCGATACGACAATCAACTGGGAACTGAATGCTGTGACCAGCCGATTAAGCGAACCGCCTCAGGGCATCTTCGGTGGACAGCCCGGAGCTCCTGGCTCGTTTTCGGTCAACGGTGAGCCTGTTACCACCCAGAGCCGGATTACCCTCGGACCCGACGACATCGTTTGTCTGGAGCTGCCTGGTGGCGGTGGATTCGGAGAGGCATGATGGCCTCGGTTGAGGCCCCGGACACCCTCGCTGCCACTTGGGCGGCCCGTGTCGATCGGCGGGCCGACGCTGTATTTCTCGTCTACGAGGACCCGGACGGCAGGGTCACCTCGTGGACCTACGAGGAGTTCGACCAACTCGTCGGGCGCGTGGCGACAACACTGGTGTCACACGGGGTGGAGCCCGGCTCTTCCGTCCACATGGCACTGGCCAATTGCCCGGCGTTCGTAGCCACCTGGCTCGCCGTGGTGCGACTGGGTGCATGGGTGGTCCCCTCGGACCCTGAGGCTGGTGCGGCCGAGCTGCGGGGCCATCTTCGTCGGACCCGTCCGACGGTCGGCCTCTGTGCTTCTTCGAGAGCTGGCGTCTACCGGTCGGCAAGCAGAACGCTCCCGGTGATCGAGGTCGAGGAGCCTGATCCCACCCTGGCGGCATTTAGGGGTGGTCCGGTCCGTTCGTGGCCAGTCCCCGAGACGACCGATCGGGCCGCTGTCATGTTCACCTCGGGGACAACCGGTATTCCGAAGGGTGTGGAGGTCTCCCAGGCCAACTATGCCTTCGCAGGGCGCACGATGGCGAGAGCGGCCTTCCTTAAGGAGACCGACCGGCAGCTAGTCGTCCTTCCCCTCTTTCACGCCAACGCCCAGTACTACTCCTTTGCCTCGTCCATCTGGGCTGGCGCAGGAGTAGCCCTGATGTCGTCGTTCACCGCGAGTGGCTTCCTGCGACAGGCGGTTCGCCACGGGGCCACGACGGCCAGTTTGTTCGCTGCACCGATGCGGATGATCCTCGCTCGGGGAGGGCCGGTCGACGGTATTCAACTCCGGCACTGCTGGTTCGCCCAGAATTTGGCGGTCGAACAGTACGAGACAATTTCTGGGTGGTTCGGGTGCCGGCCTAGGCAACTGTACGGAATGACAGAAACCATTCCAGCGGTGCTGACCGAGGTGGCCGAGAAGCCGGAGCCGTTATCCATGGGAGTGGTCACCGAAGGGTGCCTTGTTGACGTGCAACGCACAGACGGCACATCGGTGGGAGTCGGCGAAGTCGGTGAAGTAGTGGTTGGAGGTCAGCGGGGGACCACCCTTTTTGCTGGATATCTGGACGACCCAGAAACCACGGAGGCCAGCTTTCGGGAGGGCTGGTTTTTGACCGGCGATCGTGCCAGGCGGGACGACAGCGGTCGACACTTTTTTGACGGTAGACGGTCCGAGGTGCTCAAGGTTTCGGGGGAGAACGTCTCGATTGTCGAGGTGGAGGCCGTTTTGGCTGCCCATCCGGGAGTCTTGGAGGCAGCCGTTGTCGGTAGGTCGGACCCGGTACGCGACGAGGTGCCGGTGGCATTCGTGGTCGTCGACCCGTCCGAGTCGGCCCCCTCTCGAGCGGATCTCGAGTCGTGGTGCACCGAGAGGCTCACTAAGGCCAGGCGACCGGTCGAGTTCACGTTTCTCGACAGGCTGCCGCGCACCAGTGTCGGAAAGATCAGGAAATTCCTGCTAAGAGATCCCGCAGGGGGAGAGGAAGGAATGCGATGAGTGTCTTGACCCCGGAGTTGCTTCGCTCCTTTGAGTCCTCGGTCGTACCACAGCCCAAAGCAGACACGCTGCCCGCAGTGGTCTACACATCGGACGAGTTCCTTGAGTTCGAGCGGAACGCCATCTTCGACTGCGAGTGGCTGTGCGTGGGCCTGGCTAGCCGGATTCCGGAGGTAGGCGACTGGTATACGGCTGAAGTCAACGGCGAGAGGCTGATCATCACCCGGGACAAGGAAGGCAGTCTCCGTGCGCTATCCGCGGTCTGCCAGCACCGCGCTCAAGCGATCTGTGAGGGTTCCGGGAACTCGACAACCTTCAAGTGCCCATACCACCATTGGACCTATGGCCTGGATGGCCGCCTGCTCGGTGCACCGGCCATGGAACGGACTGAGGGCTTCGATAAGAAAGACTGGGGCCTGCCGGTCCTTCTGGTCGAGGAGTGGCAGGGATTTATTTTCGTCAACTTTGACGCTGAGGCTGCGCCCCTTGCTCCGACCCTGCAACGCTATGAGCCATACCTCGAACACTACGACCTGCCCAACTGTCGGGCTACGGACACGATCGTTCTGGAGGATCTCCCCTGGAACTGGAAGATCATGTTCGAGAACTTCAACGACGGCTACCACGCGAACCGCCTCCACCAGTTCATCCAGGACTTCTGTCCCAGCGAACTCTCAAGTTTCCCTGTCCCTTGGGACGATGAGAGCAACGTGGTCTTCCGTGAAGCCGGTTACCTGCACATAGACGCGGGATTCAACGCCACCCACCGTGCCCTCTACCCGGTCTTTCCCGATTTGACCACTGAGGAGCGGATGCGGTCGACGTTCGCCCTCATTCCTCCCACCCTTTGTCTGGGAACGGCTCCCGACCAGGCCTTCTTCTTCATTGTCCGACCCCGCACGGCCGGGACCATCGACGTGGAGATCGGGACTCTCCTCCATCCCGACACCTTCGAGCATCCGATGTTTGGCCAGCTGCAGGAGATGGCGGCCGCGGGGGTTCAGATGTTCGTAGAGCAGGATCAGGACGCGACGACGAGGGTCCAGATGGGTCTCCGGTCGCGGTTCGCGCCACGAGGCCGCTACTCCTGGCAGGAGGAGTCGCACGTACAGTTCAACCGTTGGCTAGTGAAGCGCTACACGGAGAGATGGCCTGTCCGATAAGGGATGGTCCAGAGGGAGTGTCGGGGTGGCGGGAGGTCGACGGAACGGCTTGTGGCTGGGACGAAAGTGGCATTAAGTTGCAATTGGTCAGACAATCAGACCGATCAGACCGATCGAGTTTGAGGGATCGAGGAGGGGAAGCAGTGTTAAGGATGCGACGGCGATGGATGTTCGGAGCGGCGATAGTGCTTGCTGTTTTGGCGGCGGGATGCTCGTCCGATGATGGCGACGATGCCGCACCGGCGGCTACGACGGCTGCTCCGGCGGCGACGGCTGCTCCGGCGACGACGGCTGCTCCGGCGGAGTCTTTGTCGGAGTTGAACGTGGCCTATTTCCTGGAGTGGCCGACGGCCAACCAGGTAGCCCAGGTCGAAGAGACCTATGACGATGCTCTGGGCATGACGGTGAATTGGTTGCCGTTTGGTTCCGGGGGCGACATGGCGTTGGCCATGGAGTCCGGCGACATCGACATCGCTTATTCACAGGGCTTGACGCCGTTCGCGAACTTCGTGACATCGGGATCCGAGCTGGAGATCGTCGGCGTGGCGGTGAGCTACGCGGATGCCGACAACTGTGTGGCCCACCCCGACTACGGGGTAACGGCGGACAACGCGGCTGAGACGTTGGCCGGCCAGAAGGTTTACGCCCCGGTCGGCAACGTGACGCACTACAAGCT
>ERZ651768.2778-NODE-2778-length-11972-cov-3.201261_pt1 | contig 11972 bp, 12 predicted proteins | sample MGYA00514754_ERZ651768 | MGnify/ENA metagenome assembly ERZ651768 | reverse complement strand
TTTCGGATCGAGCCTCACCGAGCCGGTGGTACTCCTCGGTAATGGGGTCGACTTCCTCTCGGATAAAGACCTTGACCGCCTCATAGAGAGGACGAACTTTGTCTGACATTCGCAGGTCGAAATCGTCGACTCCCGCTGATTTCAATGCGCCACCAACCACGGGGCACCCCTTTCGTGCGTTGCTCTGGAACCAATCGGTCGGCCCCTCACCTGGGTATGACTGCACCCTACATATGTTCAGAGCACCAAGCATTTTCGAATCAGGAAACAAATAGACCGCTATTGATGTTTCCGGGCCAATATCTCAACAAATTTAAGAAACCTTGTTTGGGGGGCTTCTTTATGACCTATCCCCAGCAGATCAAGTAGCTGGGACTACGTTCCTTGTTCATGGCATCATGCTCTCGAGGCACATGTGGAGCGCCAGCCGTCGCCGGGTTGACCTATGACAGTGCATCCCTATCGGTGTGGGTGATCGACGTCCATGCAGATGCGGTACACACGATGCCTCTCTGCCAACGGCACATCCAAACCCTTCGCGTGCCTCAAGATTGGACCGTCTCAGATGAACGGGATGGTACGCCCCGACTTTGGACCGTTACGGCTGGGGGAGCCACCGCGCCAGCCTCCAAACGAGGCCGCGTGCGGCGCCAACGCGCTGAAAGCGGACGCATATTGGAGGTCGAAGAGTTACAACTGTTTGAGTTTGACAGTGTCGAAAACGAAAAGGTCGCCCCAGTCGCATCCCTAGATGACGCACGAAACCATATCCGATACAAAAATCGCTCAGTTCTCCAGATCGATGAACAATCCACCCCACTTCTCGGTTGAGCTTCAACGAAAAGTTAGAGAAGATCACCGGAGTCAAGGTCGGTCACAACTACCCGCCCATCAGGAGCTAACGACGCTCGAAACCGAATGTTCCCATCTGCGGTCAAAACCAGATCATTTCCATCGTTAGCGAGCTGAAGCTGCACCCCGGTCTCGCGTTCGAGCATCGGAAGCGCATGATTCAACGCGTCGCGAAGTCGTTGCCGACGGTCAGCCTCAATTAGGTCCATATCGAATTCGACAAAATCGCCCGGTTCAGTTCCCGAAGGTCTCATTGGTAAACCACCAACTTAGTGACGAGGGCCTCGCCTCCCGATTCGATGACCAGACCATCGACCAGAGCATCCGCAAGTTGCAGACCTCTGCCGCTCTCCTCTCTGGGCCGCGTGCGTATGCCCCGCCTTATCCCGCCACCGGAAATCGTCACAGTAAATGATTGATTATCTCCACTGAGGGCGACATGTTGATGCCGGCCAGAGTGCTCGACGCCATTGGAAAGTATTTCGTTCGCCGCGAGCGTCAGTTCTCGGTTAGCGGTTGCTGCAAAGATCCGCGCCCGGCTCGAAGAAAGTTCTTTTGGGTTAGTTCCTATGGTCCATTGATCTAAGTGAGCCACTCCTTAAGCCTGGCACAACGCCGCTCGTCGATGTCATTCCGAGTAGCGCTACGGTACTGAGGGTGGATGTAGTTGTGCCGATCGCAGTGTCGCTGTTGTTCATATACGTGGTGTACCGGATCGGGCTGAAACTCATGCTTGGGTTTTCTCGCCCCGTGCCACCTCCGCCGCCTCCTGGTGAACTCCGCAAAGTCAGGCTCACCTACATGTGCACGCTCTGTGGGACTGAAGTTCGAATGACTCGGTCTCCGAGTGATACCCCGATCGGCCCAAAGTGCTGCATGGAAGAGATGGAACTCGTCCGAGACCACGACAATGATTGACCAGGCTCTGTTTCCACAACTTGTCCACAGTGTGGGGATAAACGACAAGATTGTAATTTCCGAAGTTTGGTGTAAGAGCGATTAGCGCCATCTCGTCGCAGTAAGAATTCCGACGAGGACAAACCCAAGTCCCCCAAGAATCCAGCGGCTCGACGGGCTGCCAGGCAGCCAACTCATGTAGTTAGAGAAGATGACCGCTACGCCGACCAACAAAAAGACCAAAATCATCCACCCAAACCACGCGGGGCTTGGAGGGAGATCACCGGCGAGAGTGTCTTCGACAACTTCGCCCTGAGGACGAGTTCCCTTAGGGGTTAGACGGCTGCTCTTTTTGGGCCTGGCCATGACGGTTGAGGATAGACGTATTGGGGAAATCAACCACCTATTAACTCGACCAAATTTTGATACCCGCGGTACGGGTACCACTAGTGGACGTGTTCTATTCGTTTGGCTCCACTGTTACGAAGCTGTTTCCGGGAGTAGGAGTTGGGTCCGGTGCAGCATCACCGGTGCCGATGATCAGCACTACTTCAGAACCAAGTAATAGATCTGTGCCGGGGGAGGGATCCATCTGTATGACTTGCCCAATCAGCGAATTCCCTGCGTCCAAGGGTTGTTCTACACGTTTCACTTCGTACCCAAGATTTTTTAGTGCGATCTCGACCTGGTCGGCGTCGGTGGTGCCCAATATCTCGAGTGAAGGTACTTGTCCTGTGGCTGGCCCCATTGACACCACTAAACGGACGACGCTCCCTCTTTCCGTCGATGAACCAAACCCAGGTTCTGAACGAATGACGGTGTTCAGCGGAAAATCGAGCGAATGCTCCATCAGTACTTCCTCAAGAAGTCCCTGTCGTGCGAGAGTGACTCGGGCATCAGAAATCGATTGACCCTCCACCGAAGGTACTTGCACCTCCCCACGACCTATTGAGACGCTCAGAGTGATGACGGTGCCCTGGGGCCTTTCCTCGGTACTGGGCACACTTTGCTCGATGACGATATTGCGGGCGAAGTCATCACTCTGTTGGTCGATTCGTTCAACCGTGAAGCCCGCGGCGAGCAGAATTTCCTCTGCTTCGAGGAATTCCATCCGCTGCACCGCTGGAATCCTTACAACTGTCAATCCTTTAGAAGCGAAGAGACGGATGGGGTTCTCGGGGTTGTTTGGTTCTGCGAGGAGTAACCCCGCGCGCGGATCCTGTTGAAATATTTCGTTCGGCGGGATGTCTTGACGTTCTTGGAACTCAATTGTGATGTGTTCGAACCCCTGGGCGCGGAGTTGTTCCTCGGCTTTTTCCCAATCGAGGCCAACCACGGCCGGCACTCTGAGACGAGTGGTTACCTCCTCGGAGACCTGAGGGCTGCCGTCCCCACCGTTGGGGTCGAACCCGTTGATCAACAGATACACCAACCCTGCTACCACGATCAGCAGCACCACGAGCACGGTGGCCCATATCCGGGTTTTGTCTGATGACTGGCCTCTTGCCGCAGATGGATCCGCGGCTGGGCTTCGTGTCTGCCCCGGTGGTGTATCTGATGCGCTTCCAGATGGAGTTGGGCTTTGCACCTCTGGGCGGGTCCCAGGCGAGGGAGTCAGATTTGTTTGAACAGTTGTTGCTGAGACTGTGCCACCCTGCTGCATTGCGAGCACCTGTTGGCCGGTGCGAAAGCGGCGTAAGTCGCCTCGTAAATCGTCAGCGGACGCGTAACGGTGGTCTGGATCTTTTGTAAGGCCAAGAAGACAAATCGCTTCCAACGTTGAGGGCACATCGCCGTTGAATTGGGAAGGAGGAGCGGGTGCCTCCTGTACATGCTTATAGGCAATTGACACCGGAGTATCGCCCGTAAAAGGCGGGCCTGCCGTGAGCATCTCATAGAGAACCACTGAAAGTGAATAGACATCACTTCTAGGGTCGGCAGGTTGCCCCTGAGCTTGTTCAGGAGAGAGATAGGTGGCAGTGCCCATCACTGATCCGGTCTGAGTCAAGTTATCGGCGGTGTTCCCCGTGAGAGCGCGGGCGATACCGAAGTCAGTAACTTTTACTTGCCCGGCTGTGGTGACGAGTACGTTCCCCGGTTTAACGTCGCGATGCACAACCCCGTTACGGTGCGCGAACGCTAACGCGGCCGCAATGTCGATAGCTATATCAGCCGCACGGTCCGGGTGTAACGGTCCTTCGGCTCTGATGATTTCCGCGAGGCTTCGGCCCTCCACATATTCCATGACGATGTAGTACGTGCCCGCTTCTTGGCCCCAGTCGTAGACACCCACGACATTGGGTTGATTCAAATTGGCTGCTGCTTGTGCTTCGCGTCGAAAACGTTCGACGAATGACTCATCGGTCGCATATTCGGGGAATAACACCTTCACCGCGACTGGTCTATCCAAGAGCTTGTCGCGTGCAAGAAATACCTCAGCCATACCGCCGCGAGCAAGGCGCCGGTACAACTCGTATCGTCCGCTGAAAATGGGTCGGTCGCTGTCAGGCATAGGAGGTTCTGAGGGGTTCACTGGGTCCCCTCTAAGTTAGAGCTTGGGAGGCGTAAAACTGCCTCAATGATTGAACGTGTAATTCGCGCAACAACAGTTTCAGCGACCTGAGAGTCGCTGAACTCGTCACCCTCCAGAAGTACCGCAATAGCGAGCTCTGGTTGCGTCACCGGTGCTAACGCGGTCGCCCAAACATGTGGGTTGTCGGTGAAACCTGACGCCAGAATGCCCGCCACTTCGACATCATCGAGCGCGAGTCCCTGGGCATTGCCCTGTTTAACGTTTGCTGCCAACATCGCTCGCAGTTTCGAAGCGGTTTCGGGTGCGATGACTTGACCCAACAGTTCCGGAGTGAAATCGCGGATAACAGAACCGTCATGACTGGTTACTTGATTAACTACGCGAGGCCTAACTCGGAGCCCATCGTTCGCGATTGTCGCGAACAGATGCGCTACATGGAGAGGCGACAACTGCACACCGATACCTGCGGCAGCATGTGCTGCTGACAGGTCTACCTCGTCGGGCGTTAGAAGTCCGTTCAAGTGAATTGCGGCGTCGGTCGAAACACTTTCAGCGAGCCCGAAATTTCTAAATCGATTGCGAAGGTCTGACCGACCGAGATCTAAGCCGATGGTTGCCCAGCCAGTCCGACAATTGGCGAGCAATAACGAAGTCAGATCTCCGCCGCAGGTTCTGTTGCCCTTGTTTTTGATCAGCTCTGTGCTTATCTCAGTCAAGATTTCGTTGCTCAGAGGAACCTTAAGATCAGTGAGACCCGCCTCAATGGCAGCAGCCGCGGTCACAGCGGTGAAAATCGCTCCGACCTCGCTGAGTTGCGAATCGGCTCTGTTGGTAAGAGCACCCTCCTCATCGGAATTCAACGCCGCGAAATCGTTACCGACCGCAGCTAAATCATGAGATGACAGATAGTTCGGGTCAAAATGAGGTGAGCTCCACATGGCCAAGACTGCGCCGCTGGATGGATCGATGACTACTGCGGCTCCTCGATGCCCTGCGAGAGCGGCTCGTGCGACCAACTGCACGTCGTGCCTCACCGATAATTCGAGTTGGCCTGTGCGGGCGCGATCGACGAACAAATCGCGAGTGTCCTGAATTCGCACCCCGAGGTCGTTCCCGGCGAGGAAATCATTCTGACTTCGTTCCAGCCCGCTGCCTCCGTGCTGTGCAGTAATGAAGCCCACAAGGTGTGAGTACAAAGAGCCGTAGGGGTATTGCCGTAAACGCGGGCGGGCTCCGCTCACGCTTACGGTCTCGGCGACTGTCTCCCCATCCGCTGTCCTAATAGAACCCCGCGGTGCATCAAAAACCATTGTGATTTCGCGCGTATTTAGCGAGTGATCCCGAAGGGTGCCTGCCTGGACGACCTGGATGAGTTCAAGTTGAACAAAAAGCAGAACATAGATGAGCAAGAGCGCTACACCTACGTGAAGGATCCGCCGAGTCACGACTCGCTCCGCGACTTCAACGCGATTTTGGGGAGAATTGCTGTTTGATCAGCCACTTCGGGGACCGTTTCAGAAATTCGAAGCAACAGTGCCAACGCAAGATTCCAAGTGAGGAGAGCCGACCCGTTAGCGGAAATGAATGGCAGCGACATGGCGCTAGGGGGTAGGAGGCGCAGAGTCGTCGCAACCGACGCCCATGCCTGACTCCCCACAAAGACCGCAATCCCAATAGCAAGAACGCTGTCGAACTCTCTCCGGGCTCTAGTTGCGATGCGCAGACCGACTCCTGCTAACAGCAGATAACCCGACAACACCGCAGTTGCTCCGATAAAACCCAGTTCCTCCCCGATTGGCACGAACGCGAAATGGTCTGTTACCCCAGGGACCCAATCAGCGTTGCCGGCTCCTGGGCCTGTCCCCGTTAATCCTCCACCTGCGAGGGCAAACGACGAACGGGTTATGGCGTCTCCCAACTGGGGATTCGACCACGGATCGATCCAGGCAGTTAGCCGATTCTGTAACTCTGGAAGGCTGCCCACCCCCACGACAACCGTGACAGCAATGGCGCCCAGCGACACGGCAAGATCTAGGGGCCGGCCCGCCGCGACCCACCACATCGCCATGAACACGGTAAATGTGACGAGCGCGGACCCAGCGTCATATTGGAAAATAACAATCGCGGACGAGAGCAACCATCCGCCAAGAAGGGGAATGAGCCGAGAACGGTCACCCTCGATGCGTTCCACTTGGCCCAAATATTCTGCTGTGTTCCGAGTTCGGTAATCAGCCAACCAGGTAGCAAAAAAGATGATTAGGAAGAGTTTTCCGAGTTCTCCCGGGACCACACGGAGCCGTCCCAGCTGCAAGGCAAGTGAAATTTCCGAGCCACTGACGTCACGCTCAGAAATAAGTGGGAGGAACACAAGCAAAACACCTGCGATCCCCAGCGGGGTGCGAACTTTTGACAGTTGATGGAGATTCCGAAGACCCACCATGATTGCGATGAAGCTGGCTACTCCTATGAGACTCCACATGGCTTGACGTGGAGCGAGACTTGGATCGATTCGCACCATCAACGCGAACCCGAGACCCTGTAGTAGCGCAGCGATCGGGAATAACACGCCATTTGATGTGGGGGCGCGCCGGCGCAGCGTGATGTGTACGACCGCCCACAAAATGAGCAACGTAGTGAGATAGGGCACAACGCCCCACGTGATCTCGACTTGTTCGCCGACTGCCGCGAGGGCAATAGTGGCGCAGGTGATGAACGCGGCGAGCAAAAGAAGAGTGAGTTCAACTATCCGCTGGTGGTTCACGTCACCCGCCGCCTCGAGATTCACTGTCGGGGTCAACGAGCCGGGTTCGGAGCTGGGCTAGGAATTCTCGCGCCTGGGCTAAATCGGTGAGCGGTTTACCGGCAATGAGATTCCGCTGATCCTGATCGTTGAGCTGAGCGACCTGAATTTCGGTCCACTCTTCCAACGTTGGATTGAACCATAAGAGTCCGCCAACTCGACCCTTCTGTATCACCACGTGGTTCGCGACGACGCCTACGTGATAGCCATCGCGGGCATACCATCCAATTGTCGCGACCATCGCGGCACTGGCGATCAGCAAAACCAACGCAATGAGAACCGTAGCGACGCTTATCCCAACCCGATCGTTCAGCCAGCTCCGCTGCTTCTTGGGATAGCTCGATGAACTTTTGGTTCCCAACTCAAACGCGTCAACAGCAGCAATCTTTTCTGGGGTTGATTCCTCTGCTGGCGAAACACCAGGTGTTTCGCCGCCGTCTTCGTGTTCTACTGACCCTTGGTCGCTTTCGCCGTCAATGTCATCGATTTGTACGTCGACGACAAGGGCCGTTGAGTTATCTCGCCCCCCGCGTTCGTTCGCTAAATGGACAAGCTCTCTCGCAGTTGCGCTCGGATCCTGGCCGATTGAGAGCCGTTCGGCGATTGCGTCGTCACTCACCTCGTTGGTTAACCCGTCGCTGCATAACAAGAATCGGTCTCCAGCAACTGGATCGACCAGCCATTCATCTATCTCAACCTCAGAATGAACACCAATCGCGCGTGTCAGCATGTTGCGATACGGATGAACAGCGGCGGCTTCTTCGTCTAGCTCCCCCCGTCGCATTAATTCAGCCACATAGCTGTGGTCATCCGTTAGTTGCGTGAGTTGGTTATTTCGATAGTGATAAATACGCGAGTCGCCGACATTCAGCGCAACAAACTTACGGCTTCCACCTTCTCGAATGACTGCTAACGAAGTCAACGTGGTGCCCATTCCATGCAATTCGGGCTGCGCAATTGCGGTCTCGTAGACCACCTTGTTGGCCTCTTGCACCGCGTCGTGGAGTTCGCGGATGGTGTCGCGTTTGGCCCTTGTCATAGTACGGACAGCCAGGTTCGCCGCGACTTCGCCTCCCTGATGACCACCCATGCCGTCAGCGACGACAAAGAGACCCCAGTCCGCGTACATTGCGTCTTGGTTGTTTGCCCGAACGCGACCTTGATCGGTCGCGCCTCCCCAAGTGAGTCTCAAACGACGTTGCGGTGAGTCGTTCATGCCATCACCTCAAAAACCGTCGAACCGATTTGGAGGTGATCTCCAGTTTTTAGGTTTGTAGCTGAAGCGACTTTTTGGCGGTTTAAATAAGTGCCGTTAGTGGATCCTAAATCTTCTAATACATGGTCATTGTCGCGCCGAAACACCCGGGCATGAATTTGACTGGCATAGGTGTCATCGATGGTGACGTCACACGTCGCTGCGCGTCCAATCGTCAACTCCTCAGTCAAATTGTGTCGCTGTCCTCCCAGTGTTTCGGGGGTTCTGATTACGAGCACTCGTGCCGGTCGGTCATTTCTTACGAAGCGGTTTCTCTTAGGAAGATTCTCCCGCCCTGGTCGTACACCGACCCACACAGCACGTATCACCCGAAAGAAAAACAGGTGGATGAGGACAAGTAGAAGAATGGTGAGAAGCCGTACGAGTTGCGGTGACATCAAACAACCTCAACTCGGAGGTGATGGTCACCGACGGTGATGATGTCTCCGTGGAGTAAACGGTGAGTCCCAATCGCCACGCCGCCAACTAATGTGCCGTTGGTGGATCCCAGATCCACTATGAAAAGTCCATGCTGGTCGGCTCGAATTTCTGCATGATGGCGACTCACGTTCGAACCGCCAAGGACAACTCCGCAGTCATCGTTTCGGCCAAGTATTTGCGGTGTCGTAATCTCCACTCGAAGACCCTCCGAAGTCACCAAGACAGCGGTGTCGCCTATAGGTGCTTCTCGGAAATCTCCAGATAACTCGAACCGGCCTGTTCTGAAACGGGGATTTGTCGCAAAGTCAATGGAGAGTGGACCGGTAAAGCCGTACACCTTCGCGCGCGCGTATTCGTGTGCCGTTTCGATGAGTTGCCGGCGAAGAGTTTCTTCCACTTGGGTAAAGCGGGCCCGATCTTTCTCAGACAAAGCGAAAATCAGATGGTTGGGAACAATGGTGTGACCCCGAACATCGGTAGTTCGTTCCTTATCTAAAAGACGACCCACCCCGCGCCCCAACGCCATTGGACGTAACCCGGTGCGAAAGACGCGAGAAAACGCGTTGCCAAACACCTCAGGGAGGCTTTTGAAACCCATCGTGCTCTGAGTGTACGGCCGCCTAGTCGGGGGTAGGGGGTCGCCACACCCTCTCACGGGTGAGCAGACCTAACGTGCGGAAGAAACAAAATGTGGAGCTAACCTTGGTTGTTCCGACTAGCGCGAGTGGCGGAATTGGCAGACGCGCAGGCTTCAGGTGCCTGTGCCCGCAAGGGTGTGAGGGTTCAAGTCCCTCCTCGCGCACTGCACTGCGAAACGCAGTTGAGTTAACGCGAAACAGTCGCCATGTGGGAAGCTCAAGTCTTATGGCTCGCAAGGACGCGCATTCTCCAGCCAGTGGCAAGACAGATACTGGATTAGCTGATGCGTTGGCACAGTTCAACAAAGGCGTCGCCACAAGCCGTCAAATGGACAGAGAACAGAAAGCTATTGCTAAAGCTGAGAGACGGCGTGACTTTGCGGCAAAAAAACTTAAAGATTTGATGCAAAATGATGCGAGTACCGATGACAAAGCGCTCGCGGAAGCCGAGTACCGAGAGGCTTTAGCCGAATGGACTCGCCTAACCAACCCGGACGCAGCAGAGGCTGAAGAACCAGAAGCTCTCGAAACTGAACAACAAAACGACAGCAAAACGCCTTCCGACGCCGAAGACGACACACCCGTATCGGATGAAGCCAACGCCGAAGAAGTCGCCGAGGACGAAACTGTTTAGTTCTCTACAGCCTCGAGCGCTCCTTCGAGAACAAGCAGACACTGTTTCGCTTCAAGCCCGCCCGCAAAACCTGTAAGCGAGCCATCTGCACCAATTACGCGGTGGCACGGAAGAACAATGGAAACAGGGTTCCGTCCGTTCGCGGCGCCGACCGCGCGAACTGCGTTAGGGCGGCCAACATGTTCAGCCTGTTGCGTATATGTCCATGTCGCCCCGTAAGGAATTTCGGCGAGCGCTTCCCAGGTCGCTTTCTGAAAATCTGTGCCGTGTAGATCCAAAGGAAGGTCAAACGTTTTTCTCTCCCCTGCAAAGTATTCGTCGATTTGGGTGGCAGCCAAACTCAAAACCGGTTCGCCTTGAGATGCAACCATCGACTCTGGAAGAACAACTCGGCCCTGATCTTGGGGCCACAGCACCGCCCGTAAACCAATTTCTGTAGCCACGAGAGTGAGTTCACCGACAGGGCTGCGCAATTTAGTGAAGAGATGCGGCAGAGTCATGCGGTGCCTCCGATGAGGTGAGACGAGTCCCAAAGATGTTGCGCGGCCCAGGACCTGAATGGTCGCCATGGTGCCGAACGATAATCTAATTCTCGGCTGCTGATTGGGTTGCCGACCAGCCTGCTTGCGCTGCGACGTATCCCCAAATCAGATGACGGCATCGCATCGTTGTGTTGAAGGATTCGCATCGCGGCCATTTGAGCGGTCCAAGGGCCTATCCCGGGGAGAGCACACCAGCGTAGGGCGACTTCTTCGATGGCCCCGGACATTCTCAGGTCGAGACTGCCGTCGGCGACCGCTCCAGCGAAGTGACGTAACGTCGTTTTTCTTTGGTGAGTGAAACCCAATCCGTTCAGATCGGCTTCGGCGAGGTCATCGGCGGATGGGAAGATCCGATCAAGTGGGGCGCTGTTGGGCACTCGTTGTCCAAGTATGTGAGCGATTCGGCCAGTGACGGTCGTCGCTGCCGCCACCGAAATTTGTTGTCCGACAATTATTCGCACTGATGCTTCGAAGGGATCCCAACAACGCGGAACACGCAACCAGGGCTGTTGTGCAACTAATTCACCGACAAGGCGATCGTCTGAGAAGTGTGCAACTGCTGGAGCGGGGTCCTCATCAATAGCGAGAAGAGTTCGTAAGCGCTCCATGTCGTCAATGAGGTCGTCGTAACTCGTTGAATGGACTTGCACTCGGAGGTGTTGCCCGTCGTGAGCGTCGCGTACTTCAAGAATCCGGGAGTTCCCTCCATCGCTCGTGATTCGGCGATACGAATCGTCTGTCACTTCTTCGATACCGGGTGTGGCTCGCGGTGTTAGATAACGCAACAGTTGGTGGAAGGAATAGGGCCGGATGTATCTCACCAATAGTTCGATTGAACTGTTCGAAGTTGGTGACTCTCGGTGCGGGCGTAGATTGCTGATCGGCTGCCCCCAAGCTGTGATGGTGAGCCGATCCAATTGATGTCGTCCGGTGAGCCCCACGGCGCGGGCCACGGTGTGCGCATCGAGAGAGGTTTCCGTGATCAGTTGCCGAGCAAAGTGTGCCTGCCGGTAGCGAGCGATTTGACTGGGGCTCGCCCCAAGGTGCCGGATCATTGCGCGACGTAAGTGGTGACGGCTGCATCCAACTCGAACAGCGAGCATCTCCTCTGGCTGACGGTGAAGGAAACCTTCCTTGATGAGGGCGAGAGCAGATCCGACTAGGGACGGTGCGTTGTCTAGGTGAAGTGCTCCGCCACATAATCGAGGACGGCACGTAACACAAGCCCGGTAACCGGCAGCTTCAGCAGCGGCGCCGTTGGGGAAGGTGACGTCGCCTGGGTGGGGGAGTGAACCGCATTCCGCGTCGCAGTAGATACCCGATCGGGCAACAGTTCTTACGTTCACGAATCCAGTATCGGTCGAAACTGAGGTCACTGCG
>ERZ651768.2777-NODE-2777-length-11972-cov-4.516183_pt1 | contig 11972 bp, 9 predicted proteins | sample MGYA00514754_ERZ651768 | MGnify/ENA metagenome assembly ERZ651768 | reverse complement strand
TGTCTGACGTCCCTCAACGGCACAACTTCAGGAGGCTATAGCGGCTTGATATAGTTCACCGATGGGATAGTGGCACACCGATTGCCGATCCCCATCACCACTCAAAGGAAGTGCCGTCATGGCCGTCTACAAAAAGAACGAAACCTGGTGGATCGACTTCTATTACCAGGGTAAACGGTGCCGACAGAAAATCGGGACTAAAAAGAAGGATGCTGAAGATGCGCTTAATCAATCTATACCTTTGACACCTAATACTATTTCAAAAGACAAACATATAATTTATTGGCTGGGTCCAGATGAGTGGCTGGTGGCGGGAAAAGGCAATTTTAAGGAAACATTAAGCATGCATTTAAAAGATCATCATGCATCAATCAATAGTCAAACAGGAGGACTAGTACAATTGAATATTACTGGAAAAAAAACCAGACAATTGATTGCTAAAGCAAGTACCCTGGATCTACATCAACGAGCATTCCTGACAGGCCATTGCGCTCAATCGGGTTTTGCAAAGGCTAGTATCTTAATTGCATTAATTAACGATGATCCATTGTTTACTTTAATTGTCCGAAGAAGTTATGCAGAATATGTAGCATTATGGCTTAAGAAATCAGGCGAAGAATTCCTTATTAATTTTTCAGTACATAATTAAGAAGATCAGGAAAGAGTGTCTGAAACACGAATTACGTTGGCAATCGTTTATTAAGTTTTAATTTTTCTCTTACTTCCTCTGGCCCTAAAATTTTTGATCCCATGCTTTCAACTATTTTCACAGCCTGCTCCACTAGTTGTGCGTTCGTAGCAAGCACTCCTCTTTTAAGGTAGATATTATCCTCGAGTCCAACTCTAACATTACCACCGCTAAGAATTGCAGCTGCAACATAAGGCATTTGATTTTTCCCAATCGAAAATGTTGAAAACACCCAATCATTTGGGATGTTATTGATCATCGCCATTAGTGTGTTGAGATCGTCTGGCGCTCCCCATGGTATACCCATGCAGAGCTGAATAAGTATTGGCGGTTTAATAATCCCGTCTTCAGAAAGTCTTTTTGCAAACCAGAGATGACCGGTATCAAATGCCTCAATTTCTATTCTCACATCAAGTGCCGACGCAATTTTTGCCATTTTTCGAAGTATGGAAGGCGTATTTGCCATTACATAATCTGTATCTCCAAAATTCATGGAGCCGCAATCAAGTGTGCATATTTCTGGCAAACATTCCTTGACATGTTGCATACGATCGGAGGCACTAGCCACATCAGTTTCATCTTTGAGGGGAAGTGGTGATTCAGATGATCCAAAAAAAACGTCACCACCCATTCCTGCTGTTAAATTGATAATGACATCAGTTTCCGAATCTCTGATTCTTTCAGTAACCTCTTTGTACAAATCAGGGCGTCTGGAAGGTTCACCACTTTCTGGGTCTCTTACATGACAGTGAACAATTGCCGCTCCGGCTTTCGCAGCTTCTATTGCACTGTTAGCAATTTCTTCTGGGCTTCGAGGTACATGAGGTGATTTATTATGTGCGTCTCCCGAACCTGTAACAGCACAGGTAATAAAAACTTCGTTACTCTTGTTTAATGGCATAACTATCTCTCACTTTCCCATAAGGATTTAACTAGCCCAAACATCATGAATATTAAAACAACTGAAAAGGGAATTGCAATTGATGTAGAAGCAGTTTGCAATGCCGTTAGGCCGCCGAATAATAATATCAAACCTGCAACACATCCAATGATAGCTCCCCAAAAAATACGAAGTGCCATAGGCGGGTGTTTTTTTCCGAGACAAAGAATGGTGCAAATAACAAGCGTGGCTGAATCAGAAGAGGTTATAAACCAGGTTGCAATTAATATGGTTGTAAGTAATGCTATAACCCAAGTCGCCCATCCCACATCTAACAATTCATAAGCAGTAAATATGGCTTGAGTTATATCAAGGTTAACAGCTTCAACAAGTCCGCCAACTCCGTTTAATTGAAGATCAAGGGCTGTAGCGCCAAAAACAATTAGCCAGAAGAAACCGATGAGCACCGGAAAAAGCAAAGTTCCAGCAACATATTCCCTAAGTGTTCTTCCTCTTGATATTCGAGCCATAAACATACCAACAAATGGACCCCAGGATATCCACCAACCCCAATAAAATAAAGTCCATGTGCTTTGCCATTCATTATCTTCATTTGGGTCAACCCAAATACTCATAGGTAATAACGTCGCAAAATAATCCAATGTACCACTTACTAAAGAGGATAATATTGTTAGTGTAGGGCCAGCAAAAATAATAAAACTCAGAAGAATAATGCATAACCATATATTTATTTCACTTAAAAGCTTTATACCTCTGTTTAATCCGGATGCAACTGATATCGTTGCGATAGCAGAAACAAAAAGAATCAAACCTAGTTTAAAAAGAGGGGTTACTTCAAAACTAAATAAATATTGCAGTCCACTCGCCATCTGAGATGCTCCGAGACCAAGGGATACTGAAATACCAAACAACGTGCTAAATACAGCAACTAGATCAACGATATCTCCCGCAAAACCATAAATTTTATCACCCATGAAGGGGTATAGTGCAGAACGAATGGTTAGAGGCAAGCCCTTTCGATATGAAAAGTAACCCAAGCATAATCCAACGAATGAATAACAAGCCCAACCATGGAATCCCCAGTGAAACAAAGTGATACGTTGTGCTATAACCGCAGCTTCAGGTGTTATAGGTTGAATATTTTCTAGTGATAAGAATGGATTGTTTTGCAGGTGAGATATGGGTTCTGCTACACCATAGAAAAGAATTCCTGTTCCCACACCAGCACCAAATAGCATTGCAAACCATGAAAAGCGACTAAATTCAGGTGATTCCCCGTCTTTTCCTAGCGTTATCTTTCCGAATGGTGTTAATGCAATAACGATAGTGAAAATTGCCACAAGCGTAACTATCCATATAAGATAACTCGCAAAACGTTGGGCGATGAGAGTTTTCCAAAAATCTGCAAAATCACTCACAAGATTTGGGTTAACAAGAATAAAAATAAGGAAGGCGATAACAAGGAGTGAAGATAAGCTGGTCAGAAATAAATTTGTTCCAGACAAATGATTAAGAAGTTTTTTCATTCTTATCAAGATTCCAAAGATTTAAAGACTCGAGAAAAATAGCCAGATATTTGATTAATTAAATCTTCACGCCCTTCTTTTTTGATACCCGCAAGTTCTTTTGCAAGATTTTTTTTGAAATTTAATTGCATGTCTTTGCTAATTTGAATTCTTTGCGTCTGCGGAGAACCTGCGCCGTGCAATGATTCAGTCAGATATCCGACGGCATTTCTTCCGAGGGTCATATTTTCAATAAGACGTAAAATTCGAATTCTATTTTCTGTCGGTATTTCTCTTCGGCCTTTAAGATATTTTTCTAGTAATTTTCCAATTGTAGGATGATTAAAATCCTTTTCAGAAGGAAGTGTAACTACTAATCCTCCGGCTAAATCCTGGGCAAGACGACCGATTTCATAGGGTATTTTAGTAACATGATGTTTACAAACATTAGCGAGCATATTGTCATTTATGTATGCTCCTGATTTAGTGGGTGACGATTGGTAACTCGATGCGATCCCAGAAGCATAAATAGTTTCATTTAGATGGGTCATTTCAACAAGTTTTTCATTAATGTGGGATTTTTTTTCTACTCCATTGTAGTCTGCTATTGTTGCGGCTGCTCCGATGAGCGCATCACCAACACCTGATTTACAAACATAACTGCGTCGGTGGTAACAGGTAAATCTTTCAACCAACTTTGCTGCATAATCATATTCTCCGTCCATGAAAATTTTATCTTTCGGTATAAAAACATTTTCAAAAATAACCATTGCTTCTTGCCCGGAGAATTTTTCATTGCCAACGTCAATATTTCCTGTTTCCATGGCTCTAGCATCACAGGATTGTCTTCCATATATATATGTAATTCCTTTGGCATCTACCGGTATGGCACCTACTATGGCATAGTCTTTATCGAGTGCTCCCAGACGAATCGTTGGCATAACAATCATCCAGTGAGAATTTATACAACCTGTTTGGTGAGCCTTTGCGCCAGATATATATATGCCTTTTTTATCCTTTTTTACAACATGCACAAATAGATCTGGATCTGCTTGTTGATGAGGAGAGAGACTCCTATCTCCTTTCACATCAGTCATAGCTCCACCGATTACCAAGCCTCTATTTTGGGTTTCAGTAATAAATTCTTTTAGCCTCTGATGGTATTTAGTATTACATTCCTCATCAATTTCATAGGTGACTGAAAATAGTGTATTTATAGCATCCATACCAACGCATCTTTGGAAACATGTTCCTGTAAGCTGACCTAAACGTCGTTGCATTTTATTTTGCATGACAACATCGTTAATGGATTCCGCGATATGTAAAAATCGATTGATTCTTTTTCCCGTAAATGGGGAAATTGCTGTAGCAAGATCAGGATTTTCTATAGCAAGATCATAAGTTTTGGCAACTGCATTAATAGACGGTTTTATTATAGGATGATCAACTGGTTCAGGGATTAATTCACCGAACAAATATATTTTTAAGTCCCTACCTCTCAGGCTTTTAATATAATCTTCTCCAGAATAAATTCCTGATGTTGTCATTTTCTTATCACCAATTTTTTAATTCATCATACAAGAGATAATTTTTTCATACTATAAGATCGTTTAGATTATGGTCATGTATGTAACATATGCGACGCATGTCATAAAGGCAGCAATTAGAGCATATGGCAGTTGTGTAAGAGCATGTTCCACCACTCCTATACCGCTGCTTTGAGCTGAAAGGACCGTCGCGTCCCCATAGAAACAAGCGTGACTACCAAATGAACTAGCGGATAGCAAAGCTCCAATAATAAGCGGTATGGGTATCTCCATTGCTATTCCTAATGGCATGACAATGGGAATGGCTATTGCATAAATGCCCCAAGTGGAGCCGGTACCAAACGAAATAAATGCCATTGCTACGAAAACAATCACTGGAAAAAATAATGGAGACATAAGCGGTTGCAGGGTCTCTATAACATATTGGGGTAATCCCAGTTGGTCATTGACGGTTTTAAACATAAAAGCTACAAAGACAATACCTAACGGAGGTAGCATTATTTTGAAACCCTCTATCATTCCATTCATTGTCTGTTGAAAAGTGATAAATTTTCTTATGATAAGTATTGGCAGTGTGAATAATAGGGTTGCAATTAGACCTTTCAATAAATCAATTTCAAAGTACCAAGAAAAACCTATCAAAGCTAAAAGCGGGAGCATGAAAACCCACATATTATTTTCTAGATTATTATTTCTTACCTGTTCGATTTCAGTGTCTTTATAAGGTTCAATTGTCTTAATACCTTGTTCGGCAAGTTTTTCAGCTTTCTTCATTTGTCCTAATAGCGGAAATTTTCCCATCGCAACGAGAGGAACAATGATGAGTGCGATGAAGGGGTAGAACATGAAAGGTATGGCCGAAATATATAATCTAATCCCATCACCAGTGTCGGCATAATTTGTCGATTCTAAAAGTGCCGCGAAAAAAACTGCCCAAGTGGATATTGGCACAATTACACAAGTTGGTGCTGCAGTGGAGTCAACCACATACGAAAGCATTGCTCTTGAAATCTTAAATTTATCAGTTATTTTTTTCATGGCATTACCAACCACCATGGCATTGAGATAGTCATCAATGAACATCATTAAGCCCAAAAACCAAGTAACCATTAAGGATTTTTTTCTTGTGTTTGCCCTTTTTGCAATGGTATTTGCAAACGCTGATGCACCGCCTGTCAATATTAAAACATAGATAAGACTCCCCATTAGCCCGCAAACCATAACAACCCAGCCAATGGTTTCATCTTGAGCTACTTGTATTGTCATATCAGCCAGTCGTCCAATAATTTCAGTGGGCGCGATTAACAGTATTCCCGCAAAAACCCCAGCGAATAACGAGGCTATTGGCCGGTGAGTTAGTATAGCCATGGTTATGACTATTACAGTAGGAAGTAAGCTTATGGCTCCGAATTGATCCAAAATTTATCCTTTTACATGTAGTTGTTGAGTGCGAGGAAAAACAAACAACGATCGTTACTCTAAATTCTTTTGTAAAACAAAATCTAAGATATCATATGCGATCGAGTCATCAAGTGTATTGAAGTGATACATCATTGAATAGTGATTGTGCCCGGGTATTTGTTTATGTCTAGGGCATTTTTTATCTCGATCACAAATTCTTCTGATTAAAGTCAGAGATTCTTTTTGTGTTCCCAAACGATCGAATTCAGCTGTGATAACAAACAAAGGAATGTTTCGTCCATCTATTGCATTAATAGGCATCCTTTTTTGTGCGAGATCAAGATCTTTCCCATAATATACGTTTCTTGAATTGGCATTACTGTTTGAATAAATGCCACTTAGAAGTATAGCTCCCTTGACTCCATCCTCTTTATCGATCTGAAGTTCCTCACTGAATGAATATGTTGCTATGTGCGCCGCACCTGCTGAATGACCCATTAAAAAAATTTTATTGGGGTTAAGGTTATATTTATGTGCGTTTGTTTTTATCCATCTAATTATTGAAGCAATATCTTCCGCTCCACTTGGCCACTTATATTGGGGCGCTAAACGGTAATTAGCATTGATTCCAACAATTCCATTTCTAGAAAAATAATTCAAAACATTGTCGAAGATTACTCCATCGCTCTTGTCTCCTCGAATAAATGCTCCGCCATGAAAAAAAATAACTATGGGAGATTTGTCTTGATTAGCCTTGTTTGTGTAATGGATATTTAAATTCTGGAGTGGATGAGACCCGTAGGATATATCTCTATCAATTTGTGTAACTTTAAAATCTGCTTCTTTTAGATGGCCCTTGTATATTTCTCTCAGGAAGCCAATATTTTTTTCTGAATAGTTATTACCAAATTTTTCAATTTGAATACGAGCCTTAGGAGTATGCACAGTTGCGCTATATGTTAATGGGGCCAAGAAAAAGATAATAAGATTTATGATGAGAAATCTTTTTTGTAAGGAAAGCATAAAAATCTCCAAATATATGTTATGTAAAAGTTCTGCTAATAAACCAAAAAACACCAATACAACATAAAGACCCAGCTATGAAGGACTGAATAGATTTCGATATGCGATATCGGCTGAAGTGAGCAAATAGCCAAAATGCAGCAATTAAAATTAATTGCCCAATCTCAACGCCTACATTGAACCCCAAAAGTGGTTGAATGAGTGAGGTGCCGCTTGATCCAATATCAATTAGAAAGCTTGCAAATCCCAGTCCATGAATCAACCCAAAGATAACGGCAGCCACAAAGAGTAGATAAAGGCTTTGTTTACTACCAATAGTTTTTATTTGATAGCTTGTCGACAAATAGCAATATGAAAATATTCCAATCCCTATGTATGCGGACGCTGATGAAATTGAGAGGTTATTAGTTATTAATCCGAATAAAGCAGTTAAAAACATGATTATAAGGAAGAGATATGGTGTAAGATTTTTGGATGTTTTTTTTTGACTGAAAAATTCAGTTGCGACTAAAGCGATGGTAAATCCGATAAAGGACTCTACTATTTCCCTATCGGCATGGACATAGCCTAATGTTGCGCTTGCCAGGCTTAAGCTGTGACCTACAGTAAAGCCTGTTATTGCAACAATACTCTTACCTATACCTCCAGCAACGAGTAATAGCGCTAACAGGAAAGCAATATGGTCTAAACCACTCATTATGTGCGCTATACCAAGTTTCAGAAATTCCGTAAAAGAAAAGACCGAAGCTTCTTTTTTTTGCTGATCAATTTCCCAGAGTCCTGTAGCATTTGTTATCAAAAATTCTTGTGATAAATCCGAGCCAGAATATAGTTTTGCAAAGTGTACGTGAGAAGGGGCGATATCCAACATGGCTCGGTAACTGATATGTGTAGGTTTATCCTGGAAACAACTATATTGTAGTTCAACGCTGATATACTCCATTGAAGTCGATAATAATTGTGCAGAAGAATTTTGACACTTATTTTCATTCGAAAAAACAGTTGTGTTGTCGACGGCATGCTTTTTAAATATTGCTCCTAAAGAGGTATAGTTTTCTTCTAGAGGAATCAGTCTGGTTACCTCATTAGATGGGATGGTGATAATTGTTGAGATTTCTAATTCTTGTAATCTCCAATTTGAGTAACTCTCACTTCTGTTATGAGCATTTGCTGTCACTACATTTAAGAGTAAGGCTATTATCAACAGTAAATTGGTAGCTGCATTAATCATTCTGAAGAAGCGAGCGTATCTGCAACCTTGATATTTGAATTTTTCTTGAGATTTTCAATATACGTTCTTAGATAATTATCAGCTAAATTTCTCCTATACTCGTTAAGTATTTTATTTTTAATTGTTTCAAAGGGAGGGATTGACGGTTCCTGTTTATCCAGTATTTTTGTCACGTACCAACGACCTCTTATTTTATGTAATGTAGTGCTATTTATAGGAAGATCGCCGAGTTTATTTGCAATACTTGGGCCTAAATATTCTCTAATCTTACCGAGAGGCAACAATGTTCTAGGCATGCTATCAAAGCGTTTTATTGTGGTTTCTTTTTTTTCAGAATTATTTTTTTGAGATAATAAAAAAGAGTCAATCGAAATTTCAGAATTGCTATACCATACCTCTACGGCCAGATTTATTTGGGATAAAAAACGTTCTTTATTATTTTCAAAATATTCTTGTAATTCTTCTTCTGATGGTTGTTTTGCGTTTGCATCTGCAGTTATAGATTCAATGAGAACAGTAACAATTGATCCGCGAATCTCATTGGTAGATTGAGCTAATCCAATTGACAATCCTCTCTGTACTAGTAATTCCTCTTCGATTAGCCGCTGTAGCACCCACATTTTTTTCTCATCATTCATGATGTTTCTTGAGTCTCCTTGATATCTGTTGACCGCGCTCAGATAAGCCTCATTGCTAATAAAGTGGTCATTGACACGAGCGATAGAATTGGGGGGCAAGTAAGAATCGATTGACGATTTTTTTAAAATACCTGTTCCTGCAATTATTAGTCCTACTACTGCACCAAGAATCAACCAACGAATATCAGGTTCACGAGTATTAGATTGCATGTAACTATTACCAAGAATTACAATTGATGAGGTTAACTATTTTTTACTGAAATCAGGATTATTAGTTGCTATAAAATTTTCATTAGATTTCCAGTCAACAAAGATTGGTGATGACCAAGCACGTTCTTCATTCATTGATAAACAATCTTCGCTAGGATCTGTTTTCCAATCTCCATAACACATATTAACCTTAATGCAGTTGCCATTTTCATCATAATCACAGCCTAAATTATCTGCATTAATGGCAAGACTTGGTTCTTCAATGGCTCTTACATAATAGACCGCATCTCTTTTATGCGAAGTATATTCATCATCTTGAAAGCTAATTTTACAGCCGTTAGGGTCTAGTGGACAATCAAAAGAACGCCATGGATCCTGAATAAGATTAATGATATCTTCATTAGGCGTTATTTGTGGTGTGATTTTTATTACTTCAATACGCGTAATGAGTTTTCTTTTATCTGATGGGTTATAACATTCCCCCCTACAGAGATTTTCCAATTTTTCAGGCGATAAAGTATTATAGGTGTAATCAGGGCAACCTGCTTTTTGTTCAAAAGCTCCAATTGCTCGGACTTCAAATTCTGGCGCTTTAGACATTTTTGTTTCGCTTCCCATGGTTAATTTTTTGTCATCATCACCGTTTAGCAGGTCGAACCATAGTAAAATTCTTTCTCCACTGGTGCCATAGACTTCTTTATTTTCCATAGCTTCCCATATTTCATTTCTGTTACGTCCATCAGCATGAACAGCAATAAGTCCTCCGGTTGTAAAAAAAGAAGCTTGTCTTTCTCTTTCTAATGTCATAAACCCAGAAATGTCTAATCTTCGATTCGCTGATGAGGTTTCAATTAGATTTATATCCGTTTGTTGAGTCAGTTGGCCTAGATCAACAGTATCACTGAAAGCAAGAGGTTCGCCGTCGTCAAATCTAAAAGCCATTTCTGCTCTTTTATTGGCTGCACCAGCTGAGGATTCCGTCATCCCTTGACGATAGAATTCTTTGTAACCTGTTCCAGGTTTGGCCCGATGATTATCGCTTGATGCCATAAATCCAAAACGAAAACGACGTGGATTTGTTGGTTCCTCAAAATTGGTTAATGCAAGAATGTATTGCGCTGATCCTCCAGGACGATAATTAAAGGCCGGAATATAACAGTTTTTGCATTGCCCGGAATCAAGCCATTCGGATGGAGTTTCACCTCGAATGGCTAGATGTCCCGCTACTCCAGCATTGACGTAATCTTGTCTCGCTGTGGCAGCACGTACGTCACACTCTGCAATAGAGTTATCACTCTCAAGACATCGCTGCCTTATAATTTCTCCTGCACGATAACAGGAAGGAAGGTAAATGTTTGTTGGTTCTGAACATACAGGTTGTCCGCTTTCATTGATCTCGGCAGCTCTAAAATCACGGTATTCTTCAGAATTGCCATGTCCAGAAAAAACTTCTATTAAAGTTTGCCTATTTTCATCATGCATTTTGCCACTAAGTTGTTTTTCAAAAGTTGATCCTGGAGGCGTATAGAATCCCCACGTTGTTCCATGAGGTATAACCATTGATGTAAAGCCCCAATCATCCAGTTTAGAAAAAAGTTCTGTTGGTGTTTCAGCACCTTCGCGGCACTCACTAGGGAGATCTCTTACTGATTTCCCTTTTTCACATTCACTTGTTTGTCTTAATTCTTCTAGATATGTTGCAAAATCAAGCATCCTTTGGTTTGGATCTAGAGCGAACAACTGGACCGCATTCGTTCTGGGCAAACCTTTTAGCGCAGTAAGGGCTAATCCGCCTGAATGTATTGGTCTTGCGGGTATTTTATCATCAGTAATATCTCTAAAAATGACATTTTTATGTCCGTAGTGAGTATCTGGTGTTCTGCCAACTTGGGTCCATTCCCAACCTAAGAAGGCAACTGTATCAGGATTATTTTCTTCACTAGAAACTGCGTTACATTGTTGAATTGATTGGACAGTTTCCTTCCACCTGAGGGGTGTTGATGCCTCTGCATGATCATTAATAGACCAAAAATCTATTGCAGAACAGAAACGGGCAAAATCACATGCATCTCCAATTGGGTGGGATCCTTCTCCGTTTAACATGGGCAGGCTCGTAAGAAATGCATCAAAAGAGTAGGTGGTATGAACGTGTAGATCGCCAAATAGAATTTGTTTGGGTTCATTCTTACCTATTTTGATAGAAGATATTTTTTGTGTCTTGGTCCTGTTTTCTATTGTTTGTTTGGGTATTTGATTATTAGTAATAGTTCCTGGTCCTTCGTGATTACCTAACCATCCTCTCCCAATCATTATTATGGAAGCAGTGAGTAAAATTGCTATTAGAACAATAATTTTAATAATTTTTGTAATTTTTTTTGTCATAACCATATCTAAATAGCTCCTTAATTAACTGATCTATACACATGCGTAATATTTTTTTCTTGCGCCCAATCATTGATAGGTTGTATTGAATTATCAACAATGTTTTGTAACTCAGATTCGAGTGAAGACCATGAATCACTTAGATATTCTAATCTCGTTAGTGCTCCCTCGGTTACCGGGGCCCCTGTTCGATCTATTACATCCATCAGGTAACGAAGTTGCCCGGCTAACATGGTTTCCCATGCATCCTCATCTTCCAGGGTTTGATGTTTTACCTGTGTGATTAGTGATTCCCATTGATCTATATTAGAAATCGCGTTAGCAGACATTTGTTGTAATCTTTCATCATTAGAATATTTTTTGACAAGAGTTTGGATTTGTTTTTTTGCGTTTCTTAAGTTTTGTAATTCCGATAATATTTCGTTCATTATTCCACTTATATTTTT
>ERZ651768.2776-NODE-2776-length-11973-cov-3.307414_pt1 | contig 11973 bp, 8 predicted proteins | sample MGYA00514754_ERZ651768 | MGnify/ENA metagenome assembly ERZ651768 | reverse complement strand
CGTCGGCAGGAGAAGAGGTTTAATCCAGTATGCTTGAGGCCAATTGCTCTAAGGCCCTTGCCTCGATCGGCGGATTTGCTATTCCACTCCTCACATCTCTGAAATATCGTTCCAGTGGCCTGTCTCTGTCCAATCCGACCGCACCAACGATCCTCATTGCCAAATCAGTGACATTGATAGCCGATTCAATGGAATTCACTTTTGTGATTGATACTTCTGGAAGTAGATCTTTCCTCTCGTTTGGAAAGTTTTCCCAGTCCTCCGCGCATGATAATAGCGTCCGCCGAGCTGTTAACAGCGCAGATTCCATTCGTGCGATCTGTTCCCTCACATAAGGTATCTTGGAGATTGGGGAAGGAGCGCCAGTGGGCTTACGGTTCTTGGCGAAATCGATAGCATAGTTTCTGGCGGCAGTTGCGATGCCTAGATTTGCTGCACTTAGTAATAACGGAAACCATGCGGCTCCATTGGGGTTTGCTTCCCCGGGGTTGTCCGGGTTGGTTCTGCCGACGAAATCCGCTTCATCGAGGATAACGTTCGCGAAAACTATATCGTGAGATCCGGTTGCTCGCATTGACATTGAATCCCAGGTCTCCTCTATAGAGATTCCTTCAGATCCCATTCTTTGAGCTATTCGGGCAATATCCCCGCTGCCGTCTTCTACTGCTGCAAATGTGATGGCATAACTTAGTTCAGGGGCGAGCGTAGACCAGGTTTTTCTACCATTTAGAACCCATTTTCCTTGCCTTCCAGGAGTTAAATTTGTTGCGGGCCGCCCGCCACCTCGAGGAGAGCCAAGATCAGGTTCAGAAGCGATGTTGTTTACGAGCGCGCCATCATTAACTATTTCTGTGAAGATGCGTTTCCGTAATTCTTCTGGCCATCTCCGCGATTCCGATTCTGTACCAACTACCATGTGATGCATGCCGATTGATACTGCAGTTGATCCGTCACCCGTGCCAATTTCATGTTGGGCTAGCACTAAGTCAGTCAATCCATGGCCGGGACCCCCGTATTCAACGGGGACTGAGGCATGCAAATAACCTTTTCTACGCATGAACGCAAAGTGTTCATGCGGAAACGTTCCATTTTGATCATGAAGGGCGGAAGTAGACTCAATTTTGGAAGCTATTGTTCTGGCGAGCTGTATAAGTTTCTCTTGTTTTTCATTCTTAGGCCACATGGATATCTCTCATTGACAAAGGTCCTGACTGAAAAAATATTTAGATGGTGTTGTCTGCTCTTCAACTGATGAAATTGCTAAGAGAGAATTCGGTCAAACACGAACTTACCAATGCTACGATTCTCATTAAATTCGATGCCATCAATTGAAATGTTCTCACTTAGATAGCCGAATATCGGAATGTCTTGTTCATGTGCTGAGGCGTGAGACCGTAGATTTGGCGGCATTTCAACCTCTTCAGGGCATCCAAATACAGTGATTGAATCGCCAGTGACTACGAGGTCGCCAATTCTGTCGTGGTGAAGCCGAAGTTCGGCCACAGCTTCTGATCTCGTGTAGACTCTCTCAACCCCGGAGGTATCTGACAATACCTTGACAGCCTCGTTGGTATCGGAGTCATTTGTCAGGTATATAAACATGCATCCTCCTAAGTTTGCGTGGTGCACAATATATCTGTCCTTAATGATCGGTACGGCCGTACATCCGATGCCATAACTGGCAAGCTTAGACTCAAGATCGACCATTTTTGACTTTGATGACATGCCGTGGTCGGCTGAAACGAATAGATTAACGTTGGGATACTTGGATAGAAGGTCCCCGATTGAGTCATCTAATATTTTCATATGCCTTTGGGATTCAGGATCATCTGGCGCATAGGTGTGCATAGCAAAGTCTGTTGTCGTCAGATATACAATCTTAGAGTCCATTTGCCCCATTAAATGTGTGCCTGCACGGATAACCCAACCGTTGACTTCCAGGGAATATATTGCAGGAGGCACACCCACTGCTTTAATCAAAGCTTCGGGGGCCTGTTCGGAAGATACTGTTATCGTCGCACCTTTTGTCAACAGTGTACGTAGCTTGTCCTTCGAAGTTACAACGATTGATTTCTCGCCCAGAGTTTCCGCTCTTTGAAACATGGTTTCAGAAAGTATGTAATCACCAGATTCCATGTAGATTTCCTCACCGGTTTCTCGGACCAAACGGTAATTTGAACTTATTCCGTGTACTTGTGGATAGCACGAAGTGACAATGGATACGTTGTTGACGTTGGTAACTGAGGGCATCATAGACTTGCCAATCTTAAGAAACCCCTTCCTGGCTATCTCCTGTAGGTTTGGTATTTCACAAGCTTCTAGATATTCGGGGTCGAATCCGTCTATGCAGATAACTACCGTTGTTCCTCTACCTGTCATTGCTATTTACCTCTGGGTTTGTTTGAATTTGTTTGAGACCTTGGAAAATTTGATTTTAAGCTTTCTATGTCCCTAGGAGACAATATTAATAATTCTCAATTAATCTTCAAAAGATTCTGACCCCACGACGCCGTTTTCCTTAAGCGTTTTGAATTCTTTTTGAGTGTAACCGAGTAAGTTAGTAAGAATTGATCGATTGTCCTCACCGACATTTCTCATGGAATGCCATGTAGACCTATGCTTTTGGGATCCAGGTATCGCCTGTCCATCATATATCTGAGGGCCCCATTTTTTTTCATGGAGTTTGACGAAATAGCCGCGGTCCCTCAAATGAGGGTTATTTAGTAACTCCAAGTTATTGAGAACTTTGCCTGAGGGCACCCCAGCATTTTGTAATAGTGTGACCACCTTATCTGCCTCCCTTTCCCCAGCCCATTGCGAAATTGCTCTATTTAAGACGCCCTCAGAAGATTTTCGGCCTTCTGCGTGTTCGTAACAAGGATTTTCCAAGGTTTTGTCAGATAATACCGTCTTTAGCGAGCCCCACTCTTCGTTTGAGGTCACAGCGATTGTTACCCATACATCGTTCCCAAGAGTCCGGAAAGCCCCATGTGGACAATAAACTGGATGTCGGTTTCCATCGATCTTGAGATGCTGGGTTCCCGCAGATGATGACACGAACTGCTCCCCTAGAGAACCCAGTGGACTTTCAGATAATGCGAGATCTAGATAGCAACCCATTCCTGCCTTTGCTCTTCGCCTGGCATATCCCATAGTCGTCCATACAGCGTTCAAGCCTGAGATAGGATCTGCGTAGGACAGCCCAGTTTGAAGGGGTCTATCCGCATCATATCCAATTAATGAAACGACTCCAGAAATTGCCTCAGCAGTAGAGCCGAAGGCAGGATATTCAGAATAAGGGCCATCTAGTCCGAATCCAGGCATTGAGCACATGATGATTGTTGGGTTGACATCACTAAGATTGTGATAGGAGAGATTAAGATTTCGCATAACTCTTGGCCTGTAATTTTCTACCACAATGTCTGAAACAGTAACAAGCCTGAGGAAGATTTCCCTTCCTTCTTCCTTGTCAAGTCGTATCCCAATATTTTTCTTGTTTCTGTTGAGTTTGTTACTTACCCGCGCAGAGGAATCCAGAAGGGTTCTAGGATCAGAGATTTTGATAACATCTGCTCCAAAGTCGGCTAGCGCCCTAGTGCCCAATGGACCTGCCCAAACCCTTGTCAGATCTAGCACCCTGAGTGAGTTTAATGCTCCGGGTACGAGAGTATCTGGATTGTGGCTGGCTAACTGTCCCTGCATCTCGTTAAAGATATGTCTCTGTATGCTCGCCCAGCAGGGGAGCCCTGGTTAGCGGAAGCCTATCTCCATCAATCAAAGGGGGCGGAAGGGGATAACTGGCTTTCCCTACTGACGGATGATCTATCTCCTGAAAAGAACTTCTGTGCATAAATTGTTTGTCACTCAGGACTTCGCATATGGACAGAACAGGCGCAACTGGCAACAGCCACTCCTCCGAAACTTCTCGGAATACCTCTGATCGCATTTTACCGTCCATCCAGTTCTCTATTATTCGGTCAACGAGTTCTTCAAGATCTTCATTAGAGGTAAGGTCGCTAAAATCTTTGCCTTCGTACAAATCAGTTCTTTCAAGCATCAAGCACAACTGTTCCCAGATGGCTTGACTTCCCCCCCCGAAAGTTAAATACCCATCCTTTGCAGCCAATGTGGCTACCCCGGGAGGGAAGCCGCGCGCTGACAGAGAAGATTGCCGATGTGAGCTTCTTTTCCTTACGCCACCTTCCATGTTTAGTGGAGCTTGATGCACATTTGCCAAGGTTTCCAATTCTGAGAGCTCAAGGAAGGCTCCATTTCCCGAGAAATCTCTTTCCCAAAGGGCAATCACAGAAGCATTACACCCGTTAATACCTGTTAAGTATTCAGGATGGTGTCCGGGGATCATTAATGGACCAGATTTGGGATCTCCAATTATGTTCATTATCCCGCCCAACGCAAACTGAACGATAGGAGCAGATTTCCAATGGCTATAGGGGCCATCAAGACCGAACGGAGTGATGCATATCTCTATCAACTCGGGATGGGATGAGGTAAATCTTTCCCGGTCTATACCTGTTGTTTCCCTGTAGGTAGAGTCCCAGTCTTCAATAAATATATCGGCGCCCGAAAGTATCGAATCGAGAGCTTTTGAACCGCTAGCTGTAGACCAGTCAAGGAGGACACTCTTTTTCCCCGTGTTGTTGTGGAGAAATAATGCGCTGTTCTCAAGATCTTCTTTCCCAGATAGGAAAGGGCCAAGCGAGCGTGTCGAATCCCCATTCGGTGGCATTTCTACTTTGATAACCTCTGCGCCCATAGCTGCTAGTAGCTTTCCGCAGTATGGACCCGAAACACCCTCTGATACTTCTACAACTTTGACCCCGCATAAGGGGAGATTAGTTTCAATGCTTATGGGGTCAGTCCTTTCGATTAGTCATGTTAACGACTTAAATTCGTTTAGTTTTCACGTGAGCGAGGCTGAAATTAAGGTATATCAGCACTTTGGGATAAGTTCACTATTTACGCTAATTTCGATTCTAGATTTTTATACATGTCATTTACCAGTGATCTCATGTCAAATTCTGGCCTCCACCCCCACTCCATTCTAGCGGCTTTATCATCAAGAGAGTCCGGCCATGAATCGGCTATTGATTGCCTTAACGGATCGATTTTGTAAGAAATTTGAAAGCTCGGATTTATGTCCTTTATGCAGCCGGCTAGTTCTGACGGAGTGAAACTCATGGCGTGAACATTGAAATCACAGTGATGGTTCAACGATAGATAGTCGGCTTTGGAAATGTCTAATATCGCTTTAATCGCGTCCGGCATATACATCATAGGTAACCGGGTGTCAGGCTTTAGATAACATTCGTATTGATTGCTTCGAATGGCACCGTAGAACATTGCAACAGCATAATCCGTTGTTCCAGCGGTGGGTTCCGTTTCCCAGCTAATGACACCAGGTAATCTGATGCCCCTAACATCGAGGTCAAATTTTTGCTGGTAATAGTTCCCCATAAGTTCCGTGAACACTTTTGAAATTCCGTAAACAGTGTTAGGTTTTTGTATAGTGTCATTTGGTGTATTAGTTTTCGGCGTGTCTGGTCCGAACGCCGCTATAGAGCTAGGGATTATAAGCTGCTCTACGTCGTTTTCCAGGCTGATTTGGAAGAGGTTGAAGACTCCATTTATATTAACTTCGTGAGCTGTCTCTACGTTTTGCTCCGCAAGTGCGGACAAGATAGAACTCATGTGGAACACGGTTTTGATCCCATAATTTTTTATGGTCGTGTCTAATTCTTGGCGGTTGGTAACATCTACTAAGGCAGAAGGTCCTGCTAGTTCCATCGCCTCTGGAAGGGGTGTCCGATGCTTTCCCGCAACTACGTTTTCTGATCCGAATCGGGCCCTAAGTTCTCCGACGAGTTCCGAGCCAATCTGTCCTGCTGCTCCTGTAACTAAAATCATGCTATTTACATTTCTCTGGGACAAGTTGAGGATCTTCGACTAACCTGTGCTGGATTCCCGCTCATATCATCAAATCTCCACCGTTAATATCGAGTGAGGCCCCCGTGATATATGAAGCGTTGTCAGAAACAAGAAAAGCGACGAGTTCAGCCACTTCATTTGGAGTGCCAAGCCTAGGGATAGGGAAACTTTTAGCGTACCTTTCTGTTGCTTCCTCAGATATGTTTGTTTGGACCATCTCTGTATTTATCAAGCCGGGGCAAACTGCATTTACCGTAATTCCAAGCGATGCGACCTCTTTAGCTGTATGCCGTGTAAGCCCTAGTATGGCTGCTTTTGCGGCAGTGTAGTGTGCACCACCAATTGTGCTTACGTTTTTCCCAGCAGTTGAGGAAAAGTTCACTATTCTTCCCCAGCCGCTTTCTGCCATTACCGGAATCAAAGCTTTTGTACAGACGAAAGTTGTTGTCAGGTTTCCTTTTATTACGAATTCCCATTCTGATAGCGAAATATCTGTGATACCCGTTGGACGTAAAACCCCTGCGTTATTAATCAAGATGTTCACAGAACCGTATTCAGAAACAGATTGCTTCACCATAGATTCCACGAATGAAACGTCTGAAACGTCTCCGGTCTTGGCTACACACCGGCCTCCTTTAGAATTGATTAAATCTGCAGTTTCCTGAGCAGAATCATCTGAGATGTCGTTAGCGATTACTGTTGCTCCTTCTTCTGATAACTTGAGGGCTATCGATCTGCCCATGCCCCTGCCCGCACCGGTAACGATGGCAGTCTTTATATCATTCTTTATCATGTGTAAGCTCTTTTTAGTTGTACTGTGGTTGTCACAATCACTATATTGGATTCTATGCCGAGACTTTTTACAAATGTGTTTGATTTTTATGGTACAAATCTATTGTTAGCAAAGTTTGAGATTATTGGCGTTTCTTGATTACTTGTTCACTAAAATCTGTAATGAGATCCAATGCTGCCTTTCTGTCAACTACCGAGAGTGCCACATTGTTTACTCCGATCGATTCCAGTTCATCGAGACGATCATTAATTTCCGTTCCGGTTCCGGTCAGTGTACGGGCCAATAAGTTTTGGGAAATAAATTGCTCCTCACCTTCTTTTAGGTAAACGTAGTGCCCCTCGTGTACATCCAAATATCTTCTGTCATCTTCAGTTCGCTTCGATTTGGTATTACCGTAATCCTTGATGTATTTGTTGTACTGATTAGCGATTTCAACGTCTGCCATTCCCAGATCAGATCCTGGTCCGAAGGCGGACTCCCACATAGCGTGAACGCCTGGGATTAAAGTAGGTCCGACATTCCTCAATACTCTTTCGCTCAGGATAGTTTCGTTTCCGCGCAAGACACACGCCGATGTGAGTACAGTCACATACGGCTTGGTTCCTTTGCCACCTGATTTCCCAAAACTATTCCCAGATAGCTGGGCGCTCATCTCTACCCTCGGCAATCCATCCGGAACATTCGACGAACGACTGGTGGTGATCCATCCATCCGAAATTGCGCCAACCAATTTTTGACCCTTTGGTCCATTCGCCGCCAGCATAACTGGGATATGGTCCTCTATGTTGTAAAACTCATCGCGACCTGAGTTGGCTTTAGTATGGATCAGTCTTATCCATCTTTCCCGTTGCCCTTCCCTGTAAAGCACATCCTCCCCTGAGAGAAGTCCTTTCACTTGTAACGTGTATTCTGAGAACCGTTTCATAGAAATAGACGGGAGCCCCATCGTATTGCGACCTGTGTAACCTGTACCTAGACCGATGATTACTCTTCCGGGAGCCAGTTTATTAATTGATGCGGCAGCAGCAGCAGTAACAGGGGCTAAACGATTGGTTGGAATAGCCACGAGTGTTCCAAGCTTGATTCTCTCCGTATTTTGGGCGGCCAGTGCCATGGTAGCCCAAACGTCAGAATATATGAGCTGAGAGTCGTAAAACCAGGCGTGGGTGAAACCAGCTTCTTCGGCCGCCTTTACTTCCCGCCAAGCTTCAATATAGGAGGGGATTCCGATTCCATAGTCCATGTAAAATTGCCACTCCTTTATCTCATATTTAACTAATGAAACTGTGAGATATGTAGTTGGATTTTAAAATTGTGCCGTCGGACTATTAGATAGCCACGGGTTGCTGGGATTTTACTCATATAGACTGGCAAGGGAAACACCATTGTTCATAAAACACTTGGTTCTCGGTTGGGTTTTAATGGGCTTCTATAATTTTTAACAAACTTAACTTAACGTTGTGATCAGGATTCCAGAGGACCGATGCTTAGGTGTTAGATGGTATTCGCTCTGGTGAATTAAAATTATGTTTCACTATAATCTCGGGTAATGAAATCGTTTTCAATTTTTGGCGTGATAATTCTTGCTATGGTGCTTGTCTCAGCTTTTGGCTGTTCGAAACTATGGAATGAGGAATCGTCAGTTCAGGGGTTGGCGAGCACAACCAGAAATCCAGAATCGGAAAGCCCGCGATCTCAAGTTCTATCAAATGTCGTATACGGCCCAGGAGATCCCTACAGATGTCATTGCCTTAGTAATTCACTCAGATCATCCTCCGGTAAAACATACGGCAACGGTAGTTTGTCGAATGGGCAAAACCGTTTTGGAGGTCATGAAGAATGTCCTAGGTCATCGAAAGAGGATATACCTGATGAGATTACACGAAATTCGAAACTATGGCCGTTGCCGAATCGAGACTATGAAAGTACTAGAGCGATATTTGAATCTGATATTTCTCTAAGTACTGTGAACAGGCTTGCGGTTGCTTGGAGGTTCAGGCTTCCAGAAGTGACGAATTGGGGAGCGGCAGCTTCAAATCCGTTGGTGATGGACGGGATTGTATATTTCCAGGATCTTCCCAGTAATATCTTTGCATTGGATCTAAGTGATGGCGGCTTGATTTGGACTCGTAAGGGCGAAGGAAGATCGATTGCTCCCAATGGTCTGGCCGTAGGCTATGGCAAGGTCTTTGCAGCGCCGTCTGCTTCGGGGTTTTTCGCCTTGGATAGTAGTACGGGAGAGGTGATATGGCGGGCTGATATTAATCTTACCGATACGGAGGGTATAGATATCCAACCAATCGTCTACGATGGATTGGTTTATCTGAGTACTGCTCCACGCAGCAAGAAAGGGCTGTATGTAGGTAACGGGGAAGGAATCATCTATGCACTTGATGAGAGTACTGGTTGCATTGTCTGGGACTTTAATACCGTGGATTCTGAAGACATATGGGGAAATCGAGAGGTTAACAGTGGAGGTGGTGCTTGGTTTCCAACCTCGATTGATACGGCACGAGATATTACATACTGGGGGATAGGAAATCCCGGTCCTTGGCCGGGTACCGAAGAGTATCCTAATGGGTCCAGCCGCCCTGGGCCCAACCTTTACACGGATTCGATTCTTGCCCTTGATAGTAAGAATGGTGAATTGCTCTGGTACAGGCAAATACGCCCTCACGATCTTTTCGATCTCGATTTCCACATATCGCCCATACTTGTTACCGCTGACATTCAGGGAACCAAGCGTGACGTCGCTATAGGGGCAGGAAAAACAGGAACTGTTCATGCTTTTGACGCGGAGTCAGGACACGAGTTCTGGGTAACTAACGTCGGGATACATCAGAACGACCATATAGAAGAAATAGCCGAAGGAGAAGAGATCGAGGTTTATCCTGGTTCCCTTGGAGGGGTGGAGACATTCATGTCATATGCTGACGGGACGGTCTATGTACCCGTCATTAACCTGCCAACGTTTTATACGTCCAGTACAAAGAAGATGGAGTCCCTAGATGGTACAGGAAGCGTGGTTGCCATCGACGTTGATAGTGGCCAAATAAACTGGGAAACAGAATTTGAAGAAATAGTGGTAGGCAGCACGACCGTTGTGAATGATCTAGTATTCACTTCTGTGTTTAGCGGCAAGGTCTATGCAATGAACCGATCCTCAGGCGAGGTAGTCTGGAGCTTCCAAGCCGGCGCGGGTATAAATGCTCCATTGGCTGTGGCGAAAAATATGTTGATAGTTCCTGCCGGCATGCCTCTAGAGGAAGGCAGATCGCCCAGTATTATCGCGTTGCGACTAGAGGACTAGATATAGATTTTCTGGGGTAGGTTTTGAACTAGAAGACGTGTTCGAAACTTTAGAAAATTGAAGTAGTCACCAGAACTTCTATAATCAAAAAGCGAGAGTTGTGGCTTTGCTTGACACGCAGATCTAGTCCATCAGGATCTCACCACTTATTGATTGATTCAAATTTTCTTCCAGGGTCAGTCGCAACAGTGCTCTGGCGAAGGAGGAATGTCCAGTGAAGGATTTCTGTCGAAGAAGCCTGAAGGTTTAAGGGAGAATCCCGTATATGCTACCGGCATCACTGGCCAATCTTCCAACCTGGGAATGTGGTTGTGTCCGAAGGTGTACCAGACGACTATGTCTTTGTCCCTGAGATTTCGATTTCCGCTCATCCACTTTGGTAATCCGTCTCCTCCAGGATGCTGATTAGGATAGTTCCCTGCAGCGTACATCTCTTCCTCGTTATAAGGTGTGACCCACATATGGCCAGTCATGAAGGCTGCTCTTTTCATAATCACCGCATTTTCATGGTGAAAGGGCAGCACGTTTTCTCCAGGTGCTATCTTGTAGCTGACCGGCTCCCCTAGATAGTTTTTGCTTGAATTGTTTGTAACAGACCAATAACGAGCCGCAAAGGGATCTACAATTCTTGATGCTTCTTTCTCCTCTTCAATCAAGGTGCGTTTGACTGAAAAAGCATTGCCATGCTTGTTCTCCTCACTGATAGGATCTCTCACTGTATCAACTTCATAAACTGAGTTATTAGATCCATCAACCATCATGTCAAGCCGAACATTAAAGTAATGCTGATGGTTGTGGGCTACTACCTGGGGGGCAACTAATGTACCGTTCTTGGGCTTGACGCCCGGAGCAATGGCAGATGAGTTCATTATTCCCGTGAGTTTCACCTCGTAGTCTATTCCGCCATCTTGATAGAAGTACCAGAAAAATCCGTATTCATAATTGCCCACAGTTGCAATTGTAGATACAACGAGCCTTCTTGACCTTCGTGTTTCGGATTCATCGAGTCTGCTGTCTGTGTGTTTCCAGAGTATTCCGAAGTCCTCTTCATGCATGCAAATAACGTTCTTTAAATTTTTCGCATCTCCTCTTATGTCGTAGAGGGCGACATCGAAATAATAGATCTCCCCTAAACAATCACATCCCAGCTCAAGGGAATTGGCACATTTTCCTATCCCTACCTCCCCTGAATCAAATACTTGTTTCTTGTAATGATCGTTAGTGGGGTCCCCGTAAGGAACTACCATTTCTGAGAGAGCAGCTCGATATATTATTGGCCTTACCTGTCCTCCGTCTTCGTACCCGATGGTGTGCAGAACCAACCCTTCCCGTGGCGTATAACCGACACGTAATTGCCATTTTTGCCATTTCACTTCGTTTCCATTTACGACAAAGCTGGGCCCTTCCGGCTGGGTTATCTCTATGGGTTTAATATCTGTCCTGAATTCAGATTGATATCTTGCCGCATAGTTGCCGTCATCAGGGGGTATTGGGACTACTCCAAAATCCTGTAATTCCAGGATACTGTTCGTATTCAGATCCAATATCGGGGATAGACCTTCAATCGGTCTCGCATATCCGTTATCCCATTTTTCCCGCCTCACCCAACACCTACCTATTGCAAGTCTCTTGCCCTCTTCTTCCGCATTTCCGAAATTCGAAATGGGCCATGGATCAATCATTACTAAGTCGGGATCAGTTATTCCCCGTTTTTCTAGGGCGGCTACAAATAATGGATCGTGTTTTATACTGGATTCCCATTCGTTAAAGTCCATGTTCAGATCGCCGAACATGAACGCTGGCTGAACACCAGGCATGTGCTTGCACTTGGTAATCTCTTCCGAATTTAGGGAAATTACTAATTCGTAAACTTTTCCCTTTTTGTAATTTAGTACTACCAGAAATACTTCCCTTGAAATTTTCT
>ERZ651768.2772-NODE-2772-length-11978-cov-2.074448_pt1 | contig 11978 bp, 12 predicted proteins | sample MGYA00514754_ERZ651768 | MGnify/ENA metagenome assembly ERZ651768 | reverse complement strand
ATCAGCGTGCGCCGCCAAAAGAATAAACTAAAAGAAGATGCAGCAAGGCCAAAAGAATGAGGCCATAAGTGCCTGGAATATGGACGAACAGCCATACCTTGAGCACAGTTTGCAAGGCATAAGCATAATCTAGTTTGTCCTTGCGCTCCACCAACCAGCGCAAACGTTCAGCATATGCCATTTCCCGGTCATCCAGATACCGGTTCATATTATCTAGGCCAGTCAACAGGGAAAATGTAGCCCGCGGCGAACCCAGTAGGTGTTTGTGCATATTCTTCGGTTTGGCGAAGAAGGATGACAGCCGGCCTGCATAATAATCGGATATGCTAGACGAGCTCGATTCGACAACCAGTGCCTCCGCTTGGCCCCGCAAATCGGCAATGAATTGGGGAATTCGTTCCAGTACGACTTCTTCCGTATCGCGCGTTAGCGCGCGCGCGAAGCGCCGGGAGAGGTAAAGACCTATCAACCCCGAACCCGCGACGGCGATGAAAAACAAAGCCAGAATTCGCTCCAAAATTCCGTTAGGAATGCTCCATTCCACATGGAGCGCAAACGTCAATATTGACAGAAAGCCCAGATAGATATGCCATTGCAACCAAGATGAAGCAGTCCCGAGTGGGACCATCGAGAGTTTCTTGCGTCCATTGTAAAGCGCCAGGAATATGATGGTGGCCAACAAAATCCACCCCGTCAAAAATGCCGGTTGATACAAAGCCACGTTAAATGCTTTGTGCCAGGCGATTAGTGCCATCCCAGCTACTATAGCGATCAAGCTGTTACGCCAACGTCTCTTGGCAAAGGTTGTCACCGGTTCAACCATCTTCCCAAATCTGGTAGGTTCTGCATATCAACCCGCTTCAACGCGTCATGGGGACAAGCCCTCTGGCAGGCTGGGCCACCCAACTGATCCAGGCAAAGGTCACATTTCGTGGCTTTGATAATGGGCGCCTTGGTCACCGTATCTCTGATGAGGGCACCATTTCTGTCCCGCGCCTCGACCATGCGAATATTGTCGTAGGGACAGGAATTGGCACAGGTGGCACATCCAATACAGGTATAATCGTTGATGGCCACTTGACCGCCCGCTGATGACCGGTGAATAGCACCGGTGGGGCAGCCGATCATACAAACCGGGTCCATGCAGTGCATGCAGGCATTGGCCACCATGTAATGGTCGTGTCGACGGCCGTGGCGGTTAAAACGAGGGTTGTTATCATGGGCTCTGGCGCAAGCCGTGACACATTCATCACAACGGACGCAGCGGTCCATATCAATCAACATGGTCGCCGTGCCGTTTATGTACCTATTCTCCACGAGGAATTCCAGCATGCCCGGATCGATAGTCTGAATTGCCGCCTCTCGCTCTTTCTCCGGTTCGTTTAACTGGGCACTGCTGAAATCCAGCTGGCCGTATTGCGCCAAATCCCCTTGGCTTAAAGTAGGCAGTACGTATTTCTCTATCACGGTTGTAGGAACCCGCAGAATATCAACGTAACCCAGGGCGCGTAGGGTAGTAAGCAAGGTCATCGACTCACGCATCGCCGTTACATTGCTATTACCTTTTGTATCGCCTATTTCCGACTGGTTCTTCTTTTCCTGGAGCCAGTTGTGGATGATCTCGGCCATTCCAAAAACTGCACCCCGGCCAATATAACGAACCGTGCGATGGCCGTTATTGACAATTTGACTTACCCGGGCAAAACCCGCCCGCACCAGCAACAAACCATCAGGATAATCTCCCTCCGCTACGATCACCGGTTCACTCGCGAGACGCTGACTAAAACTCTCGTGTCGACTCCGTTGGTATTGGGTATGCCAGTCGAAATCGCCGTAAGTCTCGAACAGCGTTTCATCCACGATATGACCAATGGCATCTTCGTCGAGATGTTGAAACATCGACGTCGCCTGCAAATGTGAAGCCAAACTGCGTTCCCGGTATAGACGGTCGACTTGATGGCGAAAATCTTCTACTCGGCGACGAATATCACGTAACCCTTGCCAGCGAATTTCCAACATTTCGGAAGGGCCATCAGAAATAACAGTGGCGGTCCGCTGAGTACGGCCCAATGCAGCGATCTCGCCAAACATATCGCCCGAACCAAGGTTTGCCGTGCGGTGTTCGTTTAGAACTGCAGGAACGTCTTGCAGAAAAATTCGAGCCTGTTGATCGCTGTCATCCCGGCTGGACGTCCCCTCGCTTCCTTCCGTTGAATAGGAATCCCGAACTTCGGGATATATCGGGTTCCGCCACAATTGTGCGAGCGCCTGTAACAGGCTTTTTTTGCCGCCTGGGGCGCGGCCCAGCATGGTTTCAGGCAAACCTGGCGGCAAAACAACACGGACTTGCCCCTGAATTACGACGAACGCCGAATTGCCGTATTCCCCTTCGCGTACGACGATATCGCCGTCTTGAAAATTGACGATACGGGTGTCATTTCTGATTATCCCCACCAGAGACATGCCCGCCGGAAATCGATCCCGGTCCATGTCGCGGAATGGCTCCAACGCCAGAATTCGCTCCACTTCGGCATCGCCCATTTCCTCTGCAAAGGGCGAATCCCAACGGCGTGGTCGCTGTATTGTGACCGCCTCAACCATTGCTTCTTGTCAAAGATCTTTCTCCGCTAATCAGGAGCTAATTGCGGGCCCAGCGGGCCGAAACCGGGCCGCTCGGACGGTAGCTCCTAGCCTCCCTTGTACTTACTAGCCTTTGGCAGAATTTTGTCCAATCCGGCTAGGCTGCTGCCGTCATATTTTTCTGCGATGGCTTTGGCCTGGGCCGCCACTGCATCCGCGGCTGCGATCAATTTTGCCTCGTTGTTTAGCTTCAACTTACCGGCCCTGGCGGCTTTGTACATGGCCATCAATTCAGGCACATTTACCAACTTGGCCACCGCTTTGATACGCTTGCGGGCTTTTTTTGCCCGTTTGGCCATGGAAATGGCATAGCCAGCCTTCTTCGTGGCCTTGGCTACGCCCCGCAAGGCGTATTCTAAATCTAAGGCACGACCCACTAGGTACATCATGCGCTGACGGTTTTTAGAAGCAGGGTTGTTTTCTTTGCTGTACCAAACATTGTGCCTTACTTCACCCTGGGACCAAGCCACCAACTCGAACTTACTGCCTGCAGTATGGCCACCAACGTTGACCAACTTTTCGTTTGGCACCGAATGACAACTATAACAATTTTGCGCTACCTCGTAGAGTGCGCTGGGACGGACCATGCCGGCCTGTTCTGACTTTGCATAGCGTTCCGCCTTGTGGGCGGCCGGCTCATTCTCGGCATTCACGCCCTTGCCACCAAAATCGCTGTGTATCTTAATCCAGTCCTTGCCAGCACCGTGGCAAGATTCGCAGGTGATACCAGCAATCGGCTTGGCCTTTCCCTTGACCATGGCGGACGTGAAATGACAAGACAGGCAGTCACTACCCGATTTGATCCGCTTAATTCCCAAATTATCAGCGATTTTGCGTGCTTCTTTTTTACGAGGCAGGGTTTTGAAAGTCGAATAATGATGGCTGCCCTTCCACTCGCCAACCGAGGTTTTGTGGCATTCACCGCAAGCATCCGGCCCCGTCACCTTGGCTGGATCGAGGTGCATTTGTTGGGCCTGCGCTAGGCAGGAACCAAAGGTAATCGCACCAAGCAAGGCTGATCCCAAAATCAATTCGCGCAATTTCTTTATTGGATTTCCCCACATTTTATTCACCAACCTTTCATAACCTCTTTTTACTGATCGTAATATTGAAGCTGATAATGCAACGTCAGGCATCCAAGGCCAAATCCGTCTTTGGCACAGCTATACACGCTAGACAGGAACCTGATTCAGGCTGAGCGTCCGGCTCCTCCACATAACCCACCTCCCCAGTTTTCACCGCGGTAATGCAGGTCCCGCAACTACCCGCGCGGCAGCCAAAATCTAACTCTATTCCGTTGGCTTCGGCTAGTTCCAGGATCGAATCGTGGCTGCCATCCCATGTAACGTTCTTACTGGAGCGGGCAAATGTGACCACTTGACCCGTTGGCGCTGCAGCGGCGTTTTCTGGTGATGGTGCTTTCTTCTTAACGCTGGCAGGGCCGAATGTCTCAAGATGAACATCCGCGTCCGGCACACCCCATTCCCGCAAATCCGTGGTCAGGGATGCCACCATTGGCGGCGGCCCACACAAGTAATAATCATAATTACTCGATGGCAGAACCTGCTTTAACAACTCCACACTCACAAAACCTGCATGGTGAAATCCCTCGCCCTCGACTTCATCCTCTTTGGGCTTAGAGAAACACAGCCGCAAGTGAACATTTTCGTGTTCGGCTTCCAACGCTTCGAGGTGTTCCTTCATGATGTAATCATCACCATTATCCACACCGTAAAAGAACCATACCTCCCTCTGCGAACCCGAATCGCAAATCGCATTCAACATTGAAACCATAGGCGTCAGGCCCACACCACCGCCAATCAGAACAATCGGATGGTGCTTGGACAAATCCAGGAAGAAAACTCCAGAAGGCGCTTTTACATCCACGATATCCCCGGCCTGGAGTTCGTCATGGAAGAAATTCGACGATAGGCCCGGCAATGCATCGGGTTGCTGGGGTGGTGGGTCTGCGCGTTTTATACTAACCCGGTAATATTCCGTCTGAAACGGGCTGTCTGAAAGCGAATAACAACGAACCAGAGGTTTATCACGGCCAGGTAAACGCAAATTGAAAGTCAAATACTGCCCGGGAAGAAACGGCGGCAACGCCTTGCCGTCATGGGGCACTAAATAGAAAGAACAAATACTGCCACCTTCCTGTACCTTGTCGCGGATACGGAACTTACGTACGCCAGACCAAGTCTCAGCGGTCTTCTTCCGCTCCATTTCGCGGCTAAGTGTTTCGGCTTCCACTCGGCGGCGCAGAAGATCGTTGGCCAGACCTTGCCGTACACGGTCCAGGGCAGCACCGCGCCACGTGCCATAAAGAAGCACCGCCAACTGGGCAAAGGCGATGAGGATAATCAAACCGCCAATAACTTGTACAGCCCCAGCCCCGATCATTATTTCTTGCGACCCCGCTTATTTATTGATCTTGGTTCTAACTGTATCGAATATCGCTAGCGCATTACCAATCATTTCGTTTGGAAGGCCCCGAATAGAATCATTTCTTTGAATGAATACCACGCTTCATCGCGTTGAAGACCAACCGCCTCTCCCGCCACCAGCTGCTCCCCTACGGTGTTTTGTCAATAGGAATATCTTTTCTCCGAAAATCCAACCTCGATTCTCGCTCCGGTTCGCCCGGCACCATGCCGGCGCCGTGGCTGTCGTGATCAAACAAGTTAGCTTCGACCAAAATCCTCGGAGACCTGGTTGGCCTCAACCTCGGAGGATCCACCACGCTGAAATATGGCCTGGGCCAGGTTGGAAAGTCGATCGGCTGGTATTTGCATCACGGGCATCCCACACAAAATTCAGCATCGAGCCGGCATCCTAGTCCAATTTACATTGTCTTGCAGCGACGGGCTGCGCGCCAGTACAATGGGCGCCTCGAAAGGTTGGAGCGATGGCAGCAAAAGGTGCAACAAAAAAACCACCCACAAGTCCGGAAATCCGCATCGTACATGCCGCCATGTCCTTAGCGGCGGTCCAGGGCTGGCAAGATACCACCATGGCCGACATTGCTGATCAAGCGGGACTGAAGCTGGGAGAACTGCAAAAGGAATTTTCCTCGAAGAATGCCGTACTGGCCGGATTGATGCAGCTAGCGGACGATGCTGTCCTACGGGGCAGTGACGACGGAATGGCGGAAGAACCGGTTCGCGACCGGTTATTTGATGTAATTATGCGGCGGCTTGACGCCTTGGCTCCATATAAGGACGGCCTCGCGGCCGTGGTCCGTGATTTGCGTCGAGACCCGGCGTCCTTAGCCTGTTTGGCCGCCGGGCCGGGACAGCGATCTCTTCAGTGGATGCTGGAAGCGGCACGAATACAACCCTGGGGTCTAGCAGCGCCGTTGCAACGAAAGGGACTGGGCTTGGTTTACCTCGTTGTCTTACGAGTCTGGCTAAATGATGACGGCGAGGACCAGGCCAAAACCATGGCGGCCCTGGATAAAGCTCTTAGCCGGGTCGACCGCATACTGGGTGCCCTACGCCGGGATCCTTTACGCTTTCGCGAACGGGACCAGCAAGAAGCGGCGGATGAAGAATGAGTGAGATTAGTTTTGATGACTTCCTAAAGGTCGACATTCGGGTTGGCACCATTGTTCGCGTGGAACCTTTTCCCGAGGCGCGCAGCCCATCTTACAAGTTATTTGTTGATTTCGGGCCGGATATTGGCGAGCGGAAGACAGCCGCCCAGATCACAGAGCATTATACCCTTGAAGATCTAGTCGGGAAACAGGTAGCCGCGGTGACCAACTTCCCAAAAAAGCAGATTGGCAATTTCATGTCGGAAATTCTTGTCCTGGGATTTCCCGATGACGCCGGAGCGGTGGTACTGGTAGAACCCAACCGCAAGGTCGCAAATGGGGGCCGGCTTTTTTAGGGGCCTTATTTGCTAAATTCCTAGCGTGGAATTGGGCTACAGAGTCCTAAAGTGTTTCTATTTTTAGACGGTTTCGACTTATTATGCCGTACCGGGATCCACTAGGTCCCCTAAAATTGTACTGCAGGGAGGAAGACAATGAAAAGAATGCTATTCGCTACGGCCATAGCTGCTCTTGCGAGCACGGCCATGGTATCCATGACCAATGCCGAAACCATCAAACTAGGAGTCATCCTGGGCTACACCGGTCCGATTGAATCTCTCACCCCGGACATGGCCGCCGGCGCAGAACTGGCGATCAAGGAGGTCTCCAAATCGGGTGCCCTATTGGGAGGCGCCAAGGTAATCCCCGTGCGCGGCGACACCACTTGCATTGATAGCGCTGCAGCCATTGCGACCACGGAGCGTTTAGTCACTTCTGACAAGATCAATGCCATCGTCGGCGGCGACTGCTCTGGCGTGACTACAGCAATGCTGCAGAATGTGGCTTTGGCAAATGGCATTGTCATGGTCTCACCTTCTGCCACCTCACCGGCGCTATCCACAATCAAGGACAATGGCCTGTTCTTCCGCACTGCCCCATCCGATGCTCGTCAGGGCCAGGTGCTTACCGCCGTATTACAAGACAAGGGTGTGAAATCGGCAGCCCTAACCTACACCAACAACGACTATGGAAAGGGCTTGGCCAACAGCATCAAGACCAATTTTGAAAAAGCTGGCGGCAAGATTACGATTTCCGCTGCCCATGAAGATGGCAAGGGCGACTATACCGCAGAAGTGGGGGCGTTGGCCGCGGCCGGTGGCGAGGTGCTAATCGTTGCGGGTTATCTGAACCAGGGTGGCAAAGGTATCATTCAGGCCGCGCTTGACACCGGTGCGTTTGAAACCTTTGTCCTGCCCGACGGTATGATCGGTGACAGCCTGCCAAAAGACATTGGCAGTGACCTGAACGGCTCATACGGAACGGTACCCGGCACGGACAGTCCCGGTGCCACTAAGTTCAGCGAAATGGCTAAGGCCGCTGGCTTCAAGGCAGGACCGTTCACTTCCGAATCCTATGACGCCGCCGCATTAATCATGTTAGCCATGCAGGCGGCGGGCTCCTCCCAATCCAAGATGTTCAAGGACAAGGTGATGGGCGTAGCAAATGCGCCAGGAACCAAGATTTATCCTGGCGAACTTGCCAAGGCCTTGAAAATTTTGAAGGACGGTGGCGACGTAGATTATGTGGGCGCGTCGGCCGTGGAACTCATCGGCGCGGGCGAGAGTGCCGGTAACTATCGGGAAATTCTGGTCTCAGGCGGCAAGAACACAACGGCACGTTTCCGTTGATCCTGGTTTGACCGCAAAAAATCCTAATTGCGGGGGACGGCCACGTCCGTCCCCCGCAATTTCGTAGTCTTATGATCCAGGTCGAAGACCTGCACATGCACTTTGGCGGAATTCGCGCCGTTGACGGCGTGTCGCTTGCCATAGAAGGTGGCCATATTACTGGCCTGATTGGCCCCAACGGCGCCGGCAAGACCACACTCTTCAATATTATCGCAGGAGCCTACAAGCCGACCTCGGGCAAGGTGTTTCTGGACGGCGCGGATATCACCGGCTTGCCTCCCCACGATTTGTTCGCCAAAGGCATGTTACGCACCTTCCAAATCGCTCACGAATTTTCAACACTAACGGTACGGGAAAATTTGATGATGGTGCCCGGCAGGCAATCTGGAGAACGACTGTTGGAAGCATGGCTACGACCAACCAAAATTCGTCAAGAAGAAATTCAAGTACGGCGAAATGCAGATGAGGTTATAGAATTTTTGCAGCTCGGTGAGGTCGCTAACGAACTAGCAGGTAACCTATCTGGTGGCCAAAAAAAATTGCTGGAACTGGGGCGCACGATGATGGTTGACGCCAAAATCGTTTTTCTGGACGAAGTGGGAGCAGGCGTCAATCGTACTCTTTTGAATACCTTGGGCGATGCCATACAGCGCCTCAATAAAGAGCGCGGCTATACTTTTTGCATGATCGAACACGATATGGATTTTATAGGCCGCCTATGTGATCCGGTCATCGTAATGGCCGAAGGCGCACTACTTGCCGAGGGCAGCATCGCAGAAATTAAGGCCAATGAGCACGTTATCGAAGCTTATCTCGGCACAGGTTTAAAAAATAATCCGGCGGTGAACACAGAGCCCGTCTCGTGAAATTTCTTAACGGTCAAAATATGACAGGCGGCTACGGTGGAGCAGATATACTGCATGACTGCACCATTGGCGTGGATCAGGGAGAAATCGCCGTCATCGTGGGACCCAACGGCGCGGGCAAATCGACGGCGATGAAGGCCGTGTTCGGCATGTTGAACATCAGCCAGGGATCCGTGCATTTGGACGGGGAGGACATTTCCCAACTTTCACCTCAGGATAGGGTGGCACAGGGTATGAGCTTCGTGCCGCAAAATCAGAATGTCTTCACCACTATGTCGGTGGAAGAAAATTTGGAAATGGGTGCATTCACACGCAGGGATGATTTTACCGAAACCATGGAGCAGGTGTTCGAACTATTCCCAATCCTCAAAGAAAAACGCCGGCAAGCGGCTGGCGAATTGTCAGGCGGTCAGCGGCAGCAGGTAGCTGTGGGCCGAGCCCTGATGACCCAACCAAAAGTCTTGATGCTAGACGAACCGACAGCAGGCGTCTCGCCAATCGTCATGGACGAACTTTTTGACCGGGTCATCGAAGTGGCGAAAAGCGGCATCGCCATCCTGATGGTGGAGCAGAATGCCCGCCAGGCCCTGAGCATCGCCGATAGGGGTTATGTGCTCGTGCAAGGACGCAACCGGTATACAGACACCGGCGCAGCCTTAATGGCGAACCCCGAAGTTCGCCGGGCGTTCCTAGGTGGTTAGGAAGTAACCGGGCACATGGACGATATCTTCAACGCACTGATCCTTCTGTCCAACTTCGTGATCGTGCCTGGCGTGGCTTATGGCAGCCAATTGGCTATCGGCGCCCTAGGCGTCACATTGGTTTACGGCATTCTCCGGTTCTCCAACTTCGCCCATGGGGACACCATGGCCTTTGGCACCATGGCTACCATTCTGGTAACCTGGGCCTTGCAATCGTGGGGCATCAATATCAAGCCGCTGCCCACCGCATTGCTGGCACTGCCGTTTGGCATTCTGTGCACAATCGCCCTATGTTTTCTAACTGATCGCTGGGTTTACCGTTTCTACCGTCGGAAAAGGTCGGCGCCCGTGGTCTTTCTCATCGCCTCGGTTGGAGTAATGTTTGTACTCAACGGCGTGGTACGATTTATTATCGGCCCCAATGATCAACGCTTCGCCGACGGCGATAGGTTCATCATTAAGGCACGCGCTTTCAAAAAAATGACCGGGTTGAGTGAGGGTGTTGCCTTTAAGTCCTCCCAAGGATTAACCGTCTTGACTGCTATAGTCGTAGTCATCGCCTTGTTCTGGTTCCTAAACCGGACGCGTGCCGGCAAGTCCATGAGGGCCTATTCCGACAACGAAGATCTGGCTCTACTTTCCGGCATCAATCCCGAAAGGGTCGTCCTGATCACCTGGACCATCACCGCCGCCCTGGCAACAATCGCCGGCGTGCTGTACGGCCTGGATAAGAGCTTCAAGCCTTTCACCTACTTCCAGCTATTGCTGCCGATCTTCGCTTCGGCCATCGTCGGTGGTTTAGGAAACCCCTTGGGTGCCATCGCAGGCGGTTTTGTCATCGCCTTGTCCGAGGTCACGGTGACCTACGCCTACAAGAAATTTCTCGCCTATATAGTCCCCGGTGATTGGGCTCCCGAAGGTTTGGTGCAACTTTTATCCACCGACTACAAATTTGCTGTGTCCTTCGCCATCTTGGTCCTTGTATTGCTGCTGAAACCCACGGGCATATTTGGGGGGCGCACCGCATGAACGAAAGAAAGCGCTCCATCCTGCTATTCGCCGTCATGACAGTGGCACTCGCCCTGGTTGGTTTCGTACAAAGCTGGTCCCTTGCCCTGGCCATTGTGAACCTGTGCCTGATTTCCGCCGTAATGTCCCTGGGTGTCAACATCCAATGGGGTTATGCCGGCCTGTTTAACGTAGGCATCATGGGCTTCGCTGCTTTAGGCGGCGTGACTGGAGTACTGATTTCTACGCCGCCGGTGATGGCGGCCTGGCAGGCGGGCGGCAGCGCTATAATCGTCTCCTTTTTTGCTGCCTTGGCAACCATTCTGGCAGCCATATTCGTGATCAAGAAGATGCCTGCCGGAAATTTGAAGCGCCTCGTCTTCATCGCCGTAGTGATAGCGGGATATTTTCTTACCCGCAATTTCTTCGACCCAGCCGTCGAAAACATCGAGGCGGTGGAGCCAGCTAAGACCGGGTTTCTTGGCGGTGTCGGTCTACCAATATTATTTTCCTGGATCGCTGGCGGCATCCTAGCCGCTGGAGCGGCCTGGGTCGTGGGCAAGATCGCCCTGGGCCTACGCTCCGATTATTTGGCTATAGCCACTCTTGGCATTTCAGAAATTATCGTCGCCATTTTGAAGAATGAGGATTGGCTAACCCGCGGCGTCAAGAATGTCTCCGGCCTGCCCCGACCCGTGCCGTACGAAGTAGACCTACAACAAACGTCCTGGTTTCAGGACTTGGCCAATGTCCTGGGCGTCACACCCATCGAATTCTCCTCCATCTTCGTGAAGCTTTGTTATGCAGGGTTGTTCGGAATTGTATTACTTGCCGTTTTGTGGTTGTCCGAGCGGGCCCTGAACTCTCCTTGGGGCCGAATGATGCGGGCCATTCGCGATAATGAAGTTTCAGCGGAAGCCATGGGAAAGGACGTGACGGGACGTCATTTGCAGGTATTCGTTCTTGGTTCCGCCGTGATTGGTATCGCCGGCGCAATGCTCACCACCCTTGATGGCCAGTTTACCCCTGCCTCCTACCAGCCTCTTCGATTTACCTTCCTTATCTGGGTCATGGTCATCGTCGGCGGCTCGGGCAACAACTGGGGCGCCGTGCTGGGGGGGTTTATCATCTGGTTTTTCTGGGTGGAGGCGGAGCCCATGGGCCTGTGGCTAATGGACGTCCTGACCGCAGGCATGGCCGAAGATAACGAACTACGTAAGCATCTTTTGGACAGCGCCGCGCATATGCGCCTTATGACCATGGGCCTGATACTGCTACTGGTATTACGATTTAGTCCCCGGGGTTTGATCCCAGAACGATAGACGGAGCAAACAATAATGACAAAAGGCATGGTGTGCGCCCCCCAACCAGAAGCGGTAGAAGCCGGTGTCATGGCCCTCCGCCGAGGCGGCAATGCCGTGGATGCAGCCATCACCTGTGCCCTGGTGCAAACGGTGGTGGACCCCATGATGTGCGGCATCGCCGGGTTCGGCACTGTGCAATTGTACCTGCCCAAGGCCGGCCATCACGGCTTCATTGA
>ERZ651768.2771-NODE-2771-length-11978-cov-8.602134_pt1 | contig 11978 bp, 9 predicted proteins | sample MGYA00514754_ERZ651768 | MGnify/ENA metagenome assembly ERZ651768 | reverse complement strand
TTCGCTGGTTACGCGAGAACGATGATCGAAGTTTATCGACTGGACTATCAATAAATCGTGATCGAACCAATCAATAAATTGAATTGCAGTCCAGTCAACGGCTATCTAGACTTCTAATCCACTGTGCGAAAGTGATGAACGCTGCTTGGTCGGCGGTAACCATGCGCTGCCTCTATCCGGTGGGCGGGTCTGGGAGAAAAGCATGTAACCCGGCGCTTGTCCAACGGCCTGCGGGAGCTTTAGGCCGCGTGATTAGATTTAAGCGGTCACAAGTTACATTAAAAAAGACGCCAGAAAAGGCAAATTCACGATGACAAAGTCTTCACCGCCAGTTACCGGGTCCCGTCGTCAGAAGGCCAACGCAATCCGAGCGCTCAGCATGGATGCGGTGCAAAGGGCGAACAGCGGCCACCCCGGTATGCCACTCGGAATGGCGGATATCGCCGAGGTGCTTTGGACCGATTTTCTTCGTTTCAATCCGGCAAACCCGGGCTGGCTGGATCGGGATCGATTTCTACTCTCAAATGGTCACGGCTCCATGCTGCATTATGCGCTTTTGCATTTGACTGGTTACGATCTTCCGATGGAAGAACTCCAAAACTTCCGCCAGTTACATTCGCGAACACCCGGGCATCCAGAATATGGGTATACCCCGGGGATCGAAACGACGACCGGACCGCTCGGCCAGGGAATCAGCAATGGGGTCGGTCTGGCATTGGCAGAGAAGATACTGGCGGCCAGGTTCAATCGCGAGGGGTATGAGATTGTCAATCATTACACCTGGATCCTGCTGGGTGACGGTTGCCTGATGGAAGGGATTTCGCATGAGGCCTGTTCTTTGGCCGGCACCCTAGGACTTGGTAAGTTGATTGCAATTTGGGATGACAATGGGATTTCTATCGACGGGGACGTGAAAGGCTGGTTTACGGACGATACCCCGGCTCGGTTTCGGGCCTACGGTTGGCAGGTGATCGAAGATGTCGATGGCCATGATCCCGATGCGATCGAAGCGGCGATGGCGGAGGCCAGAGTGGAACAAGCCAAGCCGTCACTCATTTGCTGTCGCACCGTAATTGGTTGGGGTTCGCCCAATAAGCAAGGCAAAGAGTCCTCTCATGGAGCCGCGCTCGGCGAGAAAGAGGTCGATCTGGTAAGGGAAACGATCGGCTGGCACCACCCACCGTTTGAGATTCCACCGGAGGTCTATGCGGCTTGGAATGCTACCGAGCGTGGAACGCAGTTGGAGTCCAATTGGAATGCAACCTATGCGAACTACCAAAAGGCCTATCCTGACGCTGCCGCAGAGTTCGATCGTCGAATGTCAGGCGATCTTCCTGCCGATTGGGAGAAGAACGTTGCAGTCTTTCTGGACGAAGTCAGTACGCGCAGCGAAACGGTGGCAAGCCGTAAAGCTTCACAGCAAGTGTTAGAAGCATTGGGGCCGTATCTGCCAGAGCTCATTGGCGGGTCCGCAGATCTGACCGGGTCGAACCTCACGACGTGGTCTGGCACCCGGCCTGTGTCAAGCGAGCAAGGCGACGGAAACTATATTTATTACGGCGTTCGTGAATTTGGGATGGCGGCCATCACCAACGGTCTTGCACTGCATGGTGGTTTTGTACCGTTTTGCGCAACTTTTTTGACCTTTTCGGACTATGCCCGCAATGCGCTTCGGATGAGCGCGCTGATGAAGATCCCCACCATTTTTGTTTTTACCCACGATTCGATCGGGTTGGGAGAAGATGGGCCCACGCACCAGCCGGTCGAGCACGCCGAGTCTTTGCGGTTGATTCCCAATATGTCGGTCTGGCGTCCTTGTGATGCGTTCGAAACCGCTGTCGCATGGCGCGTGGCGATCGAGCGTACCCAGGATCCGACCTGTTTGCTTCTTTCCAGACAGAATCTGCCTTACCAGGAGCGGACCGCCGAGCAACGGGCAGCGATTGTACGAGGTGGCTACGTACTTCGCGATTGTCGTGGGACACCTGAGGCCATTATTATTGCCACCGGTTCGGAGGTCGCTTTGGCGGTTGAAGTGGCCGACGTGCTAAATGGGCAGGACCATCGTGTTCGGGTGGTGTCGATGCCATCTGCTGATCTTTTTGATGGTCAAGATGAGTCGTATCGCGAGTCCGTGTTGCCGGGTTCTGTGAGTGCGCGAGTTGCCATTGAGGCGGGTACCAGCCGAGGGTGGAGTCGTTACGTGGGCACCCAGGGATGCGTAATTGGACTCGACAGTTTCGGGGAATCTGCACCAGCGGACGCAGTTTTCGACCACTTCGGTTTTACGGTAGCGCATGTTGTACCGACGGTGGAATCAGTGATTGAGAGAAACAAGATCTTGTGAGAACGGCTCGAGAAAATGCACATCGGTTTTTATTGGAGTGAAGAAAAGCGGCCGGGACAAGCGATCGATCGAGTTCTCGGTTCAAATATTAACTAATGATCGGATTGGGTATCGCCTGATCCAAAAAAAGGAAATCAGTGAATGACAATTAAGGTTGCCATCAATGGATTCGGCCGCATCGGGCGCAATGTTTTTCGGGCCCTATATGAATCAGGAAAACAGGACAAGTTTGAAGTGGCCGCTGTGAACGATCTTGGCGATGCAAATACGAACGCCCATCTGCTTCAGTACGACACGGCCCACGGTCGTTTCAGTCAGCCTGTTACCGTCGAAGAAGACCACTTTATGGTTGGGAAAACTCGGGTTCGAGTGCTCGCGGAGCGCGATCCCTCCCAGCTTCCCTGGAGCGAACTTGGAGTCGACGTGGTCCTGGAGTGCACAGGGTTTTTCGCCAGCAAGGAAAAAGCTAGTGCGCATCTCACAGCAGGCGCTAGAAAAGTCATTATCTCTGCACCAGGTGGCAAAGATGTTGATGCGACTGTGGTCTACGGAGTGAACCACGGCGTATTGAAAGCCAGTGACACCGTCATTTCGAACGCGTCGTGTACCACCAATTGTTTGGCCCCGTTGGTCAAACCACTGCATGATCATATTGGGGTGCTGGGTGGGTTGATGACGACCATTCATGCCTACACCAATGACCAGGTGTTAACGGATGTATATCACGAGGATCTTCGACGGGCCCGTTCTGCCACGCAGTCGATGATCTTAACCAAGACTGGTGCCGCCGCCGCAGTTGGGCTGGTACTCCCAGAACTCGACGGCAAGTTGGATGGATTTGCAATCCGCGTGCCGACAATCAACGTTTCGTTGGTGGATCTTACCTTCGACGCGGCTCGGGAGACCTCTGTCGATGAGATCCACCAGATTATTCGCGACGCGTCTAACAGCAGTCTGGCGGGAATTCTGGAGTACAACGACAAACCCCTGGTGTCAATCGATTTTAACCATTGCCCTGCATCTTCAATTTACGATGCCTCGATGACCCGAGTCGTCAATGGAACGACCGTCAAAGTGTGTTCGTGGTATGACAACGAGTGGGGATTCTCTAATCGCATGCTCGACACCTGCATCGCTCTCATGGCGGCATCGTGATCTCTCTTCGAGCCGTCTCCAGAGCTGGGTGTGTGATCTTGCCCCGGTAGCACTGCAAATCGGAACAGTGGGAGGGATGAAACCCGCCGCTCTCATCAAGATGGCGGATTTAGATCTGTCGGGTCAAAGGGTGTTGATCCGGGAAGACTTTAATGTCCCCATTAGCGACGGCAAGATCGTAAGCGACCAGCGCATTCTCTCTGCGTTACCGACGATCCGATCTGCGCTTTCAGCAGGCGGTCGCCTCATGCTTTTATCCCACCTTGGTCGACCAACAGAAGGTGAGTTTTCAGAGGTTTTTTCTTTGGCTCCGGTGGCCCACCATCTTTCTGAACTGCTAGATCGTGAGGTGCGCTTGGCAAGAAACTGGTTGGGTGGGGTGACGCTGTCGGAAGGTGACGTTGTGCTTTGTGAGAACGTCCGTTTCAACGCCGGGGAGCGAGACAACAGCATCGTACTGTCGAAGAAAATGGCGGCGCTTGCGGATGTGTTCGTGATGGACGCATTTGGAACAGCGCATCGCGCACAAGCATCGACAGAAGGGGTTGCACGCTATGCCCCGATCGCCTGTGCGGGCCCCTTGCTGGTGCGAGAACTGGAGGCGCTTCACCAGGCGCTAAAGACGCCACGAAGACCATTCTTATCGATCGTCGGGGGAGCGAAGGTCTCGACCAAGCTCACGATCTTGGAATCTTTGAGTCGGTTCGTTGATCAGCTCATCCCTGGTGGTGGGATTGCCAATACGTTTCTCGCGGCGGCTGGGTATGATGTAGGGAAATCGCTGCATGAGAAGGCGTTGATTCCAGAAGCCCAGCGGTTGTTAACTCAGGCTGAGACAAGGGGCAACAGTATTCCGCTACCGACCGATGTGGTGGTGGCGAAAGTATGTTCCGCTTCAGCAGACACCACCATCAAACAAATACAGGAAGTTGCCAAGGATGATCTCATTCTCGATATTGGACCGGACACGGCCGACGATTATGCAAGCATGATTCGGTCGGCAGGCACCATTGTGTGGAATGGCCCCGTGGGGGTATTTGAGTTCGAACCGTTCAGCGAGGGAACCCGAAAACTGGCCTCAGCAGTTGCTCGTTCGCGTGCATTTTCGATCGCCGGCGGCGGCGACACGTTGGCGGCAGTGGAGAGATACAATGTAGAGAGTCAGATCTCCTATCTTTCGACGGGCGGCGGGGCTTTTCTCGAGTTTCTTGAGGGTCGCCAATTGCCCGCGGTAGCGATTCTGGAGGAGCGTGCAACCCATTGATTACCTCGGCTGCTTTTTAAAGCATAAAACATAATGCGTCGAACTAAGATTGTTGCATCTCTTGGGCCATCTACCGATGACCCCAAAGCTATGGCGAATCTGATCCGCGCGGGGATTGATGTGGCGCGCATCAATTTATCCCACGGTACGCTAAAGGATCATCGGTATCGCGCAGCGTTGGTTCAGGAACGCGCCGCGAAACGTGGCCGCCCAGTCGGATTGCTGTGTGATCTCCAGGGCCCAAAAATACGGATCGAAGGATTTCGATCGGGGAAGGCCCAGCTTCGAAACGGTAAACCTTTTGTAATCGACGTTACCCTGGGCTCGTCCGAGGGCACCGAAGAGCGGGTGGGTACGACCTATAAGAGTCTCCCCGGGGATGTCCAAAAGGGGGACGTTCTCTTGCTAGATGATGGCAGTATTACACTTCGAGTAGAGAACACGGAAGACAACCAAGTCCACACTCGTGTCGTAGTGGGTGGAATTCTTCTGAACTATAAGGGTATCAATCGCCGGGGCGGAGGACTGTCTGCTGATGCGCTGACCGAAAAGGATCGAGAAGATATAAGATTTGCGGTCGAACTTGGTGCCGATTTCATCGGCGTTTCATTTGTACGCAGCGCAGAGGACATTGAACTTGCTCGAGAGTTGGTGCGCAGTGCGGGCGGCCATGCGCACATCGTCGCGAAGATCGAGCGTCGCGAGGCCGTCGAGAATATTGATTCGATCATTCAGGCGACGGATGTCGTTATGGTCGCTAGAGGCGACCTTGGGGTCGCGTTGGGTGACGCGGAACTTCCCGGGGTCCAAAAGCAAATTATCGCAGAGGCCCGGATGGGCAATAAGATTGTTATTACGGCTACCCAAATGATGCAGTCGATGATTACCAACGCGCAGCCAACCCGTGCAGAGGTTCTCGATGTGGCCAATGCGGTGCTGGATGGGACCGATGCTGTGATGCTTTCCGCGGAAACAGCCGTAGGTCGTCATCCTGCTCGGGTTGTAGCGGCAATGGACCGTGTTTGTCAGGGAGCAGAGCGACACCATAGTGCTCTGGTGTCTACGCACCGCATGGATGCCTACTTCGAGACGACAGAGGAAGCCATTTCTATGGCGACAATGTATACGGCCAACCATCACAGTATTGCCGCTATTCTCGCGCTGACCGAATCTGGCACAACGCCGATGTGGATGTCCCGTATCAGCTCCGGAATCCCGATTATTGCGGCGACGCGGTTACCGGAAACAGAACGGAGACTGGCACTTTATCGTGGGGTCTATCCGGTACCGTTTGACGCGACCACTGTTTCTCCCGCCAATCTCAATTGGGCAGCCGTTGAGGAGATCAAAAAAAGAGGATTGGTCCAAGATGGCGATAAGATTATCCTGACTAAGGGAGATCTCTACGGCGCCGAAGGCGGCACGAACGCCATGAAGATTGTAAAGGTCGGAGCGGTTGCTGGGGGGCAGGATTCAGCCGAGAGTGAATCAGCCTAAGTTGGACCTAAACTGAATAAGGCCAATTAATGTAACCGTGTTCAGTGCACTGAAAAACGTTTATTCACGAGGAGAGAGGTAATGGACCTAGAGAAACTGAAAAGTACAGCCCAGGCGATGGTAGCGCCTGGAAAAGGCATTTTAGCGATGGACGAGAGTTCTCCAACGTGTCAAAAACGTTTTGATGCATTGGGGATACCCAGCACGGAGGAGATGCGGCGCGAGTACCGTACGATGCTGGTGACGACGCCGGCTCTTAGTGAATACATAGGCGGGGCCATTTTGTTCGATGAAACATTGCGGGACAATACCCTGAGTGGCAAGTCTTTTGTCGAGGTTCTCGAGGAACAGGGGGTTGTGCCCGGCATCAAGGTAGACACTGGCGCCAAAGAGTTGGCACTTCGATCCGACGAAAAGGTAACCGAAGGGCTCGACGGTCTCGGCCCGCGGCTTGCCGAATATGCAGAAATAGGGGCTCGTTTCGCGAAGTGGCGGGCGGTTTACACGGTAACCGATGCCCTGCCGAGCCAAGCTTGTTACAGCGCCAATGCACACGGACTCGCTCGCTATGCTGCACTTTGTCAGGCGCACGGCCTGGTTCCGATTGTGGAACCCGAGGTATTGATGGATGGCGGCCATGACCTCACCCGCAGTTTCGAGGTCACGCAACATGCGCAGCAACTTGTCTTCGAGGCGCTAGCGAACCAGGGTGTCAACTTGGAGGGCATCGTATTGAAACCGAGCATGGTGATTTCGGGCAGCGAAGCGAGCGACCGGGCCGGGGCAGAGGAGGTTGCACGAGAGACCTTGCGCTGCCTTTACAGTACGGTACCACCAGCAGTACCGGGTATCGCTTTTCTCTCAGGCGGCCAGTCGGATGAAGAAGCGACAACGCACCTCAACGCCATGAACAATATCGACAATTCTTTACCGTGGGCGGTTACCTTCTCCTATGGTCGGGCGTTACAGGCGGCTGCAATGAAAACCTGGGCTGGCGACCACGCCAATTTCGATGCTGCTCAAACGGTCGTACGGCATAGGGCGCGGATGAATGGGCTGGCCGCCCAAGGCCACTATACGCCAGAGTTGGAAAAAGCCGCTTGAAGGATAATTCTTAAGCGCAAGCGTCAAGCGCGAGAGATTTCTCCCGCCAAAGCTGCTGCGGTGGCTGCGTTGTGCCCGATCAACGCTATGTTGGTCGTGAGCGTGCGCCCTCCAGAAAGTTCTCGGAGGCGTGTCAGGAGAAATGGCGTAACCGATTGGCCTCGAAGGCCAGCCCTACGTACCTCAGAGAGGGCGGACTCAATCCACTGTTCGACTTGTGTCTGAGGAAGTGCCGCTTGTGCTGGGGGGGGCACGGCGAGAATTTCACCCCCCTCGAGTTGAAGGGCGCGACGCTTCACGATGATAGTTGCTGCTCCCGCTACGTTGGATGCACTTTGTCGAAGCACCAGTCCCGATTCGATTGAGAAGAAGGCAGGCAACTCATCGGTAGCGAGGCCGATGACCGGAACACCCATGGTTTCGAGATACTCCAGGGTTGCTGGAAGATCCAACAGTGATTTGGCGCCGGAACAGACCACGGTCACGGGTGTGCGTGTAAGCTCTCTGAGATCTGCAGAGACGTCGAGGGATTCTTGCCAGCCCCGGTGCACACCCCCGATACCGCCTGTCGCAAAAACGCCGATTCTCGCCTGATGGGCACAGATCATGGTGGCAGCCACAGTTGTGCCGCCGGTAGCGTTTTGTACGATTGCTGTCGCAAGATTGTCGCGGCTGAGTTTCCATGGGTTGTTTGTGTCGGCCAGACGCTCCAATTCAGAGGCGGAGAGGCCCACACGTATCTGTCCATCGATCACCGCAATGGTGGCTGGGACTGCACCAGCCGCTCGAATAACGGTTTCGGCTTTTTGCGCAGCCTGAAGATTGTGGGGCGCAGGCAGGCCGTGGCTGATCAGCGTACTCTCGAGGGCAACGACAGGACGACCATCTGCGAGCGCCTCAGCGACGTCATTTTTCACGACGAAACTATCCATGATTGATATCACTCTGTGCCGAGATCGGGGTTTTCGGATCAGATGACTGTATAAATAGGTGGCTGGCGTGGATTCCCAACTCAAGCGCTTGCGCGGTGGAATGTCTTTTTTCGAGCGCTGCGATCGCAGCTGCGGCGAGCGCGTCGCCAGCGCCGGATACACGAATCAACTGATTGGGTTGAGGTGGAGCCGCCATCGTCCCGCTGCTTGTGGCATCGGCCCAGGCGCCGCCGCCCGCTCCTTGGGTAACCAAGGTTCGATCAACGCCTGCTGCACAAAGCAGTTGGGCTGCTTTTTCCGCGCCGTCAATACCGCAATGTGATTGGCCTGTGAGCATGGAAGCTTCTGCAATATTTAGGATCAGGGTGTTGATGTAACGCAATGAAGACTTGAGACGCACGCCTTTCGAAGGCGAGCTGACCACTGCGTACAAACGCGGCCGGTTGGTAAGGGTAGAGAGATAGTGCAACCCCGACTTAGGCAAGTTCGTGTCAAGACACCAGGCATCCCATCCCGCCAGTTTATCGGCTCTGGAGGACCAATACCGGCGATCGAGACGATCATAAATCTCCATATCAGCAAGGCCGAGAACGAGTTCTCCTTTAGGGTCGACGACGGCGGTATACGCGGCGGTATGGCGGTTCGTTTCTTCGGTGATATCTATAGCCTTTATACGGCTGGTCGCAAGATAATCAACCAGGGCTCTGCCGCCCGGATCGGAGCCTACTCGGCTGGCAAGACCAACAATGCAGTCCAGATCGGTCAGCGCCCTGGCAATATTGACGGCCACCCCACCAGGGGAGCGCGATGAGCGAACAGGATTCGATTCCCCGGGAATGACTTCAGCAGCGCACTGCATTGTAAAGTCCCAGTGGCAAGCACCGATGCAGAGGATTTTTGGATGGGTTTCCATGGCCGAATCACGGTCCATTTTATTCGTTGTGCGTTCAGGGTGGGGGGAGCGATTATGAAACCCATGTAAAAAGTCAGTTATGCTTGGTAAGGTGAATGTGCATCGACACTTCGTATCTAGATAAGCATATTCATGCCAGAATCGCCCATCGCTTGATGGCCGAAGAGTTTTACACAGTGTGCGAAAAGGGGTAAGTGTGAGTCAAAGAAAAATCATTATCGATTGTGATCCAGGGCACGATGACGCCGTGGCCATCTTGCTGGCACTAGCATCTCCAGACGAGATCGATCTTCTGGGGATTACCTGCGTGGCAGGCAATGCGCCCCTGGCGCTGACTTCAACCAATGCGTTGCGCATATGCGAACTCGCTGGCCAGCCGGGGATACCGGTCTACGCAGGTTGCGCGCGGCCTATGGTTCGAGATCTTGTCACCGCACAGAATGTCCATGGCCACAGTGGGCTCGATCTCCCCGATGGTGCCACTCTTCCGGATCCCACAATGAAGCTGCAATCAGAGCATGCGGTTACGTTTATTATCGAAACGTTGTCGTCGGAGCCTCCGGGCAGCGTAACACTTTGCACGCTAGGGCCACTCACCAACGTGGCAATGGCACTGGTACAGGCGCCTGCCATTATTTCTCGGATTCAGGAAATCGTCCTCATGGGTGGTGCTGCTATCACCCCTGGCAATGTGACACCGGCGGCGGAGTTCAATGTTTACGTTGACCCGGATGCGGCGAGTGTCGTCTTTTGTTCGGGTGTGCCGCTGACCATGATGGGACTTGATGTGACCCACCAGGTGTTGGTGACAAGCGAGCGCCAGGAAAGAATACGACGCGGGGGACGAGTCTCCGCGGTGGTCGCCGATTTGTTGTCTTTTTATTGTCGTTTTGATCTCGATCGCTATGGCATGGACGGCGGCCCGTTGCACGACCCGTGCGTCGTTGCCCATCTGTTAGACGACAAGATATTCACCACGCGCCATGTCAATGTCGAGGTTGAAACGAGTTCGCTATTAACCCGCGGAGAAACCGTTACCGACTGGTGGCATGTCACCGATCGTCAACTCAATTGCCATGTGGGCGAGCGCGCTGACGACACGCGGTTTTTTGATCTTTTGATAGAACGCCTAGACAGCTTGCGCTGAATTTGGTTATGGAGGTTCGGTGGTTCTGGTACGTATCACCAACTTAGATAGCTGACCTGTCAGTTTCTAATCAACATTTGCGCCAGCGTCTTAACTAGACCATTCTAGAGACAACTACTCTAACCAAGAATTCTTAGTACAAGTCGTTCCGGTAGCTTTCTTCTGTATCTCTGTCAAGTTCTTCGATAGACTTCCCCGGTAAAGCGCCTTGATCAGCAATGATCTTGCCTAATGATGGGTACACCCCTTTCTTAATTTGTAATTCACTATCCCACAGCTTTGATCGACGGAGCGCTTTTCCACAATGGATATAGCACTCGTTAATTGTGATCTGAAGCCCTGACTTCGGAGTTTTACCCCGTACTATTGATGGCTCCAGAAGAGACATATCTAACATAATACGGGCCGTCCCATTGACTCTCAGGGTTTCTTCTAAGCCTGGAATCATAAACAAAATACCAACCCCCGGATTGCTCACAATATTGGTCAAGCTATCCAATCTGTTATTTCCTGGCCGATCTGGCAGAAAAATATTTTTTTCATCAAGTACTCTTACAAATCCGGGAGCATCCCCCCTAGGGGAAGCATCGCAATATCCATCACCACGAACTGTGCTTAGGACTAAAAAAGGACTGAGCTCAATAAAATGCCGTAGATGATTATCCAACTTTGACAGCACTTTTCTTACAGCGACCTCGGTAGGTTCTTTATAGATATTTCTCAGGTCACTTGCACAATTAATATTGTCTTTTTCGCTCATGTTGAATCTTCGCTCATTGTTTAGAACAAGTTATCAAACGAATCATAGCAAGCGAGTAGTGGGTCTGTCGTCGTTGAATGACCCGATACTCTGTATTGTTCGCTCAAAATACTCCTCATTGATTCAGGACTTAAAAGTCGCTTTTCGTCCAGTCTCCGCGCACTGTGCCAATAGAGTATCGGTCATACCGGGAATACCGAGGGCGCGTCGATACTCCTCCGCGGTATCGATGTCAGACAAAAGCCAGTTGTCGCAATTAATGCACGCTTTTACACCAAGCTCGAGCCACTTAGGTAGGGGGTGAGAATTGACAGAAGAGATAATTCCCGTTTGCATGTTGGATGTTGGGCAGGCCTCAACCACGACTTCTTTTTTGATCACAAGTTCAACCACTGAGGGATCCTCGAGAAGACTGGTGCCGTGGCCAATTCGTTGGGCGTGGAGTAATTCAATTGCCTGTCGTATCTCGGTAGGGGAGCGACCGCCTTCGCCAGCATGGACAGTGCGACCAATACCAAGGTCAAGAGCCCGACCAAAGGGATCACTGTAGTCTGTAATGCTCCATTGGTGCGAGGGGTGTGGCGCCCCCGCCAGGTCGATGCCGACTACGCCGTTCCGGGTTCTTGCAATGTCAACATGGCCATTCAAAATCGACGGTGCCTCTCCATAGAGCCCACAAAGAATGAGGCCTGCCCGATCGTCGATCCCATCTAACGCTGCGTCTACTATTTCTTCCGGTGACGCTATAGGATGGAGTTGAGGAGCAAATCGAATCTCTAGGGTAGTGACGCCACACGCGATTGCATCTTCGCAGATTTCTTTTGCCACACGGCGGATGCTATCTGTGGTTTGAAGGCAG
>ERZ651768.2768-NODE-2768-length-11980-cov-5.084769_pt1 | contig 11980 bp, 11 predicted proteins | sample MGYA00514754_ERZ651768 | MGnify/ENA metagenome assembly ERZ651768 | reverse complement strand
AGCGTGAGCAATGAAGTTCTTGCTTTATCAAGACATACATCCGGTGGAAGGTTGAAGTTTATTACAACCTCAGACAAGATTGTTTTTAAGGCTTTAGTTGATACTAAAAATCAGTTTTCAGGAATGCCTCATGGCAATGGGATAAGTGGTATCGATATTTATGTACAAAATCAATATAAGAAAAGTGCATACCCTTCAAATGATGGTTTTATAGACATTACTGTTAGTAATTTAGGTGGTAAAAAAAAGGTTGTAGAAATTTATTTTCCCCTTTATAGCGAATTATACGATTTTTCAGTCTGGACAGAACGCAGGTCGATAGCGAAAAAACACCCAGGAAGTAAAAAAGATAAGTTTGTGCCAAATGAATAACCTTTTTTTTGACCTAGTCTAGACAAATAATCTCCATTATTTCTCAATAAATAAAAAGTATGTACAAAATACTTTTTTTCTTAATTTTAATTTACTCTCCATTAACTTTTGCAACCTCTAAAACATCTGTCTCAGAATATTCAATACTTATTGATGAGGATTGGAGTTCTGTAATGTTTATTTACAGAAACATGGATAATGATGAAACGGGAGAAATCATAACTTATGGTGGATATAAGTGGTTTGAGGAAACATATAATCATCCCTCACACTCAACCACTTCGTTTATTCAACCTGCGGACATAGGTATTGATGGTGATATGTATTCGTGGATGAAAGAAAGATATCAACTTCAAAAATTTAATTACTCATTTAATTATAAAGGAAAAGATCAAATTATAAACTTTGTGTCACCTGAGGCAATTCAAGTCATTAGTGGGTATATTACCAGAAGTGAACCTTTTTCTATATCCACTCTTTCAAGCACAACTTGGTATTCAGGAACATACGACCCAATTAAAACTATAGATGATTTAAAGGTTGTTGCAAAAAATAATGCGAGAACATTTTGTAGTATTTTATCAAATCCAATTGTCATTAATTCAACCAATACTGAATTAAAAATAAATAATTTACCACAATTTATGAAAACATATGGATTTGAATGTGATCAAAATCTTAATTTAATTTAATAGTGTCTGCTCTTTAATTTTACAAAAACAAGAGGTAGCAAAGGGAATTTAAAATAATGGGGCGTTCTGTTGCCCGGTGCCCCTGACCGCGCTAGCCTAGAAACTAGGCAGCGATAGCTAATCTATTATCGTTAGCATTTATAAAAATAGTCCGATAACGGTGGTACAATACCGAGCAAAGTCTTTGTCTTTGAGTCAACGTCAAACCTATTTCGCCCCCGTGAATTCATGGTGGAGGCGCCGGGTACCGCCCCCGGGTCCGCATAACTTATTACACAAAGCATTTATCGCTATAGTTGGTAAACCAACATTTCACATATAAACCAAAGCCTTTCAACAAGAAAGGTTTCTGTATTATATCTTCAAAATATTGAGTATTTAGAGATTGTCGAAAACATATTAAAATGAAATAATATTATTAACTTTTATCAATAAAATATATGATTAGAGCAATAATGGCAGCTGATGACAAAGGCGGTGTGAGTAAAAATGGCAGCATGCCTTGGCCGAAAAATTCTTCTGACCTTCAGTGGTTCAAAAAACATACCTTAAATAATGTAGTTATAATGGGAAGATTAACCTGGATAGACCCTTTTTTGCCAACTCCACTAAAAAATCGCATTAATGTATTAGCAACTAATCAAAGCCACAATACTTATCTCGGTGTTGATGAGTTTATATCAGGTGATTTAATGGCCAATGTTAAGGATTTATCGAAAAAATACAAAGAAAAGGATATTTATATCATTGGAGGTCCAAAAATTCTTGATCAACTATTTGAGTCAATAGAAGAGTTTTATTTAACAAGAATATATGGAAACTTTGAATGCGATAAAAGTATTGATTTTGAAAAAATAACACAGTCTATGACAATAAACGAAAAAATTGAAAATGATGAAACTTGCCATTTTGAAATTTGGAAAAGATGAAACAGTATTTAAAAGCTCTTAGAGATTGTTACAATAACGGGATTGATGTTGAAAGTCGTGCGGGGAAAGTAAGAAAAGCCTTTGGGTATCAAATGCGCTTTGATTTACAGAAAGGATTTCCGGCTATGACAACAAAAAAACTTGCTTGGAAGGTAGTTGTTTCAGAATTACTTTGGTTTTTAGAAGGTTCGAATGATGAGCGTCGTTTAGCAGAAATTTTGTATAATGATAAACGTGAAAATCTTATAGACAAAAAAACAATATGGTCACAAAATGCTAATTCTGTTTATTGGAAAAAACAGTCAAAGTTTAGTGGAGATGTGGGAAGAATATATGGCGTTCAATGGCGAGATTTTAATGGAATAGATCAAATTACAAGCTTAATTGAGGGTATTAAAAAAGATCCTAATGGAAGGAGACATATTTTGTCAGCTTGGAATCCAGTCGACCTTCCAAAAATGTCTTTGCCGCCTTGTCATGCTTTTTCCCAGTTTTTTGTGTCACAGAACAAGTTAAGTTGTCAGTTATACCAACGTTCTTGCGATATGTTTTTGGGAGTTCCCTTTAACATTGCAAGTTACAGTTTGCTCGTTCACCTTATTTCCAAAGAATGTAATTTAGAAGTGGGGGAATTTGTTCTTACTCTTGGTGATTATCATATTTATCATGAACATTTTGAAGCTGTAAACATTCAATTAGAGAGGCAACCTCGTAACTTACCTCACCTTCAATTTATACAAAAAAATATTTTTATATATTCAGTTAACGATTTTGAATTAACAAATTACAATCCCCATCCCACCATTAAAGCGGCTATGAATGTTTGATTAATGCAGGTTGCCGTGTACTTTTTTGGCTATTGCAAGGTATGTTGCTGCAATAGAGCTTTCGGAATCAGATACACATATGGGCCTTCCTTCATCAGAATAAATTCTTAAATTTTTATCTAGTGGTAATTCTCCCAAAAAGGGAGTTTCAAATTTTTCTGCTTCTTTTTTTGCTCCACCGCTAGAAAAAATTTCATGTCTTTCATTGCATTTGGAACAAATAAAATAACTCATGTTTTCAACAATACCCAAGACAGGAACGTTAACTTTTTTGAACATGTTGATTCCTTTTCTTGCATCTATGAGGGCTACATCTTGAGGAGTAGATATGATTATCGATCCACTGAGTTTTGAACTTTGAGCAAGGGTAAGATGTGCATCACCAGTTCCGGGGGGTAAATCTATTATCAAATAGTCTAGTTCTCCCCATTCAACACCGTTAAACATTTGTTCAAGGGCTTTCATTACCATTGGTCCTCTCCAAATTGTCGGGGTATCAACACCTATCAAAAATCCAATTGACATACATTTGATGCCGTAACTTTCTAAAGGTATAAGTTTTTTATTATCATTGGTTTGAGGCCTGCCTGTAATACCCATCATACGGGGAACACTCGGCCCATAGATGTCAGCGTCCAGAATGCCAACTTGATAACCTAGTTTTTTTAAGGCCACAGCAAAGTTAACAGCAAATGTTGACTTCCCAACCCCACCTTTTCCGCTGGCTATGGCGATAATATTTTTAGCACTTATCTGAAAACGATAATGTTTTTTGGATGCTGGATCAGTAGTTTTTTCTGAGGTAAAAATAATATTTACGGATAATAAAGCATTAATGTTGCTAAGAGCATTTTTTAAGTTTTTGCTTAAATCGGTATATTTTTCCTGATCTTGTTGATTAATATTGAGTGAAATGTTGGCATGGCCATCTTTGCAAATTATGCTCAAATTTGAATTATTTTCATTTAAAGGAATATTCGATATTGGATCGTAATAATTTTTTGTTATTTCATAGATACTTGTTATTAATTTGTCCGACATACTTGAATTTTCCAATTTTACTTACAATATAGCTAGATAAAACTAAATATAATGGTAATAGATCTCAATATACTAATATCAAGAAAATCTCATGAATTTAAACAAAAATAATAACGATAATAATCCTTGGGAATCTGGAGGCAATAATCCGTGGGGCGGAGGATCGTCTAATAATAGGGATTTGGAAGATTCTATTAAAAAAGCTAAAGAAAAATTTGGTAAATTTAAAATCGGCGGACCTAGAAACATATCAATACTAATTTTTGTAGCTCTTATAATATGGTTAGCAACCGGTTTCTATCGTGTAGAGCCTGATGAACAAGGTATAGAGTTGTTATTCGGAAAATGGAATCAAACGACTACAGAACCAGGTCTTCATTATTTCTTTCCTATTCCGATTGGAAAGACAATGACTCCAAAAGTTGAAAATGTCAGAAAAATAAATGTTGGATATAGATCGGCTTCCGAATTGGGGTTTAGTTCTAATAGTAACGACAGAAACGTTTTAGAAGAAAGCTTGATGTTAACAGGTGATCAAAACATAGTTGATGTTAACTTTACTGTTTTGTATAAAATTAAAGATGCAGGAAAGTTTTTATTCAAACTTCGTAATCCGGAAACAACTGTAAAGGATATGTCTGAAAGTGTAATGAGGGAAGTAGTTGGACAAAGAGATCTCGAATTTTTACTAACTGGTGGCCGTCAAGAAGTCGAACAAGTTGTCAGAGTTGATTTACAAGACATCCTTGATGAGTATGAAAGTGGGATATTGGTTCAGTCGATACAACTTCAAAGTGTTAACCCACCCGCTCTAGTTATTGATGCATTTGATGAAGTTCAAAGAGCACGTCAAGATAAAGAAAAATTGGTTAATGAAGCCAATTCTTATTTGAATAAAATTGTGCCAAATGCCAGAGGTGATGCAGCTAAACTTGTTCAAGAAGCAACAGCATACAAAGAGCAGGTTATCAAGCAAGCCGAAGGTGTTGCTCAAAATTTCATTGATGTTTATAACAGCTATAAAGATACAAAATATGTTACTCGACAAAGAATTTATTTAGAAACTTTGACAGAAGTTTTAGAAGGTCCAAATAAGATTATTTTAGATAGTACGGGTGAAGGCCAGGGTGTTGTGCCTTATTTACCCTTAAATGAATTAAATAAAAACAAGGTTAATAACTAATGAGATTTTCAGCTCGAAATTTTATTATTGTTTTAATTTTGTTTATTGGATTTCTGACATTTACCGGTGCTTTTTTTATTGTTCAAGAATGGAAGCAAGTAATTGTTTTACAGTTTGGAGAACCTCGTCAAGTAATAAGTCAACCAGGTTTAAAGTTTAAAATTCCGTTTATTCAGGATGCTATTTTCTTTGATCGAAGAATGTTAAATTTGGATCCTCAACCTGAGGAGATGATATTGTCTGATCAAAAAAGGATTATTGTTGATTCTTTCGCAAGATATAAAATCGTTGATCCCCTGAAGTTTTTTCAAACAGTCAGAAATGAAACAAACTTTTCAGATCGATTTGGACGAATTCTGAATGCTTCGGTTAGGGGTGTAATTGCCCAATACCCTCTGATTGCCTTGCTTAGTGTTGAGAGAGAGGAAATCATGAGCATCATTGAGTCTAAGGTTGTTATGGAAGAGAGTAAATTTGGAATTAAAATATTGGATGTTAGGATTGGTAGAACGGATCTTACTGAACAAGTTGCTAGCAATGTTTACCAACGAATGCGTTCAGAAAGGGAAAAGGAAGCGAATTTATTAAGGGCTGAGGGAGAGGAATTATCAAAGGAAATAGTGGCTTCAGCTAATAGACAACAGACCGTAATTATTGCTGGAGCTGAAAGAACCTCTTCAATTTTAAGGGGTGAGGGAGACGCTCAGAAAAATGTAATTCTTGGTGCAGCTTATGGTTTGGATGAAGAATTTTTTAGTTTCTTAAGAAAAATGCAAGCTTGTAAAGACACTTTTGGTAACACTGATATGTCGATGGTTATTGTGCCAGGAAAAGTCTGTGAAAAATTTTTTGGAGACATTGAATCGATTAACTAATGTTAAAGTTCATACTTTTGGGTATGGGTTTTGCTTTACTCATTGAGGGATTAATTTATTTTTTATTTGCCAAACAAGTTAGAAATATGTTTGAAGCAATAAGATCCTATGAACCAGAAAAAATAAGATCGTTTTCTATTATTGTAATTATTATAGGTCTTTGCCTTATTTATTTCACCTTCAAATTTTATGAATTAAGTTAAAATGAAGATAATTTTTAAATACTTTTTTGTTTTATTATTTTGCCTCCAAAGCTTTTCCGTTAATGCTTTGCCAGATAGTTTTGCAGATTTGGTTGAAGAATTAATACCCTCAGTTGTGAGCATTGCATCAACAACAATGGTAAAAAATAATAATCAACAATCAATGCCCCGTTTTCCAGAAGGCTCCCCTTTTGATGAGTTTTTTAAAGATTATTTCGATAAAGAACAGCGGCAATATCCATCACAAAGACCAATGATAGGCTTAGGATCAGGATTTATTTTTGATAAATCAGGAATTATAATAACAAATAATCACGTTATTGAGGGGGCTGATGAGATTTCTGTAATAATGTCTGATCAAAAAGAATTTTCAGCTGAACTTTTAGGACGTGACCCAAAAGCTGATCTAGCTGTTTTAAAAATTAATCCAGGCGATACTATATTGCAACAAGTAAGTTTTGGTGATTCAGATAAAGCTCGGGTGGGCGATTGGACTATTGCTATTGGCAACCCACTTGGTTTGGGCGGAACTGTTACGGCAGGAATTGTTTCAGCTATTTCTAGAGATATAGGTAATGGTCCTTATGTGAAATTTATACAAACAGATGCTTCTATTAATCGGGGTAATTCTGGAGGCCCTCTTTTTAATATTAGAGGTGAGGTGATTGGAATTAATACTGCAATAATTTCCCAAACTGGGGGCAGCATTGGCCTTGGTTTCGCCATTCCTTCAAATAGTGCAATAAAAATTGTTGAACAATTAAAAGAGTTTGGTCGAACAAAACGGGGATGGCTAGGTGTACAAATCACCCCTGTTTCAAAAGAAATTGCAGAAAGTCTTGGATTGCCTGATGAAAAAGGTGCTTTTATATCAAATATCAATCTTGACGGACCATCTAAGGCCGCAGGTCTGCAAGAAGGTGATGTAATTCTTAAGTTTAATAATAATGAAATCTATAAAATGACAGATCTTCCAAGAGTGGTCGCGGAATCAGATGTTGGTTCAACAGCTATTATAGAAATTTGGAGAAAAAATAAATTAATTACTATTCAAGTGACATTAGGGGAATTGCCTGAAGAGTCGTATGTTGTTAGAAAAAACATTAGAGAAAAAAAATCTAGTGATTTTTATCTTGATAGTTTAAATTTAACAATTAGTTCAACCAATGATAAGCAAGGAGTTTTGGTTATACAGGTTGATGAGGAATCTAGCTTACAAATAGGGGATATCATCACGGAAGTGAACCGCGAACTTGTTACAAACGCTAATAATTTTATTGAATTAATTGAAACAATAAAAAAAACTGGGAGAAATTCATTATTATTGAGAATTATTAGAGACGATAAATCTCTATGGATTACAATTCAGTTTTTGAAATAATTTGAACCAAACTCTTTATTTTATAGTTGGGCCAACTGCTATTGGCAAGTCATCTTTAGCCCTTCGTTTAGCAGAGAAAATTAATGGAGTAATCATTAACGCTGATAGCATGCAAGTTTACTCAAATCTAAAAATTCTAACAGCACGCCCATCTTCTGCTGACCTTAAACGAATATCTCATCAATTATACGGATATGTTGATGGTTCAATAAGGTATAATGTTTCGAAATGGTGCAATGATATTTTGAAAGTGATTCAAAAGAATCAAATCAACAACACTCCTTTGATTATTGTTGGAGGTACAGGAATGTATATTGATAAGCTTTTAAATGGATTGATTGACATTCCTTCAATTCCAGAGTTAATAAAAGAAAAATCAGAAAATTTGGTGAAAAAAGTTGGCCTTGGTAATTTTTTAAAAATCGTAAACGATATAGATCCAGTATCCTTAAATAACATTTCTGCAAATGATACCAATCGTTTAAAACGGATATGGGAAGTCTATAGTTTCACCGGCATCCCTTTTAGTGAATGGAAAAAAAAACAAAATAATTTTTTTTTAAACAAACCTGACTATCATATATATTTATTCACTCCCTCCAGAGAAAAAATATATGAAAGGGTGAATATGAGGTTTAAAAAAATGCTTAATCAAGGAGCAATTGAAGAAGTTAGGCAACTTATTTTATTAAAATTAGATAAATCACTTCCTATTATGCGAGCTCATGGAGTTCCAGAAATTACAGATTATCTTTCCAACGTGTCAACATTAGATGATTGTATTAGTAGAGGGCAGCAAATTACCAGAAATTACGTTAAAAGGCAGTTAACTTGGTGGAGATCATGTTCACTTCGCATACATCAGTCTTTTGACGAGTTTCCAGAAAAAATAGATGAAAAATTGCTCAAAATATGAATATAATGAACTAATTTATTGATTTTGTTTTATCCACAGCCTATGAGCATTTGAAAATGTCCGAACAATTTACTGGTGCTGAAATAGTTTTAAAATCTTTATTAGATAAAGGGGTAGAAGTAATATTTGGCTATCCAGGCGGTGCAGTTTTACCAATTTATGATAGCTTATTTAAGCAGAATTCCATTAGACATATTCTTGTTCGTCAAGAAGGAGGGGCAATTCACGCAGCTGAAGGGTATGCCCGATCCTCAGGAAAAATTGGGGTTGTTTTAGTTACATCAGGTCCAGGAGTTACAAATGTAGTCACTGGATTAACCGATGCAATGATGGATAGTGTTCCAGTTGTTTGTATTACAGGCCAAGTACCCCAACATTTGATAGGAAGTGATGCTTTTCAAGAATGTGACACTACTGGAATTACCAGACCTTGTACAAAACATAATTATTTAGTTAAAGATGTAAATAAACTGTCAGGAGTTTTTCATGAAGCTTTTGCTATTGCAAATAATGGAAGACCTGGACCAGTTTTGATTGATATACCAAAAGATGTACAATTTGCCAAAGGCAAATATTTAGAACCAAATAGTATAACAATACCAAAACATCGTTTGTTTGAACCTAAAGTAAAAGGCAATGAAGGACAAATATATGAAGCTTCCAAGTTAATAGCTAATGCTAAAAAACCTATTTTTTATATTGGAGGGGGTTGCATTAACTCAGGATTAAAAGCCTCAAATCTTGTTAGAGAGTTTGTAAAAGAAACAGGAGCACCAGCAACCATGACCCTAATGGGCTTAGGGGTATTACCATCGTCTAATAAATATTCATTAGGGATGTTGGGAATGCATGGCATGTACGAAGCAAATTTAGCAATGCATGATTGCGATGTGATGATCAACATTGGCGCAAGATTTGATGATAGAGTAACAGGTAGACTCGATGCTTTTTCTCCTAATTCAAAAAAAATTCATATAGATATTGATGCAAGCAGCATTAATAAAAATATTAAAGTTGATATTCCAATTATTGGAGATGTTGAAAGTATAATGAATCAATTTCAAGATGTTTGGAAAAAAAATAAATTTTCAACTAACAAAGATGCCCTAGAAGCTTGGTGGAAAAAAATTGAAGAATGGAAAAAAATAAAATGCCTTGATTTCGAACAAAAAGATGAAATTATAAAGCCTCAACAAGCTGTTAAAAGATTATATGAACTCACAAAAGGTAAAAATACAATAATTACTACAGAAGTTGGTCAACATCAGATGTGGGCTGCACAGTATTATAAATTTGAAGAACCAAATAGATGGCTAACTTCAGGAGGCTTAGGTACCATGGGTTATGGTTTTCCAGCAGCTATAGGAGCGCAAGTTGCCAATCCTGAACGAACATCACGACGCCCAGGACCAGGGCAGTCAAGGCATCTTTGACGATTCCGGTTATGGCACGGCCGACGGCATCGCGCAGCAGATTGGCGTCGTAGAGAAACGACGACAGCAATTTGCCCGAATGAATGGATTGCAGAAAGGCCAAATCGGCCCTAATCAAATGGCGGTATATTCTGACCTGGGTCTCAGCGATAATACGCTGGCCGACCCCATGCATCAGGATGCTTTGCAAATAAGTGGCACCGCCGCGCAAACAGGCCACCGCAACCAATACGAGGGGCACCAGGAACAGCATGCCTGGCTCCTGGCTGACGAATATCTTGTCGATGGCTGGTTCCAGCAGCCAGGCATTCAGACCGGTGGTCGCCGCGACAACTGCCATGAACAGGGCGGCCCACAACAATCGGCCCGCATGAGGACGTACATATTCGCGTAGCAGCCGGAACATCAGCCGATGGCTTTGTTGCGGCGGCGCGGCGCTGGCTTTCTGGTCTACTTGATCAGCTGCGGTCAAATCCATTTTCTCGCGCAAACACTCAGGAGAGTTTCGCGCCACCACACTATCATGGCGGCCTGTAGGGACCAATCGGGTTAGGGTTTATTCCGCCGCTTGAATGGTCTGGGTAACGTGTACCTTGGCGTCGAATTCCTCGGCTACCTTTTCGTCTGATTCCAACAGCTTGTCCACATCCAGGTGCGGATCACAAAATTCCAACAAGCCCATCTTTTCGAACGCCGATTGCACGTTGTCGGACCACATGCCAATGTCCCGTACAATAGGAACGATACGGCTAAACAGACGAGTACGGAACAAGCGCATACTTTCGGAAGCTTCCACCCATTGGATACATTCCTTGGCGGGCAGGCCCACCACATCCCAGAGTTCATTGGAGGTGAAGCGGTCACGCATGTGCCAACAACCTTCGATCAGGAATTCTTCCCGCTCGGCCATCTCATGAGCACTTAATTCCGGGTAATAGTCGCGCAAGGCGAGCCGACCGAAGGCCACATGACGCGCTTCGTCCTGCATTACATAGGCGTTGACGGATGCTGCGAGCGGATTCTTCGACATATCCCGTAGGCCATGAAAAGCCGCCAGGGCTAAACCTTCGATCAGCACCTGCATACCCAAATAATTGAAGTCCCAGCGCTTGTCGTGGAGGACGTCTTCCAGCAACGACGCCAGGGGCGGGGTAATCGGGTAAGCCAATTTAAACTTGTCATGCAACAGGCGCGAATAAGCCTCCACATGGCGGGCTTCATCCATCACCTGGGTCGCGGCATAGAATTTAGCGTTGATATCCGGCACCGTTTCGACGATGCGGGCGGAGACCATTAAGGCGCCCTGCTCCCCATGCAGGAATTGCGAAATCTGCCACGCTTGACCATGGCGGCGTAGGTTCGCGCGTTCCTTCTCGTTCATCCTCTCCCAGATAGGAGAGCCGAAGATGCGGATCATTTCATTCGGCACCTCCATTGGATTTTCCGGATCCAGATCTAGGCTCCAATCGATCCGTTCCTTGGCATCCCATTGTTGCTGTTTACCCTTGTCATACAGCTTCAATAGATCGTCGTTGCCGTCCTCGTACTCCCATACAAAAGTGACATCATTCTGGCTGTCTACCTTCCATTCAGTCTCTTCGACCGGCAACTGATAACGGTACATAGATGTCATGACACAGTCCCTGTGGTGGTTTCCAGACTAGTCATAATGGCAGAACGGCGGGGCGGCAAGCTCCCACCAAAGTTGACGCACCGGTCACGCACTTCAAGAAGGGTTTAGGTCGGCAGCGTCTAGCCATAATATCGGTCCGGTTTTTCTCGGTTGGTCAGGCTCGCATTACTCGCCACTAGGCGGGACCAAAGATGCTAGATCAGAGCGATGCCAGGATTTCTGGCACCGACAGGCTCTCAATGCCGAGGCACTATTGTCCTAGCGACTGCCGTCACCGGGCATTGGCCACAACGACCTTGCGCCAGAGCATAAATACACTCAAAGCAATAATGCGAACGGGGAGTGGCGGAAGCGAGAGTTGTCTAAAAATTTACGCTCGATTCCAATGGTATGCGGCGCAACGGTTGGAACAATGCAATCCCTTTGCGCCCTTTATCCGGGCTGCTTTGTATAAAGATCGAGGTGAATCTACGCGCCCATTTGACTGAATTGTCC
>ERZ651768.2765-NODE-2765-length-11989-cov-5.728341_pt1 | contig 11989 bp, 10 predicted proteins | sample MGYA00514754_ERZ651768 | MGnify/ENA metagenome assembly ERZ651768 | reverse complement strand
CAAAATTTATTCTTGGATGATCCCTTTTCGGTGAAAGAAGGTAGTGTAACAATAACGGATATGCCTGGTTGGGGTGTGATAATTAATCCGGAATGGTTGGAAAGCGCTGAGTATAAAATTTCAGAAATAAAATAAATCTTAATAAAAAATTAATATACGATGAATATATCTTCCAAAATTATAAAATGAGATTACAAAATTATTATCGTTAGTAAAAGACTGTGCTTTAATATCAGCACCATCAGTCAGTATCAAAACCTCCAAAATTCTTGAATAAGTCAGGGTCACCAAAAATATCACCATAATCCTTATTGCCTCCTAATTCACCTCCTTGCAAATCTTTCTCATCCACCTGATTTTGTTGCAAAAGCTTAAGTTGTTCAGAAAACCTGGATTTTTTAGCTAACTCAGCTGCTGCAACACATTCAGATCCATATAAACCATTTTTTGCAAGTTGATTAAAGCCAAACACACCGAATAGTACAACAAACAATAATACAAATATCGATTTTGGAATTTTAAATGATTGTTTTGATTCTTCTTTAAGACGACTGTCCTGAGTTTCTTCAAATAGCAGAAGGTCCTGTCTTTGTTTTTTCCTTCGATCCTCACGTCGTCTTAAAACTTCATATATTATTGCTGCAATTATGGTTAAGGTAATTATAACTAATGCAAGAGCGCTAATTGCAGGACTAATCCCCAAGCGAACTTTTGATGCAATTACGGTTGTAAGCGTTTGATCAGATAAAATGCTAAATACCGTGGTATTATAGTTTTCAAAAGATGCCAAAAAAGCTATGACTGCCGATGAAGCTATTGCGGGCATAAGGTAAGGAACTAAAATTTTGAAAAAAACTTGCGTTTGACTTGCTCCAAGGTCCAGTGCCGCTTCTTCTTGCGTCTGATCAAAACGTTGAAGGCGCGCTACAAAAATAAGAAAGCAATAAGTTGAAATAAAGCATGTTTGACCAAGTATAGTCAAAAAAATTCCATTCCGACCAATGTCAGCAATAAATCCCTCTCCTCCAATTGTCGCAATACGATCCCAAAGAACAACAGTGGATATGCCAATAATGACCCCCGGGAATAATACAGGCATTATTGAAATTGAATAAAATATAGTTCTTAATCTGCTGTGAACCTGAGTTAAAACTATTGAAGCTGCCATTCCAATGGGAACTGATAAAATAACAACCCCTGTTCCTATAATTAAGCTTTTTATTATGCCGTCATGAAGACGCCAATCCGTTGACAGCCCCGCTAAATGTTGCCCATCATAAGCAATTTTACCATCTTGGAACCATCTCCAGCTAAAACATTCCCATGGAGTAACTGATGGAAACTCCGCCGAGTTAAAAGCGGTGACACTCATGATTAATAAAGGGCCAAATAAATACGTTAAAAAAATAAAAATATAAATGCCAAAAACAAAATTCAATATATGCTGGGATTTCATCGAACGATTTCTCCGATTTTTACCCGAAATAAACGCATCATCAAAAGAACAAAAACAACAGAAACCGTTAGTAGTAAAATAGAATAGGCGGCGCCCCTAGACCAATTATCATTCATATTAAACCATTGATAAATTAACTGAGTAAACCAATAGGTATTCGGACTACTCAAAACTACCGGAGTTGCAAGGGCGCCAGCTGTTAACATGAAAACCATAGTGCAGCCTGAGGCAATCCCTGCCTTTGCATGCGGTATAACAATTCTCCAATGAGTTCTAAAAGTTGAGGAACCCAGATCTTTTGCAGCCTCGAGCTGATTTGTGTCTAAACTTTCTATAGCATTGTAAAGAGGAAATATCATTAATAGAATATAGGCGTATGTTAAGCCGGTATAGAGAGCTATATCCATTGCAATGAAATTAATTCCAGTGTCAATTATTCCAGTGCCTATTAAAATATTGTTAATGACACCTTCTCCAGCAAACAAAATTCGAAGTGCAAAAGAACGTAAAAGTTCATTAATCCAAAAAGGTATAATTAGCGAAACAATCAATAATCTTGCAGCGTTCGGATTTGCTACTTTTGCCATGTAGAAAGCTATTGGATAACAAAAACACAAATTGATAATTGTAACTAAAATTGCGGTGAAAATTGTATTAAAAAAAACTCCTATATCTACATAATTGTATGGATCTTCACTTGATTCAGATCCAAATACAAAGTGCTTGTAGTGAACTAATGTATGAACATCATCTGACCCTCCTCTGAGTAAAGGTGGAAGGTTTGGCCTGAATGACAAATCCAACATATATAGCTGAGGAATAATAATTAAGAAAATCAACCAAAAAACTATTGCAACAATGAAGTAAGTTGAAATTAGTGGCCCATTTTTCCTTAAAAAAGAATTCATCTAAAAATCTAATCTACGGCAAGTGCACCCTTTGGAAGCACTATTGCTTTCTGTGAAGAGAAAGTTAATTCAACTTCTTTATTGCTTAACAATTCACTTGTATCAACTGCATTTGGAACACTAAATCTCACATTCATGTCAGATTTCATTTTAAGATAGATATTTTTTAAATTTCCCTCAAACTCAATTGTATTTACTTTAGCAAAAAAAGTATTTTCTAATTCATTATTTTCATTTTTGATAAATATTGATTCAGGCCTAATAAACATTATAACGTCATCCCCATTGGAAAAAGAATAGTATGTTTTTTCATCAATTTTCCCAGCTGTTGCAAGAAATGTAGTTCCATGTGACTCTACTTTTACAAAATCTTTTTCAATTGAAGTTATTTTGCCAGAAAAAGCATTATTTTCCCCAACAAAAGTAGCTACAAAAGGAGTATTGGGATAATCATAAACATCGCCGCATAAACCAACTTGTTCAAGTTCACCTTCATTCATCACGGCAACGCGGTCAGACATGGTTAACGCCTCACCTTGATCATGAGTAATATAGATAAAAGTAATGCCGACCCTTTTTTGAATGGCTCTAAGCTCAGTTCTCATTTTTTGACGTAATTTTAAATCTAATGCAGAAAGCGGTTCATCAAGTAATAAAACTTCTGGCTCAATAGCAAGAGCTCTTGCTATTGCAACACGCTGTCTTTGACCTCCCGATAGTTCATGAACTTTCTTATCTCCCTGTCCACTTAATGCAATTAATTCGAGGAGTTCTTCCGCCCTTCTTTTTCTTTCAGTTTTTCCCACACCCTTAACTTCAAGAGAAAAAACAATATTATCCGATACAGACATTAAGGGAAATAAAGCAAGGTTTTGAAATATCAATGATGTTGGTCTTTTGTTAGGACCAATGCCCGCCATATCTTGACCGCCTATTAACACTTTGCCTTCGGATGGATCTAAAAAACCAGATATTGCTCGTAGCAAGGTTGTTTTTCCGCATCCAGAAGGTCCTAGGAAACTAAAAAATTCGCCTTTTTCAATTTTAACACTAACATTTTTTGCCGCATAAAAACTTCCAAATGTCACAGAAATATTTTGTAGTTCTACATCAGCGCTCATTATTTCCTCTGCAAATTATTTTGTTAAGTTATTATATAAAAACAAATTTTAAAAGTTAAAAAAAGCGTCCTAGTGTAACCAGGACGCTTTAATCTTCTCTTTTTTTTAAAGTTAAGCTGTTTCGAATTTATTAGCGTATTCAGCCCTTGCGTCTGCATACCAAGGTGCCTCAGGTGGCCATGGATTCAGCTTAGAAGCCGTATCGCCTGGATATATTGCTTGTGCAAGTGCCTTAGTTTCATCTGAATAATGATCAGACGCCCCTATAACTGCTGAGTTGTATCCAATCTCATTAACAGTCTGGCCGCCAACTTCAGGTGTGAAACTATAATTGATAAGCTCATACGCCTCATCAACATTTTCTGCTTTGGCTGATAGAACTATACCATCTACCCAAGCTAACGCACCTTCATCAGTTGTTTGATAAGCAACTGGTTCACCAGCTTTCATCATAGCTGCAATTGGTCCGTCCCAAGTTTGTCCAATGATAACACCATCAGAAGTAAACCCTTGTTTCTGTGGATCGGCACCTGACCAAAACTTAACAAGATTACCTTTTTTGGAAATACAATAATCAGTAAGCACTTGCCAATTTTTTCTCATGGTATCTTCATCTTTGTATGAAGACCAGAAGTCCATTTTGCCTTGATGATGCATCCAAATTCCACAACCTGTCATCATAGAATAAGTACGTCCCATCATATAAGCTCCGCTTACTGCAGGATCTGCTTCCCAAATATCTCCAAAGCTTGGAAGTCCATTTGGAGTCCATTTGTCAGTTCTCCAAGAAATGGATTCTGTACCCCATAATTGTGGTACCCAATGTGAACCTTTGCCGCCAAAGTTCCAGTCTCTATCTCCAACAGCAACCATACCAGGGTTAACGTTACCAAGGTTGGTAATCCTAGCCATATCAAATGGCTGAAGAACACCTAAGTTTTCCCACTGAAGCGCCCTCATGTTTGTTGGGCTTGCTAAATCATAACCAGCTCCGCCGCCAGCTTTCATTTTTGCAATAATTTCTCCGTTATCACCAATCTTAGTGTGATTAACTGTTATACCAGTTTTTGCTTTAAAATCAGCAACCACTGAATCAGGTAAATATTCCCCCCACATTACCACATTTACTTCACCGCTTGATGCAGCAAATGCATTTTTAACAAACATCGGGGCAGCTCCTACTAATGCCGCTGCAGCAGCACCTCTTTTAATGGCTGTACGACGATTAAACTTATTCGCAGCTTTCAAAGTAGCAAGGCTGGATTTTTTAATTTTATCCATATGGATTCCTCCTCATTATAATTACGATAACCTGAACATATCAGAGAACAAATGACAACAAAAATATTTTTTAATTAAAACCAAACAAGAGCCCCAAGCCATGGAAAAATCAATGAATTCTCTTCCCGTAGTATCCCATAATTTACAACCCTTGCCGCGTATCATGACAAGAATGTCTTCTGCTTCCAGTCCGTATTCACCATTGGAAATACCGCCTGTGAAAGCCTTGAGAGCACGTTTTCTCAAATTGTTCATGAAAAATTCTATCTACTATTCTTCCATTATTCTCAAAACAAATAAAAAATTTCTTGGAAAGATTGTTAATCATGTTGCTGATTAAAAATGATTTTTCGATTTCATGGTTAAATATTGCTATATTTAATTTAATTGGACGGTAATTTTTTTTTAAATATTTCTAAGCCTAGAGATTTCATTCTATTATTTACGATAAATAAAAAAATTGTTACTGACAAATAGTTTGTTATAAGCATTGCAAACCAAATGCCTTTTAATTGATAGTTTAGATAAAAACAAATTAACCAAATAATAATTACTGCTCCCACCACCTCCTTAAAAAGGCTAATTAATACTGTAAAGCCGGGCTTTTTAACTCCTTGCATCAAGGCAATAGAGATATTTAAAACTGCTAATATTGGCGTAAATAATGCTGCTATTTGTAAATAATTAATACCAATTTTTATTACTTTTTCATCATTCGTAAATATACTCATGAAGTATCCAGCGCCAAAATAAATTAATAAACCACCACCAACTAATAATATTAATCCATATTTTAAACACACTAAATATCCTTCCTGAATTCGGTCATACTTAAGGGCACCATAATTTTGACCCGTCAAAGAAAGGCATGCGAAATTTAGGCCAATAGCAGGTAATAAAATAATTTGTTCTATACGAATAGCTATTCCGTATGCTGCAATAGAAACATTGCTCGTATCTGTGGTAGGGAAAAAAGAAACAAAAAAAGTAATAATAAAAAAACCAGCAGCCACACAAAACATATTTATGGATGCAGGAAAGGCTTGTTTAGCAATAGCAAGTTGTAATTTTATTTGTGGCAAAAAATCTTTAATTGTAACTTGATCAAAAAAATTAGTCATTTTTTTAATCCTATAAAATACATAAATGGTTGCAGCAAACTCTGCAAAAACAGTGGCATAAGCTATACCTTTAATCCCCATTGAAGGTATAGGACCATATCCATAAATAAATAAAGGATCTAAAATTAAATTTAAAAAAAAACCAATAATAAAAACACGGGCATAAGTCTTAGTATCTCCCACAGCATTCAAACCTGCTGTCGGTGTTGAATCCAAAATAATAAATAAACATCCGTACAAAAGAATATTTGTATATTGAATTGCAAAATTAAAATACTCTCCTTCTGCATGCATTATTCTAAATAAATACGGTGCTGATATCAAACCAACAATCATGATAAAAATAGCTGCTATAATAGAGAAACTAATAGTTTGAACTAGGTATTGCTTTGCCAATGCTTTATCATTAGCCCCTTCTGCATTCGCTATTAAAGCAGTAGCACCTTGACGTGTACCGGATGAAATAGCGATAATCATAAAGAAAATTGGAAATGTAATTGTGATAGCGGCAACAGCCACTGAATTAATTTGTGACGCAAAATATGTATCAACCACATTAAACATTGTGTGAAAGAAAAATCCAATACTGACAGGCACTGCCATTTTTATTATAAGATGAGGGATAGGATCCTCTGTTAAATTTAATTTTTTATTTTTCATAAATTTAATAAAGTCCTGATAAGGATAAAAAAACAGTTAATAATAAATTATTTCTCAAAAAAAAAATTAAATTTCGTTAATGCGCAAACATGATACTTGATGATCACTTCCATTTAATTTTTCTAATTGAGGGACAGTTTTTTTACAATTTTCATTTACATATTGACAACGTGTATGGAATACACAGCCTGAAGGAGGATTCATTGAGCTTGGAATTTCACCTTTTAATTCTATTGCTTTGTTTTGTTTATCAGGGTCAATGGAAGGAATAGAGGATAAAAGTGCTTTCGTATAGGGGTGTTTAGGATTTGAAAAAAGCTCTCTTGTAGGAGCATGCTCAACTATACGACCAAGATACATAACCGCTACTTCATCACATGTGTGGGCAACAACACTAAGATCATGACTTATAAAAAGATATGTTAAATTTAATTCTTTTTGAAGAGCTTTTAACAAATTTAAAATATCTGCTTGGATAGAAACATCTAAAGCTGCTACACTTTCATCTGCCACAATAAATTGAGGATTACTAACAAGTGCTCTTGCAATTGAGATACGCTGTCGTTGTCCTCCCGAAAAAGCATGAGGATATCTTCTTAGATGTTCTAAATTTAATCGGCATTTTGATGCAATCACCCTAACTCTTTCATCTGTTTCTTCACGTGTTTTTGTAATTTTCATGACTTCTAGAGGTTCAGCTAGAATATCTCTTACTGTCATACGAGGGCTTAAAGCGGCATAAGGATCTTGAAATATTAATTGTGCTTTTTTTCGATAATCTTTTAAATCTTTTTTTGAAATATTAGCTAAATCATAATCATTTTTTTCATCATGAAAGATTACCTGGCCCGAGCTAATATGATTCGCTGCTAAAATAGCTCTTCCTAATGTTGTTTTTCCAGATCCAGACTCTCCTACCAAACCAATAAAAGATCCTTTTTTTATATTTAAATTAACATTTTTAACTGCTTGAATTTTTTGTTTTTTGGAAAAAACATTTTCTTGATAATCAAATTCTACAGAAACATCTTTAACACTTATGAGGTTATTATTCATTAGTATCAACTTTCAAACACGCAACTTGATGATCATCACTATAATTTTTTAATTCAGGAAGTTCTATATTACACTTTCCTTCTTCATATAAATTACAACGAGTATGAAAAACACAACCTGAAGGTCTTTCTAAAGGACTAGGAATATTTCCTGGTACTGGTTTTAAAGGTGCATCAAGATTATTTACATCTGGAAGTGCTTCTAATAAACCGATTGTATAAGGATGTTTAGGATTTTTAATTATTTCTCGAACTGGACCACTTTCTACAATACAACCTAAGTACATTACCGCAACATAATCAGCAGTTTGGGCAATAACACCCAGATCATGAGTTATAAATATAACTCCCATTTGATATTCTTTCACTATACTTTTTATTAAATCCAATACTTGTGCTTGAATTGTAACATCTAAAGCTGTTGTAGGTTCATCAGCTAATAAAAGTTTAGGCATAGTTGATAGAGCCATTGCAATCATTGCTCTTTGACGCATTCCACCTGATAACTCAAAAGCATATTGATTAAATCTTTTTTCTGCATCGGAAATACCAACACGATTTAGCATATCAATAGATATATTTTTTGCTTCTTTCTTATCGATAGATTTATGCAATAAAAGCTGCTCTACCATTTGATGACCTATTTTAATCGCAGGAGCAAAACTAGCCATTGGCTCTTGAAAAATCATAGAAACTTTTCCACCGCGAATTTTTTTTAAATCTTTTGTAGAATTAAACTTTAAAGCATTCTCATCATCAATTATAATCTCTCCACCATCCTGATAGTGGGTGTTTCCAGGATTAAGTTGCATAATCGATTTTGCTGTTACTGATTTACCAGATCCAGACTCACCTACTATTCCTAAAACTTCCCCATCTTTTAAAGAGAGCGATAAATTATTAACTGCTAATATCCGCCCTTCATCTGTATCAAATTCTACATTTAAATTTTTAATTTCTAATAAATTTGTCATATAACTATTTGTTTCTATGAGGATCAGCCGCATCGCGGAGACCATCTCCAACAAAAACAAATGATAAAATTAATATCATTAAAAATAATACAGGAAGAAAATACCATTGGTAATTCAATAAAACATCTGCCTTTGTTGCACTTTGCAATAATACTCCTAGTGAATTAACTGGCTCTCTCAAACCTAAACCAATAAAACTAAGGGCTGTTTCTGATAAAAGCATGTAAGGAAAGCTAATAACCAAATCAACGATGATATAGCTAGTAAAGCTTGGTAATAAATGACGAAGAATAATATGCGTGGGTGATGCACCACAAAGTTTTGCCGCCAAAATATATTCTTGACTTCTCTCAGTTAACAAATGTGTTCGAACACGTCTTGCAAGAGTTGGCCACCCAATAAATCCTAAAAGCGTTGCTATAAAGAAAAATCGGAGTTCAGAACTCCATGTATCAGGTGCAAAAGCTGCCAAGCACATAAACAAAGGGATTGGTGGAATTGTCCGCACAGCATCGGTAAACATTTGACAAACTCCATCTATCCAACCTCCATAATAACCAGCAATACCACCTATAATTAAGGAAAGGACAAATGAAATAAAAACACCTAATGTTCCCACAGCCAGAGAAATATATATTGCACTAAGTGTTCGACTAAATAAATCTTTTCCAGGTTTATCAGTTCCAAATAAGTGAATACCTCCTGTATCTACACCAAATAAATGTGTATCAAAAGTCAGGCCAGGTATTTTAAAATCAAATTTTTTCCCAGGAAGATTTATACTCCAATTAAAATATTTATATTCCCATCCTTTGACAAAAAATTGAAGATATTTTCTTTTTTCTGTATCTACTTTGTACACCCATCTAAAATTCGTATCAGCACCTCTATATTTTGTCTTTGAATGAAGAAAAGGTCTAAATGAAAATCCATTATGATCCCAAAATATAGGGATTTGTGGTGAACCGTTCTCATATTCTTTATCACGACCTGCGATTGTAGGATCATAAGGCGATAAAAAACCAGAAAAAAGACTAATAACAATCATAAACAAAAGAATTGAGCCCGCTATCATTGCTGCACGATTTGCAAAAAAGCGAGTAGTTACTAACTGCATTTGTGTTGCAGTAAAATAAGCTTCTTTTTGTTTCGAACTAATTTCCACCCATGACTCCTTTACGAATTCTTGGATCCATTATCGCTAACATGATGTCTGTAACAAAATTAACAAAAATAATAGTGGCTGTTAATAAAAATATGATAGCGCCAGCTAGTTGCTGATCATTAGATCTTGCTAAAGATTCTATCAATAATGCTCCTGCTTCCGTTAAAACTAAAATGAGCGCCACAACGGGAAGGGCACTAAAAATTCTATTTAAATCAAACCCCAATGAATTAATTACTGGACCTAATGAATGCTTTGCAGGATAGCGCCATAACAATGACATTCCTGAAATACCTCTAGCCTTTGCAGCCATAACATAGAGTTTGCCATGTTCATCAAGAATTAATGCTCTCACCGTCTGAAGAGCAAAAGCTGTGGCATTCCAGCCTAAAACAAATATTGGCAACCAAGCCCTACTTATAAAATCTTTCACACGTGCTGCTGACCAAGGAGCATTTTGAAATTTTTCTGAAAACAATCCTGTCATTGTGTCACCATAATAAATTGTCATAAAAAGCATAATACAAAGGGCAACCAAAAAATTAGGTAAGGCTATGCCTAGATAACTTATAAATTTAAGCACAGTATCTAAAGAACGATATTTGGTTGTGGCGGATATAATCCCCACCGGGATAGCAATGAGATAAGAAAAAATTAATGCCGTTATACATATTGCTAAGGAAATATAAAATCGTTCTTTGAGTAAATCATTAATGCTAACTCGAAGAATACAACTGTCTCCAAAATCCCTATCAACAACAATATTTTTAATCCAAGTTCCAAAACGAACGGGAAAGGGTCTGTCTAATCCTAAACGTCTTTTTTCAGCTTCAATATCTTCTACGGATATACCTGATCCTTGCGTATTTTTAAAAGCTAAATATCTTTCCGCACAAGTTCCTGGAACTAACTCCATTAAGGTAAAAACTATTAAGCTTACAATCAATAGTGTGATGACTGCCATAACAGCTCTTGTTAATGTAAATTGTATAAAATTTATCATTGTGGTTCTATTAATCCAATATATGAAATTATTACAAATAAATAAAGCGGCAATAAAAATTGCCGCTTTTAGAATAAATTAATTACTTGAACTAGTCAGCCAAATACCACTGCTGTGGTAAATATGGAAAAGTTCTGTAATAATTATAGGATGCAACTTTGAACTCTGTAAAGTTCCTAAGAGCATTTCTATGATATACAGGATAAGGTTGAGCAACCGTTCCAATAAACAACAGATTTTCAACTAGGTTTTGAACCATGCTATTTCCTGAAGCATGAGATTCAGCACTTCCAGCCACAGCTGATTGAAAAGTATTTACAGCATCAATCATATCATAAGCATACTGTGGTGGTTTAATTCCTGATGCACCATTACTGTCAATATACTCTGCCCATTTAATAGCAGTTGTATGTCCAAAGTAATTTTCATATGGTGGTACAAAGAGCTCGTTTTCACCAAGTATAATTGCAATAGGTTGATTTTTTTGCCAAGCGCCAACATCCAATTGATTAGATGATTGAGCGCCACGATACTCATCTGGAGTCACTTCTTTAAATAAAGTTTTTACTCCAACTTCAGTCCAATATCGAGCCACTAACTCAACCTCACTGCCCCCAATACCTTGGGTAGCAAAGTCAATGTTAATAACTAACGGATCACCATTTGGAAGTTCTCTCATTCCATCACCATCTCTATCAGTTGCACCTGTTTGATCTAACAAAGCATTTGCTTGCGCTGGATCATATTGTGCATAATGAGAAGACCATTTACCGTCAATAAAGTCTGGTTTTGGAGAAAATCCAATATATTGACCTGGAGTTCCTAAACCATAACTATTAATATCATTAATCTCATCCCTGTTAATTGCTATTGACATAGCTTGACGGAAACGAAGATCACGGAAAAGACCTCTGTAGGCCTCATCTTCATGAGTTACATTAAAGCTAAACGCGCCTATCTCAACACCTGGTCTGATATCAACTGCATATCCGCCACTTTCTGCTCCATCCAATAGTTGTGGGACAGATTCCATATTAAGGGACTGCGCTTTATAATCTACTTCACCATTTACAAGTTTAAGAATACGTATCTCATTCTCATTAATATATCTCTCATTTTGATAATCGATATAAGGTAACTGATTTCCTGCAGTGTCAACCATGAAGAAATAAGGGTTAGCTGCATAGACGCGGCCTTCTGTTGTATCTTCAATAGTAATAAATGATTCTAATGCAGGATAAACAG
>ERZ651768.2764-NODE-2764-length-11995-cov-36.230827_pt1 | contig 11995 bp, 9 predicted proteins | sample MGYA00514754_ERZ651768 | MGnify/ENA metagenome assembly ERZ651768 | reverse complement strand
AGGCTCAACCAGTTCATGGGGCGCCATGGCCGCTTCGGCTCTCAAGCATGCCGATTTCTCTACCACTCGATATCGACGTCTTCGGTAATCTCAATCGAGTACTCGCCGGTACCGCCCTCGTACTCGAGATTGGAGATGATTGCACTGGCCTCGCGCTCCTCGAACGGGTCCTTGAACCAGGCCTGCCCACTCCTGAATATCCTGAGTATCCCCCGGTATTCGTCCAACGACATGCTACCAGTAACCGTGAAAACAGCGCTCTTCGCACCCTCGTCGAGGATATCGTCGCCCTCGTTGCCGCGCACGATGGTGCGCTGAATCCGGCGAGCCACCGACATGTGCACCCCGCAGTCGACTATCACCGTCCATCCGTCGTCGTCCTCGGCCTTCAGCCAACACTCGTTTACTTCCACGCGCCGACTAGAGCCGGATTCCGCATAAGGATTGCACCTACGCTGAAGCTCATTCCCTGCGACTGGTGTAGGCCAGCAGGCCGAGCAGGACGACCACCACTGCGGTCAGTGCGAAGAGCACGGTATCCACCTCCTCCTCCCACTTGGTAGCGTCGAAGGGAAAGGCATCGCCATTGTCCCCTACCCCATCGCCGTCGGTGTCCAGGGTCTCGCCCGCGTCCCCGGGAAAAGCATCGTGATTGTCACCGACTCCGTCCTCGTCCGAATCGGCCCACTCCGAGGCATCATTGGGAAAGGCATCGCCATTGTCCCCTACCCCATCGCCGTCAGTGTCCAGAGTCTCGCCAGCGTCCCCGGGGAACACGTCCCGGTTGTCTCCCACGCCATCCCCGTCCGAGTCGGCCCACTCCGAAGAGTCCAGCGGGTAGACGTCCGCGTTGTCCCCTGTCCCGTCACCGTCGGTGTCCTGAGTCTCGCTGGCGTCCCCGGGGAACACGTCCTGGTTGTCGCCCACGCCGTCCCCGTCCGAGTCGGCCCACTCCGAGGCATCCTGGGGAAAGGCATCGCCGTTGTCGCCCACGCCGTCCCCGTCCGAGTCGGCCCACTCCGAGGCATCCTGGGGAAACACGTCCTGGTTGTCGCCCACCCCATCACCATCGGAATCGGCCCACTCCGAAGCATCCTGGGGAAAGGCATCCGCGTTGTCCCCGACCCCATCGGCATCGCTGTCGTCCCACTCGCTGGGGTCAAGAGGGAACAGATCGGCCCCGTCAGGGGCACCGTCCCCATCGTCGTCATCGTCGAACAGGTCGCACTTCCAGTCGCCGTCGGTGTCCGTCGGAACATCGGCCCCGTCCAGCGGGTCGCTCTGGCAGCTCAGCTCGTCCGCATCGGACCAGCCATCTCCGTCGTCATCGGTGTCGGCGTTGTCACCGACCCCGTCCCCGTCGGTGTCGGAGTGCTCGTCCGGATCGAGGCGGAAGGCGTCCTGCACGTCATCCCAGCCATCTCCGTCGTCATCGGTGTCGGCGTTGTCACCGACCCCGTCCCCGTCCGTGTCGACGCTCTCGTTGGCGTCGAGCGGGAAGGCATCCCAGTAGTCCGCCACCCCGTCGTTGTCGTCGTCGGCGTCCGAATTGTCCCCCATGCCGTCGCCGTCGGCGTCGGACCACTCGTCCGGATTGTTGGGAAAGGCGTCACTGGGGACGCAGACCCCGTCGCCGTCGGCGTCGGACCAGCCGGTCGGGTCGCCATCGCACTGGTCAGCATTGTCCCCTACTTTGTCCCCGTCCGCATCCGCCCACTCGTTCGGGTTGTAGGTGAACGCGTCAACATCGTCCCGGTAGCCATCGCCGTCAGAATCACGGACGAAGTCCTCGAGCGCCCAACTCAGGGTCTGATCCGCCCACCCCGGGTCGTTCAGAGAGGGGGCGTGATTCCCGTCGTTGATCCTCCAGTGCGCCACCCTGTTGCCATCGGTGCAGTTCAGGAACTCGAGGTCGTCGGTCTCGGGGAACCCGTCGTTGCCGGTCAGGTCGATGTCGCCGACGTCCGTCCAGCTCGCTTCGCAGCCCGACCTGTCGGCCCACAGGGCGGTTGATTGGGGGGCCGAAGGGTACGGATTGCCGTTCATCGTCCCACCGGCGTACTGTATGACGCTGTCAAGGGCACCGTGGACGTGCAGGATGTTCGGCCTCCCGGTATCGGGGCAGTCGTTGGCGAAATCGTCCCACGTCGCCCCGTTCAGCGACACTATCGACTCGATCGTCCCGCCCCGGTCGCACGCCATTCTGTGGCTCATGAACGCCCCGTTAGAGTGACCTATCAGCACAACTCCCTCCGGGTCAGCCCCGTAGCTCTGGACGGCCTGGTCGATCAGGAACTCGAGGAAGGAGACATCATCCACTTCGGCGTCGAACAGGTTGCAGCAGGCATCGGTGGCGTTCCAGAAATTCATCCCTATGAGATCCATAGTGCCGTCCGGGGTGAGTAGCAAATGCTCGTTCTTGTGGACGCTGTCATACAGGCTCATCCACCAGGCGTTGAAGGATCCGATACTGGAGTAGCCATGCAGACCGACAACAAGAGGTAGGGGGTGATCGTAGAGATGCCCGCCCGGCATGGTAAGCGTCGCAGACCTCCCCTCGAAGGTGATGGTGGCAGTAGTGTGCTCGTCGGTGTAGTTGATCGGGCCGTAACCATCGTTCGAGTCGGTCCAGTGCCTACCTCCGAGCTCCTCGACCTGCACCTGCTCAGAGTCCAGTGGCCCGAACGCCATTAGCATCAGGCAGACGAGAATCGGTGCGTAGGGGCGACTGCTCACGCGTTCTTCCTCCCGCACGCCGCTAAGAAACTGCCTCAGCCGCGCTGACTGCAGTCGCGTGGTGCAGAGGACAGGATTCGAACCTGCGATCCACTAAGGACTGGGCCCTCAGCCCAGCGCGTTAACCACTCCGCCACCTCTGCTTGGGGCTCCGATGAACCCACATGCAGTAATCAAGCCTACGACAGCACCAGGCTGACGGCGTCGCCGGGGGCCACAACCGCCTCTTCGAGGACCGCAGCGCACCATCTGGACCAGCCGGGGTTCAGACCGTGATCGATCCTCCCCGAGTCCTCGTCTTGGAACTGGTCGGCGATAATGTGACAGGGCGCGGTCGCGCTCGTCAGCTCGATGAGAGCGTCGCCGATTCGCAGACGGTCGCCCACTGCGAGCGAGTCCCATTCCAGTCCCTCGACGAGTATGTTCTCGCCGAGGCTGCCGGGCGCGGCGACCGGGTGCCCCTCCTCTCGCAGTCCCTCGATCCTCTCCAGCGAGTAGATTACGACGGCTCTGCGTGGCCCCCTCGGCTTGTCGCCCTCGATGCCCTCGGCCCCGACCCTAGCTTCTCCCAGAGGCAGTTTGGGCACGCCACCCCCCACGCGGACGCAGACTGAGTGCACGAGACCAGTCATCTCTGATTCTCCATGAATGGGAGCGGTACATCAAGCCTCTCGACCATCTCGAGGTAGCGGTCCGCAAGCTCCTCTTCCGGCTGGGACATATTGTGTTTCCAGTATCTCCAAGCTGCAATCGACAAGGTGGCGTAGCGATGCAGATTAGGTAGCGCCGACCATTCGTCTTCAGTTAGACTGCGGACCGATTGGTAACCTGAGAGCAGAGCCTGCCAGCGCTCCTCTGAGGGCTCGCCGCCGTCCCAGCCGAATCCGACGTAGGCCATCACCAGATCGAATGCTCGCGGACCTATCCAGGCCTCCTCGAGGTCGAGGATCGCGGTTACCTTCCCCTCACTGCCGAGGACGTTGTCCGGAAACAGGTCCCCATGCAGGATGCCCTGCGGGAGACCCGCCGGGATGCTCTCGCGCAGCGCTGCCGACTCCCCTCGCAGCATCCATGGGAAGGGCGTCCACTCGCCGCTCTCTTCGGCGTGTGCGAACATGCGCTCGAAGAGGGTCCAGCCCATCGTGAACTCGGTCGGGAAGCACTCGGCTGTGGGTGCCTCGTGCATCCTAGCCATCACCGCGCCCAGACTGTTCAGCGATGCTGCATCACTGCCGAGGTGCCCGCCCTCGATGAAGGGGAGAAGCGTCCATGCCACACCATCGCGAACAGCGTATCGGGCACCTGTCTCAAGCATCATCGGAACTGCGGTGGGGATTCCTTTCCCGTCAATCCAGATGTGACGTTGTATCACGGTTTCGACATCCTCGAGCACGCTCTGAGCCTGCCATATCTTGAGCACCAGACTCGAGCCACCGGCCAAGCAGATCCTGTGGTTCGAGTTGTCCCAGCCGCCGGCAAGACGCTCTACCGACTCGACGCCCGTGTGGCCGGCGAGCCCGACCACCCACTCCGCGTCTTCGAGACTCACCCCGATGGCCATGTCTAGCCCTCGGTGCTGATGATGGCGGCCAGGCGCTTCGCGTGCTCCTGCGGAGTCAGACCCATCTCTTCGATCCGCTCCATGCCGTTGCGCGCCCAGCGCTCCCGCGTGCCCGCGTCCTGAGCCTGCTCCAGAGCCCTCTGCCACGCCTCGATGTCCCCGCGCTCGAGCAGCCTGCCGTTGAGCTGGTCGACCACCGTCTCGGTGTAGCCGCCTTCATCGACGAAGATGGGCGGGACGCCGATCGCCATCGCCTCGATCGGTGTCAGCCCGAAGGCCTCCCCGTGGGCCAGCCCAATCACCGCAGCCGAGCGTCGCATGACGGCGCGCATGGACTCGGAATCAATGCCCGATAGCACTTTGACGCCGACGCCGCACCTCTCACCGTACTGGCGCAGTGCAGCGTTCTCACCCTCCTTGCCACCTCCGATGACCACTAGGTTCAGACCACTGCCGACCAGATGGTCGACTGCCTCGTAGATTCCCTTGAAGCGAGACAGCCGGCCGACTGTGACAGCGTACGAGCCAGACTCGCCCAGCCCCAACGCCGCGAAGGCCGCACCCTCGCCCCGTGACTCCTCGCGGCTGAACTCGCTGAGGTCGACCGAGGGGTACAGGACCCCGCCTTTGATTCCGTAGACCCGGTGCAGGTTCTGGGCCGAGAACTCCGAGTTCGCAGAGACGCTCCAGTTCTGGTTCTCGGCGAAGCCTCTGAACGACTTCTCGATCCTTGCTCGCTGACGGCTCTGCAGCAGGTGCATCAGTTTCGGGCGCCAGCCGCCGCTGCCATCCGGGTTGAGGTGGCTGATGTCATCGTGGATGCCGGGCTTGGACTCCAGGAAGTGCAGGTGCAGTGGCTTGCCGGGGGGAACGAAGGCGGGGAACTCCATCGAGCCGTTGCCCCCTGTGAGGTGGATCGCATCGGCCCACTCGATAGCCGCGTGAACACTCGAATGCTCCTTCCATGCAGCCGCAGCACTGCGTTCTTGGCCGGCTGAGATCTCATTCAGCAGGCCGTCATTGGGTTGCCACTGGTAGTACGGCTCGAGGATCTGGATGTCATGCGAGAGCAGCATCGTGCGCTGCGAGTCGAGCAGGTTCAGACAGGCGAAGCGGACTTCGAAGTGCTCGGCGATGCTAGGCAGGTTGCGCAACAGGTCTCGCGCGGCGCCACCGTGAACGGTCATCGCCGCTTTGACGACGAGCAGGCGCGGGCGTTGCTCTTCCACGAAGCCACGCTTGGGTAGTCACGATAAGGGGCTTCGGTCATTTAATTCAAGAGCAGTCTTCGTTTGGCACAGCCATGGCCGACCTCGCGTCGATGGTGCTAGGCAGCGTACAAGACACGATAGTCGAGGCGTTCGGAGCCACCACAGGATGGTTGGTGGGGCACCTCCTCGTTTTGGGCATCCTGGCTCTGGCCGTGGTCGCTGTCCAGAACAGGCAGCACATGGTGGACCACTCCGGCTTCGGCCGTGGGACGTTTCAGGACCTAGCCGTCGTCATTGCCCTTACAGCCGTTCAATACGTCATTTTCACAGGGACTCTCAACTTCTCTGAGAGCGTCTCCTTATGGCTGGCGATTATCTCGACCTTGATTCTGAGATGGCACATCCTAATCGTCGAGTGAGCGCCTTCTGCGCCTTGCGACGAGCATCCCGATGATAGCCAGCACGAGGACTGTGGCGACCCCGCCGATGATGATAGGGGCCTCGTCGGAGTACTCACCGAAGATCGACTCGTTGCCGGTGAGTTCGATGGAGCCTATCCCGAGCGTCTTCGCCTCGACCTTGATGTTGACCACATTGGAGCTGGGGCACGACTTCGGCACCGACCCCCCGTCTTCCAGGACGATGACGCAACCCTCCCAAGTGTACTCGAGATTGGAGGGTGTCAGTATCTGGAACTGGCAGTTCTCCGAGGTCCCCCCGTCAGGAATCAGAACTTCGCACTGCGGGCTCTGGTCGTCGAATCCGGTGGGCCAGGCAGCCGAGCCGGAGTCGTCGATTAATCGGGCGCTGTATTTGGTCGTGGAATCGGTGTTGCTGTCGCAGGATATCGAAACCGAGAACGAGATGATCTGTCCGGCCTCCAGAGTGCCTCCGCCCTGCCCTACGGTGTGGTCGCAGGTGGTGTACTCGGCTATCGTCACCTCGATCTCGTCGGAATCGCTGGCCAGCCCGGGGACCGGGACGCCGCTGGCTGAGGTCACCTCCGCCGAGACGTTGACTTGGTAGTCTCCTGCTCCTTCGTCTTGGTCCGCAGACACTGTAATCGAGATCAGCACGGTCTCCCCCGCCGGGACGGAGACACTGTCCGGCCCTGTGGCGGACAAATCCTCCGAGCTGATATCCAGACTCACCTCCTCCTCCCACATCGAGGCGTTCTCTAGTTCGCAGTTCACCATCGCAGTCCTCGTCGAGCCCGGTGAGACATCCACATCCACACTGTCCACGCACTCTATGGTGATGTCCGGCAGAATCTGCGCCGATGCCGCCGGGACGAGCGTCCCGAAGGGCCCTGCGAGGAGCAGGAAAACGAGTAGCACAGCCGTTCTGGACACGACTCCGGCTGATGCCCCACCCGGATAGATATTCTCCATTCGCTCCTCGCGTCTGACTGATTTGCCGACTCAAAGCATTCATGGCGACCCCTAGGGTCGCCCGAATCCATGAGCGAGGGTGAGGCCAAGCCACCGGTTACCATTGTGAAGGACCAGACCAAGGTCACCAGCGGTGCCGAGGTCCAGGACAAGCTGATCAGCGCCGCACAGGTGTTCTCGGACCTGCTCAAACCGACTTTCGGTCCACGCGGACTCGATAAGATGCTGTACAAGACCGATGGGTCGACAGCCATCACCAACGACGGCGCCAAGATCGTCGCCGAACTTCTCGTTAAGCACCCTGCGGCCAAGATGATGGTCTCGATGGGGAACTCGCAGGAGGAGGCCTGCGGTGATGGTGTCACCACCACGATGCTCCTGTGTGGCTCGCTGCTCCAGCAGGCCAGCACTCTCATGCGCAAGGGGCTGCACCCACTGACCCTCGTCGATGGCTACCGTGTCGCCCTCGTTTCCGCTCGGGATCAGATGGATGCAGACACGCAAAGCGTGTCTGATGAACGCCTCCTCGCAGTGGCTGAGACCGCGCTTCGCGGTAAGGGCGCAGAGGCGGCGCTCGACCACTTCTCACCGATTGTCGTGGAGGCGCTCACCACGCTAGCCGCCAATCGCGACGATGCCGGCGCGGAGCACGTTGCTATGTTCAAGACCGGCACCGGGGGACTGCGTGATTCGCGACTGGTCCGCGGCGTCATCGTCAACCGTCGCGTGCTGATGGACACCCTGCCCAACAGGCTGAGTGACGCCAAGGTCGCGGTGCTGGGCGGCGATCTGAAGATTCGCTCGATGACTCGCGACGCTGAGATACAGATCACCGAAGCCGAGCAACTTGACTCCTTCGTCGACGCCGAGCAGGCCCGCAAGGACGCGCTCGCCGAGGCGGTTATCGCCAGCGGGGCACAGGTCATACTATGCTCTGGCGAGGTCGACCGCGACATCCTGCACCGCCTGTCCGACGAGGACATCCTCGCAGTGGGCGAACTGGACGAATCGGAGGTTCGCAACGCCGCTGAGGCCGTCGGAGCCAACATCGTCGACTCGATACTCGATATCGAGCCTGCGGACCTCGGGGCATGCGGCTCGCTGGTCTGGGAGCGCCGAGAGGCCACCGATCAGGTCGAGGATATCATCAGGATCGAGAAGTGCGCCAGCCCCCGTGTCGTGACCATCGAGGTTGGCGGCAGCGGTGAGACGGGCACCGAGGAGATCATCCGGGGCTTGCACGACGCACTGCGAGCCACTTCGCTGGCTATTGCGAGCGGCGAGCTACTGCCTGGGGGCGGTTCGATTCACGCTCGCATGGCCCACGCCGTGCGTCGGGCATCTGAGGCCGAGCCAGGCCGGGCGAGACTCGCAATGGACGCCTTTGCCCGCGCGCTCGAGACGATTCCATCCGCTTTGGTCGAGAACTCCGGCGGTGATCCGCTGGACAGGATCCTCGAACTGCGGGCCGCTGCCAGAGAGGACGACGGTTTCGTCGGAATCACCGCTGATGGCGCTGTTGGTGCAGCCGATGGGGTATGGCATCCGAGGGCAGTCATTGAGGACGGCCTCGAGGCGGCCACAGAGACCGCTATGAGCATGCTCAGGATAGACCAGGTCATCTCCGCTCGGGGCGACTAGGACTGCCGACGCGAACAATTCAAGTCCGCCGCACGAACGCATCAGCATGGCTTCGCCACGCGCTCTGCTCAGCGTCTGGGACAAGTCAGGCATCGAGACTCTGGGGCGAGCCCTCGCAGGCATGGGTTGGGAACTCCTCTCGACTGGCGGGACCGCGCGTTCTCTCAGGGAGGCGGGCCTCGAAGTCACCGAGGTTTCCGAGGCCACGGGGCATCCGGAGGTCTTCGACGGACGAGTGAAGACGCTGCACCCGGCTGTGCACGGAGGCATTCTCGCACGACGTGAGCGCGAGGACGACATGTCTGCCCTCAGTGAGTTGGGCTACCTCCCGATAGACCTCGTTTGCATCAATCTCTACCCCTTCGAAGCGGTGGCTGCGCGCGATCCTCCTGCACCCACCGACGAACTCGTCGAGATGATAGACATCGGCGGGCCCACCATGATCCGCTCCGCCGCCAAGAACCACCAGGACGTCCTGGTCCTCACCCACTCCGACCAGTATCCAGGCGTGCTCGACTCCCTCGCCACTGCTGATGGCAGCCCATCTGGTGTCAGTCGAGAAGTACGGGAGGGATTGGCGCTCGCCGCGTATCAGAGGACGGCCGCCTACGACGCGGCGGTCTCCAACGAACTTGAGAGTAGGTTTGCAGACACTGACGTTCCCTCGCGAATCCACGTCGCTTCCGGGTCGGGAACCGGGCTTCGCTACGGGGAGAACCCGCATCAGCCCGCCGCGTTCTACCCTGCAGCATCAGGCCCTGTGGGCCTGGCAGCAGCAGTGCAGCACGCTGGGAAGGAACTCTCGTTCAACAACTACCTCGACCTCGACGGCGCCCTGCGACTGGTGCGATCCCTCTACGTCACCTGCGCAGGCGAGCCCCACGGCTGTATCATCGTCAAGCACAGCAACCCCTGCGGCGCGGCAGTCGACTCCACTCAGGTCGGAGCCTGGGAAAACGCGCTGGCGAGCGATACCGAGAGCGCCTTCGGCTGCGTCATCGCATTCACCAAACCAGTAGAGAAAGACACCGCCGAGGCCATCGGAGACCACTTCCTCGAGTGCATTATCGCACCGGGGTACGAACCCGGAGCAATCGAGGTCCTCTCAGCCAAGAAGAACCGCAGGCTGCTCGCGCTGGACCCAATCGAGCCACGTGCCGACGAAGTCAGACTGCGTCAGCTCGACGGCGGCTGGCTGGCTCAGGTCCAAGGTCCCCCGAAGATAGACTGGGGCGAGGTGAAGTGCGTCACTGAGCGACAGGTCGGCACCTCCGAACTCGCTCTGGCCCGCTTTGGCTCGGCAGTGCTTGCGGAAGTCAAGTCGAACGCGATCATACTGGTCACGAGGACTGAGACCGGTTGCGCGACGGTAGGTGTCGGGCCCGGCCAGACCAGCAGGGTCGAGGCGGTGAGGATAGCTGCCCGCAGAGCGGGTAATCGAGCCAAAGGCTCGATGATGCTCTCAGACGCCTTCTTCCCGTTCCGCGACGGCATCGACACAGCCCACGAGATAGGCGTTGCAACTGTGGTCCAGCCGGGTGGCTCGGTCCGTGACCAGGAGGCTATCGATGCTGCTAACGAGCACGGCATGGCCATGCTGTTCACCGGCACGCGCCTCTTCCTGCACTAATCCTGACCCCACGATTCAAATGTGACCGAGCCTCGGCCTGTTTTGACGGTCGCATGTCTGGAGATTCCGGCATTCCCAAGTACGCGATTGAGTGGCTGAATGATCCAGTGGGCCCTCCTGGACCTGCATGTCCGAAATGCAGCAGTCCTAGGACTGTCGGCCTTGCGGTAAGCACACGATCTGCCGGCAGGGGAGATGTACTATTCTGTCACTGCAAGAACTGCGGCCACAATTGGAATGAGAGATAACTTCCAATGGAAGTTATCCCAGCACATTCAGTAGCAAACTCTTCTTGGTCACAACTGCCATGACATCACAAGTGGCAATACTCAATTCGCAGGGAGTGGCCCTGGCTTCCGACAGTGCTGTGACCTTTGGTGACGATAGGGTCTACAACTCAATCAACAAGATATTCCCATTGTCCAAGCCCCATCAGATAGCCTTCATGTTCTCAGAGGCCGCCCGTTGCGAATCAAATGGTATGAGGTGGGAGAGAGTAATTTCGCGGCTTGTGAATGACAAGTACTCTGCTAGCCCCAATCCAGCAAATCAACACAGCGATTATGTTGATGATTTCATTGCATTTATGGAGGAACCCTCGAACGGTTTTGATGAGGGGCAGAATAGCTTAGCTGTACAGTTTGCCTTGAGAGAATGGCTAAGGAATTATACTCCGTTGAGGCACATCCCGGGGATGAGAATCCTATCACTCCCGAACAGAATGATTTCTAAGGTACTGGAGGAATCCCCCACTCATGTCCTCGAACTCCATGAAAGCATGACGCACAGGGCGCAGCAATTTCATCCCGATCAAAACGAACTTACCGCCCTACTCAAAAGGCTGAAAATATTCCATTCAAAAGCACTTGAGCAGGTCTCCAAGGAGTTCATTCGATTCTGGCGTTTACCTGATGACGGCACCGACTGGAACAAACTCCTCGGGGAGATTTGCACTATGCTTATGTCATGCTACCCGGATCCCAGGCAAGACTTCAGGAATAACAGGGCCCCGAGAGACGACGACTACCCTCATGAATGGGGTCCATGGTGGTTTGATTTCACTACATTGGCAATAGTCGGATTCGGCTCTGAGGACAATGAGCCGGGAATGGTTGAATTTAGAATCGGTCCGGTAATAATTCCTGACGTAGAAACTAACCAACGTAGATTGGTCGGACGAGCCCGGCCTCACAAGGAGGCAGTATACAACATAAGCAAACCCGACTCCGTCTGGTACAATGGTGCCCTAAGTGAAAAGCAGGATCCAGATTCTCCTAGGTCTACCATTCTTGAGGCTGGTGCCTTCATCAAACCATTTGCCATGAGTAAAGAGATTGACAATATACTGAATGGGATTCATAATGAAACCTTAGCGGAAAACATCAGACCCATCCCTTATGTGACCCAACAAATCCTCGGCGGGTGGATTACCGAACGTTTGGATGAGTGTGATAGCAACGGTAATCGACTCATAGGTGAACGGACGAAAAAGAAGGTACTAACGGCCCTGGAAGGAACTCGCGATAATGACAGTTTTAGCGATATAGATATTTCCAGTCTTCTAGAACTTTCCATAATGGATCCTGTAATGAAAGCCAGAGTAGACAGAAGGCAAGGATTCCGACGAGTTGCTTTGGGTATTCCCATGAAGGAACTAGCAGAGTTTGCTAGAACGTTAATTGGCATTGAGGCTGAGATATGCCTTTGGCTCCACCCAATTAGGTCGGTAGGAGGTGTCATTGACGTAGCTACGATTACCAAGGAAGAGGGCTTCGTGTGGGTTCGCGAGCAACCTGTAGAAAAGGGAACTTCTTCACCGAAACAC
>ERZ651768.2763-NODE-2763-length-11996-cov-11.119977_pt1 | contig 11996 bp, 13 predicted proteins | sample MGYA00514754_ERZ651768 | MGnify/ENA metagenome assembly ERZ651768 | reverse complement strand
TATATGTTCCTCTTGCAATGTATTCTTTGATTATATCATTCTGGATTGTCCCTCTCAATTTGCCTTCAGCAACGCCTTGATTCTTACCTGCGGCAATGTACATCGCCAGAAGTATTGAGGCCGGTGCATTGATGGTCATGCTGGTTGAGACGCTGCCTAATGGTATTTTGTCCAACAAAAGTTCCATGTCTTCTATAGAATCTATGGCTACACCAACTTTGCCAACCTCACCTAGGGCCATTTCATCGTCACTGTCGTATCCTATCTGGGTTGGAAGGTCAAATGCAACTGATAATCCGTTCTGGCCTTCTTCAAGGAGATACCTGAATCTTTCGTTTGTTTCTTTGGCAGTTCCAAACCCGGCGTATTGCCTCATCGTCCATAATTTTCCTCTATAACCAGTAGGATGTATTCCTCGAGTGTATGGCGCCTCTCCAGGAAATTCAGGTTTATTATTAGAAATATCTTCTGGAGTGTTAAGACGTTCTCTTTCATCTAGTTTAACTTCATCTCTTTCAGGATACTTGTCTAAAGTTGGTTTTAATGTCTTATCTTCCCAGTGTTTCTTACTCATCTCTAGCCTTCTCAAATCTTCTGATATATATCAGCATTCTTCGGTGTAACTCATCGGCTACTTTCTGGGCTTCTCCAGGCCCCACTTTCATTGGCTCCATCCAGAAACAGTAGACGTTCGTATGAATCTTGTTTTTGTAAAAATCAAGAATACTCTTGAATAAATCTTTCTCAGTCCCAGTACTTCCCCAATCTACCTGTGGATTGTCATAGCAAAATACCAATGGTTGAATCATATGCCCGCTATTCTCTGCAGCCTTGAAGACTCCCATTTTGAAAGGCCCCAGTTCTCCAAAACTTGAGGTTGTGCCTTCTGGAAAGATCCAGAGAGGGTCCTTTACTGCATCCCATTGGTTCAATTGCTGTATCGCTCCAGTTCTGGATTTCAGATTCTCGCGTTTTACCCACAACATTCCGACCTTACTTGCAATAGGTCCAAATAGAAAATAATCCCTGACTTCAACTTTGGAAACAGCTCCTCCAGTCTTAAGGGCCTCCACGACAATAGGATCTAGATAGCTGGTGTGATTGGCAGCTAGGAATCCTGGTTGTGGTTTCCCTTTGACATATATCTTTATGTTGTATCGTTTGGCCAATTTCCTTGCTCTCAAGGTTATCAGTCTTCTATATTCTTCCTGCGAATAGAAGGGCACTTCCAGTCTCAATCTAAGGAAAAAGTAGAAGAAGTACAGTAGTTCGAAAAGCCACACAACTCGCTATGGCTCTGTTCTTAAAAAGAAAACTCTTCAGATTAGCGGTGCTTCGAAATCGTCTATCGTCTCTTCAAGGTCCTCATCCGTCCCTAGTTCTCCTCTGATTCTCAAAATTTCTCTTGAGAGTAACCAATAGATCAGAGCTAGTGAGCGTCGCCCCTTGTTGTTACCAGGTATAATGAGGTCCACGTTGTTAGTTAGATTGTTGGAATCACACATGGCGATTACAGGTATCTTGATGTTAATCGCTTCCCTGAAGGCCTGAGCATCAGCAGCAGGATCGGTGAGAATGATAATCTTAGGTTCTATAAAAGTCCGCATTTCAGGATTTGTCAGCCTTCCTGGCGTGAATCTTCCAGCTATACAACGGAATCCACAAGTGTTTGCAAATTTCTTTGCAGGTTTCCAACCATATTGCCTGGCCGATACAACTAAAACATCTTTGGGTTCCTGTTCTTTTAGGAAATTAGCTGCTTCAACTATCTTCTCAGAGGTCAGGTTGACATTTAGGATCCTGAGCCCATCCTCTCTTACCTTGTGGACATATGGTTCCATGTCTCTGCTTTTCTGTTTAGTGCCAATGTGCACACCGCAGGTAAGGAACGTATCCTCGTCGATGAGCAGCTCTTTGGATTCGGTCTCGGTCATCTGAGTTTCTCGCTGATTCGTACTAGTTCATTAAGCTTTGCAATCCTTTCACCACCCATTATCCCGGTTTTGATAGCATGTGATTCAAAAGCCACACCCAAGTGTGCTATGGTCGAATCCGTGGTCTCTCCGCTACGGTGCGAGATAATAGTTGCCATATCGGCCTTTTTGGCAAGATCAACTGCCTTGATAGTGTCTGTAAGTGTCCCTATCTGGTTTGGTTTAATCAGGATTGAATTAGTGGCCTCCATATCTATTCCCTTTTGCAATCTTTCCGTATTCGTGACATAGAGATCATCGCCTATGACCAAGGCATCGGTCTGTTCTGTCAATACTGCCCATGACTCAAAGTCCTCTTGATCGATTGGGTCCTCAACTGAGTGCAGATCGTATTCCTCTATTAGGCCTAATACGAATTCGACCTGTTTTTCAGGCGTCAGGGTTTGCTCCTTGTACCTGTATCCCCCATCATGGTAAAATTCACTTGCAGCCATATCCAATCCAGGTCTGATTTCGATTCCTATCTCGTCACTTACCTTACTCGCTGCATCAACCACTAATTCTAGGGCCTCAACATTCCCCATTGGTGCGACCCACGCACCTTCGTCACCTTTGCCTAGGGCCATATTCGGGAATTTTCCCTTTAGCATCTTACCTACTTCTTTGTGGACGGCAGAATTCGCCTCTATAGCCGTGTTTATGTCATCATCAAAGGAGGTGACCAGAAATTCTTGAATATCCGTTCCTCCAATGGCATGTGCACCGCCTCCCAATACGTTTGACATTGGTGCTGGAAGTGCATAGGTATCGGCTTTTCCAAGGTGTTCGTACAAGGCAATTCCTTTTGAGTCGGCAGCAGCCTTGGCACAAGCTAGTGAAAGTGCTACGCTGATGTTCCCTCCAACTTTACTAAAATTGTCAGTTCCATCTATTTCTCGAAGGGTCCTGTCAAAGTTTTCTTGGTCTTCAGTCGGAAGTCCTACCAATTGTGGCATTATCTTCTCTTCCGCGATTTTCATTCCTTTGGATACGCTACCATCAGGCCAGGCCACAGCTTCATGGGTTCCTGTCGATGCTCCTGCCGGGGCAGCAGCTCTACCAAACCCGTTTTTGGTCTTAATTTCAGCCTCGACAGTAGGATTGCCCCTAGAGTCTATAATTCTACGTAAAGCAATGTCTCGAATCTTCACTTTTTCTCTCGATCAACGATGTCTATAGGAATAACTCCGTCATCGTATTCCATTTGCGCGATTATAACCGGATCTATAATCTCCTTAGGAACCTTAATCTGGACTGGGGCGCCCATTGAAATCTGGAGCGCTCTAGCACCAATAACACGGGCCTTCTCAAATCTCGAATGTTCTCTCAAATTTACACCAGCTTCCCAGACAATAATCGGGGTTCCTCGCTAATGGCACAACTATAAAAAGTTTCCTAACTATTTTGATTGTAAAAAAACACAACCAGTCAAGGATATCAAATTTCAGAAACTTTTTAAATACATCCTACAATGAGACTAGTTACCTTGTGTCTCTGATTAAGGGCATATAGGACGCAAACAAAGGTGAAACGATGGAACAAAATGTACGAAATCTGGGTGTTTTCGTAGCTACTCTAGCTATGATTGCATCGGTTTTGATAGTGCCAAGTGTTAGTGCAGATGGCCATGATCTCGAGATCTCAGGATCAGGGGACGATGGCGTAACCTCTTACGCTTCGCAACACGGTACTGCCGAATTTCTAATAACTATTAGCAGTATGACAGGCTCAGCGCATAATAATGTGTCTATAACTGCATCCGCTGATTGGGGCAGCATAACAACCGAAGCTTCAGTTACAGATGGGAGTAACGGCTGTACTGACGAAAATGATGATGTAGAGACAGATTTTGGAGAAGGTGGAACGATTGAGGCATGTATATCTGTGAGTGTAGCAGAAGCTGGAGCTGACATTGGAGATGTTGGAGCTGTAACGGTTTCAGCAACATCAGCTGAGGATTCAATTGGAGATTCAACGGAATTTACAGTTCAAGTTTCAAATTGGAGGGCTTATTCAAATGATGAGGCGCAATCCTATGCCGAAGGTGACACCAATCAATATACTATCTCTGTGAAGAATATCAAAGTAGATGAAAATGGTGATGCCGTAGCAATTGATGATGCAATCTATATTTCACTATCCACGGTCGGTTCAGGTTGGAATATCGATAGTGAGGATGCGGCTTGGGATAAGGCAGAGCTAACAGCTACTATACAATACCTAGCAGCAGACGCTGATTACGATCTTGTGCTGGATGTCCAGTTGGTTGGGGAAATTGTCCCTGCATCCTCTTACGTTGGTAATTCATTCGTAGTTTTCACCGTGCAGGATGGGACTGTCTATACCCTTGTTTCTCTTGAAGCCAGTGTCGCTGATAATTTCAGTGTTAACGTCACAGGTTCAGGTAACTATGATTCGGACAGCGGTTGTTCAGATGCCGAGGATGCAACGGGTTGGACACCTACTGTAAAGAATTTTGGAAACACTATGGACAGTTTTTCAATAACTTTTGACACTTCTGATGCAACTGGAGCAGGTTGGACCGTTGATGGTGCGACCAGTGACAACACAGGAATGTTGAATCCTAAATTTGAACATAATGAGGACGATGGGACGGGAATGTTCACCATGAATGTCGGTCTGCACATTCCAGCTGGCTTACCTGCAGGTACGATGCATGGTTTCGAAATGACTGTAACCTCTGATACTGATTCATCAGTTACACAGACTCAGTCATTCAGTGCGACTGTAACTCAGTGTTACGGCTTGACTATGACCGTAGATAAAGCGGCAGATAGCGCTGACCCAGGCAGTCAAGCTGATTTCACGATATCTGTGACAAATGGCGGTAACGGAGACGATACAGTTTCCCTTGCAACAATGGGTGCCTCAGAATGGTCACCAACTCTGGCTGAATCGGAGTTAACAATTGCAAGCGGAGCAACGTCAACGACTTTACTCAGCATAACTGTTCCATCTGATGCTAGCGCCAACGCAGCTAGTGGCAGTGTGATGGCACACGCTTATTCCGAGGGTTGTGGAGATGACACTACAGATTGTGACTATGGACAACATGTCAGTGTCTCTGTGACGGCTAACCAGGTCTATGGCCTAACTGCAGGTTATTACTCGAATGAGACTGATGTGGTAAAGGACACCGCATCTGTGCAAGAGAGTATGACGGTTCAGATGAAATTCACAGTTACCAACGATGGAAATGGAAACGATGAGATTACCCTTTCGTTGGCCAATGCTCCGGCATGGGTAACTCTTGGACAAACTGACGCTTTGGCAGGCCCAGGCCAGACAATGACCTTGACGGTTGATGTCGGTCCAGCAGGTGCTGTTGGAGATTATACATTCCAGGTAACAGCTACTTCAGCAGATGGTACGGCCTCCTCTACTACAGGTGATCTCACAGTAACGGTTACAGAGAAGGTTGATGATTCAGGTGGTCCAACCACTGATGAAATAGATGAGGACGATAGTCCCGGTTTCGGTATTATCTCAGCTATAGCTGCTCTAGGGGCGGTTCTTCTAATCAGACGCAGGTTGTAGAGGAGTAACAATGATGATAAGCAATAGACGACAGGCCTTGCCGTTCTTTGTAGTGCTGCTGATGGTCGTGTCAGTCTTTGCTTTCACGCCAGCCAGTGCTGCGAGCTCCCTTATAGCTACTTTAGATGCAGAACATGGACCATATTCCTTTGCCTCGGTAAACGGTTCGGCAGAGTATACTGTAACAATCACCAATGACGGAGATGTCGATTTTGAGGAGGTTGAGATATCAGCCTCTTTCATGGATGATACCTGGCTTCCTGAGAATGTGACTTTCTCATCATCTGGCAACGAAGGCACTGTAAGCATTCTTCTGGGTCCATTAGTATCGAGTGCAGTGATTCAGGTTCAGGTTTCAGCTACTGTCGGGAATGGCGCCAAGGTAGATTTTGCCCAAGTGCCTATGCAGATTAATGTAGAGGCCTATGATGATGGCGGTGAAGGCGCCTCGGTGGGTTTAGAAGCGATGATTTGTGTAACGAATTGGATTGCCTATGAATCCAACTTTCCAAATCAGCCGACCATCAACGCTTTCAATATGGGTGATTCACATGACTACCAGATTGTAGTAGAAAATATTGCGGTCACCAAGAATCCGGATAATACAACAGCACCAATGCCTATTCGCGATCATATAACTGTCCAGTATTCGGGAATCTCTGGCTGGGCTGTTACAAGTGATGACGAGGGATGGCACCCATTCTTTGGAGGTACTTTGGAGGGTATGGATGCGTCAGTTTCACACACTTGGAATGTAGCGATTGAATTGACGGGTAACGTGAAAGCAGGAGACCATATAGTTGATTTTCAGGCTACAAGTACGGACCCTGATGGCCCAATGGGTGGAATGCCCTATATCCAGCCGTATGGTATGACTGCAATACCAGTTTCAGCTGCTGAATGGTATGGTGTAAGTGTTTCGGGTGCAGGTAGCCGTAACGTGGATCTGAGTGAAGGTTCAGCTATATCTACTTGGAATGTGGCAGTTAACAATCTTGGTAATACTAAGGACACTTTCAGTATCACTTGGGATAATTCGGGCGTTCCAGCAGGCTGGACTCTAAGTAGCACACCAGACACTTCTGGTGAGATAGATTGGCAAGGCTCGTCCACTTTTGATATGTCTTTGACGGTTCCTGCAGATGCATTGGCAGGTGCTTCAGCTTCATTCTCGATGACAGCAACCTCTTCGAATTCAGATGACGAAACAGCGTCACAATCGTTTGTAGCCACGGTCGACCAGCATTATGGAGTTTCATTGAGCGTAGATTCAGATTCCAAATCCAAGGCACCCGGTGGCGTGGTAGATTTCATTTTTAATGTTACCAATACTGGTAACGGAGAAGATACTTTTGGAATTATGGTAGATGGTCCTGCACTTTGGACGCCGACCGCAAGTCAATCGAATATAACGATATCTGCAGTAAGTAGCGGCCAGTTCACAGTTTCGGTTACCATTCCTGATGACAAGGATGCTGGAGCTGAAAGTGGAGACATAATCGTAACGGTTTCTTCATCTGATGGTGAAAGTACGGCCAATCACAGCGTATCAGTTTCCACATCTCAGGTATATGACATATCCATGGGCCATGTGTCCGGTTCCGATGGAACTGTGACAGTGACTCAGGAAACCCAGTTACAGCTAAGATTGAATGTAACCAACAATGGAAATGGTGTTGACACGGTAACTTTCGCGATGGAGAATCAGCCTCCTTGGGCAGCTCTCGGTTCAGACTCGATCCAGATAGGTCGAGGACAGACAATTGCAATCGTTATTACCTTGTCACCAGATACAGCAGCCCTTTCTGGACGTGACTATATCTTCCAGGTTGTTGCGACATCTGCCGATGGTTCAGAGACTACAAGTCCGGATTTGACAGCTCAGATAGAGGTCAAGGAGACTGAGGGTGAAGAGGTCGTGACTGAGGAACTGGATGAAGATGATGAAGGCGGTCTTCCCGGTTTCAGCATGTTTGTTTCACTGTTGGCCCTGACGATTGTAGTATTGTCACGCCGGAAAGATTAGTCTAAGGCTAGTCTTTATTCCGTCACTTTAAGTCATTGCCATCACCCATGGCAGATATTCTGGATGACTGGTTGGCCGAGGATTTCGGAGATGGCGACGTCACAAGTCAATCGGTAGTCGATAATTCACCTTGTAGGGCAGAGGTTACAGGTGGTCCAGGTATAATCTCAGGACTGGAGATTTGTGATAAATTACTGTCCAAGGTCAATGTTAAGGGTGATACAAGCTTTTCCGATGGTGACAGAATCAAATCGGATGCCTCCATCCTTTCTTTATCTGGAAAAGCACATGATATCCTCAGGGTAGAAAGGCTTCTGTTGAATATCCTTTGTCATCTGAGTGGCATTTCTACATTTACAGCTAAGATCGTGGAGTTAGCTAAGTCAGTCAATCCCAAAGTAGAGATCCTAGCCACCAGAAAAACAGTACCGGGTCTCCGCGAGTTCGAGAAGCAAGCTGTTGTTCATGGCGGTGGTCAGACCCATAGGATGAGACTGGATGATGCGATTCTGATCAAGGACAATCATTTGCAGTTATGTAAGGAAATAACCAAGGCCGTAGAGCGTTCCAGAATGAAACATCCAGACCTTATGATAGAAGTAGAGGCCGACAACAATGAACAGGCCCTTGAAGCCGCTAAATCTGGGGCAGATAGGGTCATGCTAGATAATTTTACACCCGAGGCCATTGAGAAAGCGGCGTTGAGTTTGCGGAAAATCTCTGATATTGAGATTGAGGTATCTGGTGGAATCACTATAGATAATATCAAAGCTTATGCTCCTTTTGCCGACTTTATAAGTTTAGGTAGCCTGACGATGGCAGCACCTCCCATTGATTTTTCATTACATGTCAATTGAAATTAGAATTCTCTGCTTTGATCAGGACGATCCAAAAAAATGTACAGCAAAAAGAATGGAAAGATTTGGTCTTTCCCGAAATTATAGTTCACTGAGGACGTTGCCATTGCAAGGGATTGTCCTTGACCCTTTTTCAGAGAGAGTATTATCTAACAGCGATTCAATATTGGCCGAAGTTGGCGGTATTGTTGGTGTTGATTGTTCTTGGAATATGGCCGAGGCCACGTTCTCCAAGTTGAAATTAATGGGTTTAGAACCAAGGAAATTACCAGACGTGATCCCCGCCAATCCTGTTAATTCGGGAAAGATTGGAAAATTGACAACAGCTGAAGCTATAGCAAGCGCCTTGATGTTCTGTCATCAGAAAGAGCAGGCAGTCGAGATAATGTCCATTTTCAAGTGGGGTCCGGCCTTTCTCGAAATGAATTCTTCAATCTGGAAATAATAAATGGTATAAACCAACTCATGTTGGTCTACGCCTTATGTCCACTTTAACATCAGTTGAAGCAGAACCAAAGTTCACATTTGAAGGTATCAATCACCGTCTCTTCATTGAGGGCCGGGGATTTGATTTCAGGAAATTAAGTATTGATTCTTCAGGTAGCGCGGTTTTGAAATTAGATGATTTGGAGGACCGATTGTACAGCCTTCTAGATTTTGAAGAACCTAGAGTAATTTATGTAGTCTCCAGAGCTGGATCTGAAGATTTGATTTTACAAGGCTGCAGAATTAAGTCGATTATTGGAAATGAATGTAGACTTTCATACTCCAAGTATCAAGCAGGCTGATGAGTGGCTTAATTTAGACTGTTTAATGTAGCTCAGTGTGGAAGTAGTTGATGTGGCTGTTATAGGTGGAGGCCCTGCTGGCGCTTCTGCGGCTAGAGAAGCTGCACAGCGCGGTCTTTCGGTCCTTTTGTTTGACCACGCCCATCCTAGACGTAAAGCCTGTGGTGGAGGCCTTCCGGTAAAGGGCATAGAGTGGATGGATGCCCCAGAAAGCTCAATAGAATGTGAGATGACCTCCATTTCGTTCACATTCAAGAGCACCAAGCTGAAGATACCTGTCAATAAAGGAAAAATGGTTCGCAGAGACGATTGGGACTTTTATCTGTATAATAGGGCCAAAGAAGCAGGAGCTGGCCATATAGTTGAGAGGGTCACTTCACTTGAATTAGAGAAAGGGTTCTGGAAAATTAATGGAAAGCATACTGCCAAGTATGTGATTGGTGCAGATGGAGTTAACGGCTTTACTCGTCGCCAGCTCATGGATCGAATTCCTAGGGAACACCTTTTTGCAGCTGGTGGCTATTATTTAGGAATAAAACCAACGGAGAATGAGGTCGAATTCATACTCGGGGCGCTTCCCGGTAAAGAAGGATACTTGTGGGTCTTTCCCAAAAGTGATCATTACAACATAGGATATTGTTTCAATGCAGGTACACTAGGCATGAAGGAAGCTTTGCACAAACTGATGGAAGAGAGGTGGCCTGGCGAATTTGTGGATAGAAAGTGGAAATTGTCTGAAACTGGGAAAACCGTTGATTGCAAACAGTTTGGTTCTGCGATTCCCTCTTATAACGATTCAGAACTATTTGATGAGCCCGTATCTGGCGAAAATTGGGTCCTCTGTGGTGACGCGGCAGGACATGTTAATCCTATTCATGGTGAAGGACTTAATCATGCCGTATTGGGCGGACGTCTGGCAGCTAAGGCCGTATCGAAGGGCGACCCAACATTATTTGAAAAATACTGGCGATCACATTACAGTCGTGACATGTACCGTGCAGCAAACACTAAGCACAGGGTATATGGTTCAAAATTCATGAGAATTGGATTTGCATTAGGTAAAACGCCAGCCATGTTTGGAATGTTAGCCGGCCTTACTAGGGGAGATTATGAAGGAAAAGCCACAAGAAATTTCTGGTTCAAACTTCCTCTTGCTATTTTGCAGGCTACTTTTGGAATGAAACATAAGGAACTAAAGGGCTTAAGTTAGATATCTTCTTGGATTAGCTTTATTAAACCCGTTGGGTCGGACGATTTCCCGAGGATGACTATATCATGAAGGTACCCCGAAGAATCAAGATGTACAGTCCATACGCAAAAAAGCACACCGTTCATGAGGTTGAGGTTGTAAAGAAGAAGCGCGCCTCAGAATTGTCTCGTGGTCAGAGACTTTTTAGGAGGGTTACATCAGGTTATGGAGGTTTTCCAAGACCTAAGCCTGAAGGTCGTGAAAAACCTACTAAAAGAGTTTACGTAAGGTATCGCTGTACCGAGACAGGAAAAGCCCATCATCGGAGGAATATAAGGGCCAAGAAATTCGAATTAACGGAGTAGATATGCCAAGTTCAGATAGTAAATTCTTGAAGGTAAAAAGTCCAGATAGTGATTATACAGTAGTTATTTTTGATAAATGCTCCACGATTGTTAAGGACCCCGCCACTGGTTCCACAATCGCCATACCAACTGGCGGTAAAGCCAAGATTCTGGGGGAGATTCTGGAGGAGCTTGAGTGAGTCCTTCGGATGTTCCTGAAGAAGGTGAATATATAATTGGGCGTGTTGTTGAAGTAAAAGATTTTGGCGCTAATCTAGATCTTCTTGAATTCCCTGAACACCGAGCTTTTGTACACATATCAGAAGTTGCTTCCGGGTGGGTCAAGTATATTCGGGATTTTATTCGTGAAGGCAAGATGGTCGTTGCTAGGGTCACTAAGGTAAAGAAAGGTAGCAACATAGTAGACGCATCGGTACGTCAAGTCTCAGGACATAGAAAAAAGGAAACAATCCGAGCCTGGAAGAACGAGCAAAAAGCATTAAAACTTCTGGAATTGGTTTCTAAGAAATCCAAGATTAATGAAAGTGAGATAGATAGTATGCGGGATACTTATGGTAGTTTGTATCTAGCTTTTGAGACAGCAGTGATGGATGAAGCCTCTTTCAAGAAGGAATGGAAAGGCAAATGGCTCTCTGACTTTATTAAAGTCGCAATAGACAACGTAACTCCCCCCTATGTTTCGATTGGAGGTATGTTGGATATGGTCTCATATGATGTCAAAGGCGCTGAAAAGATAAGAAAGGCCTTGATGAAACCAAAAGCCGTTAATGATGACACTACTCTGAAAATAACCTCAAACGGTTCACCTTCATATCGGATTTCTATAAAAGCTCCTAATTACAAACAAGCTGAAGATGAACTAAAAAAAGCAGTTGACATAGTTTTGTCTACACTTAAATCTGAAGGTGGCACCGGTTCTTTTGCGAGGTCATGATGAGGACTTTAATTTTCCAATGTGGTTCATGTGAGGTGTACACGATATCTAGACATTGTCCTAAATGTTCTAAAAATACTTCTAATCCATTGCCTCCTCGCTTTTCTCCACAGGATAAATATGGAAAGTACCGTCGAATGCTGGGGAAGTAATGGGATTTACAGAGATAGTTAAAACAGAAGAAGTCCAGTTGAAGAATGCAATCCTCCTAGAAGGTCTTCCAGGTGTGGGCAATGTTGGGAAACTGGCAGCTACACATCTTATTGAGGAATTAAATGCCAAAAAGTGTATAGAGATATATTCTTC
>ERZ651768.2760-NODE-2760-length-12007-cov-2.431685_pt1 | contig 12007 bp, 9 predicted proteins | sample MGYA00514754_ERZ651768 | MGnify/ENA metagenome assembly ERZ651768 | reverse complement strand
AGGCTCGGAGACGTCGATCATTATGCCTTCAATTCAAGTTTGGGACGATAACCAGGTCGGTGTTATCAATTCGGGTCGAAAAATATCCTTTATTCTTTCCGATGATTATAACGTGAACTGGCAACAGATTCCTTTGCTGGATATTTCAGGTGCCTATGACAAGGTGAATCCTGTTCCCATATTTTCTGAAGATCAAAAGAGACTTTCAATTCAGATTATGGAAGATTTTTCTGTAGAAGATTCAATCATTGTGAACGGTTTAAGAGTTCAGGCAGTTGGATACGGAGCTGGAGATTTATTTTTATCGATAAATGAAAGTACTTACCAGGATACTATATTGAACTGGATACGTTCTGGTGACGTTTCATTCAATAGTTCAGATCAGATCTTTCTGAAAAATGTTGATCTAGACCAACGTATACTATCCACAATAAAAATAGGGCAGGGAGAAACTGCAATTATCGATTCAGTTTTTGACCTGATACTCCGCTTACCCTTGGACTCGTACATGACCTGGCACGCTCAGCAGGATCCTTCATATACATTTCATGAAGATGAAGGGGGTTCAATATCGAGTAATGTGGGTATTTCAGAAAATGGTAAATCTCTTACGCTCCCAGTAGATTATTTTCCGATCGGAGATACGCTTTATATAGATAGTTTATATTTTGGTGAATTCACTAGCACTGACTCAATCCACCTATATTTAGGGCTGGACGGGGAGAATAATGCCATGGTGTTGGAAGATACTGCTTTTAAGATTGTGGCAGGGTTTGAGCTAGACTTTGAACGTGACTGGAATTTCGTTCAGGGAGACTCTGGTGTTTTTTCTATGCTTCCAAATATTAATGTAGTTAATGATAATTATAACACGCTAAAGAAAACAGATGTCTACTTAAATCTTCCTGATACTAGGTTAGCTTGGGATATAGATTTGCAGTCAATCAGTATTCTGCAAGATACCATTATTATAGGTACCCATGATATCAATAGAATTAATGATACATTGTTGCATATACCACGTGGTCTCCCAGTTTCGGAAGGTGACAGTCTAAGCTTCAGCGGTTTAATGCTTGGTACAATGTCGGACACATTGAGTCCAAAGAATCCCAATTTTATATTTTCTTTAACAAATGAATTGGAATCAGGGGTCAATAATTCTATTGATGTGCAAAGTTCTAAAGCGTTTGGTATAGGAAGGCCATCCATTACCTATGTTGAAAATTATAGTATTGCTTTGGATGAAGATATCATAAAGCCGCTGCCGGATATTTCTGTTACAGAGTTAAATGCTCCAGTTTTTGGACCACATAGAGATCTGATTATGCTACCCGTGAGAGGTAGTACGGACATGATCAGGTTTAATCTTATTGATAATTTAGATGTGTCAGATCCTGGATTTATTAGATCAGTAAAAGGTGATACCGTAATCATCGGTTTTACACGCAATACCCTAGGGCATGAGACCATTTACCTTTCCAATTTAAGTATTTCGATAGAACCCTTCTACAGCACCGGTTTGTATCAGGATACAGGTTTATTATCAGCCTCAATGATTAATACAATGGGTATTTCATACAAAGTAGGCGAAGATTATAGCTCAAATCTAATTAATGAAGGTCCAGATATTGAATTTTATCCTAGTCTATTATTTACTGAACCGGAGTTTTTTGTTCATAATAATATACTTCAGTTAAGTGTTTTCATTTTCCCATCCATGATTGATCATGAAAACACTGCCTTCACATCTGCGATACAGTTTAATCATATTGATCTGGGTGGACAATTTTTAAATAATTTGTCAGGACAGTTTGAAAATATTTCCTACTTAAGTAACCAGCATTATTTATTATCCAGTGATCTACAAATTATCCTTGATAAAATGGTCATAACATTTAATGCCTCCATCTCAGATACCCTAAACAAGTATGCAGATCTCAATCGTTACTATCCGATTGAAAATCGATTAGAATTATCCATCGATCGAACTGATCTTGTTTTTCAAGATATACTTGATTCCACAGGGCTTTATATACCGAGACCGGAAGATAATCGGGTAGCTGATATGGGCTATAACATGAATAATATTATCCTTGTACCTCATTTGGGTATTATCTCATCAGGTGAAATAGATTCATTAAGATTACTCTTACCTGAATTCCCATTTACCAGACGTCTCCTTATCCAGGATATAAATAATACCATAATCACAGAAAACTTCTACACCAATACGCAGGAAAATAGCATACAGCTTTTGGGTGAATTTTCAAAGGATGGTACTTATAATGTAATGGTGGAAGGAATTATTAATGATTCAACAAAAACGATTCCAATTAAGCGTCAATTCAAATTAGATAATGTTTCTCCCACTTTCAATTTTGAATCAACAGATTCATTAGGACTTTTATTGACCGCAAAAGGGAAGGATGATATCGGTCATTTGGTGGCTATGGATCAGGTGTTGGAACTATCAATTTTGGACCCTGATAATTTAGTAGCACATTCGCGCAATGGTGGTACCGTTTATTTCTTTGATGATAGTTTAGACGTGAGTCTAATCATCAAAGATGTGAAGAGTTCTAATCAGAATATTGAAAGAAATTTAAGAATAGGTGCCGAAGACATAGATAGCACAGGTTCAACTATATCAATGTCATTTGACTCACTGCTGTCATTTATGTTGCAATCAGACTATTCCCAAATCAAACAGGATAAAAATAGTTATGACCTGTCTATAGATGCCACAGACCCGGCGGGTAATAATAATAGAATTGAATTATTTTTTAGTATTGATTTATCTGGGAAGGCCATGGGAGATGAAGTATTTAATTATCCCAATCCATTCTCTAATTTGCAAAATCAAAAGACAAAGATTCGTTATGTGCTCCTTAAGGAACAAAATTCGGGAATATTGTATATCCTAGATCTAGGTGGTGACCTTGTTTTTAAAAGTAAACTGGATGATATGTTTTTGAGCACTGGTTCCCATGAGCTAGACTGGAACGGGTATAATCTGGTAGGAGATCGTGTTTCATCTGGCGTTTATCTTGGCTTATTAAAAATAGGACAAACAAATAAACAATTAAAAATTGTGGTACGTAATTGATCATGAGATTTGTCTACATTTTACTATTAGTAATGAGTGTTGGCTTTTGCCAGGATGAATCCGAGACAACAGGTATTGCTTCATTCTTAAAGCGGGGATTATCTCCAAAATGGACTGCAATGAGTGGAGCATCTGTGGCCCTGGTAGATGATGCCACATCTGTTTATTGGAACCCTGCAGGTTTAATAAATGATATTGGGTGGGGATTTAATGGATCCTATGTACAAGAAAACAGATTTAGTGGGGTTAGTTTCCAACAATATGCTCTATCTTTTCCTAACTGGAAAAATTTTGGCGTTGGTATTTGTTTATCAGAAGCAAGTGTTAAAGGAATAGATCAATATGATGAGCTTGCAAATTATGTTGGCTCTGGAAGCTTCCAGGAAAGGGTTATGCTGATGGGTATAGCGTATTCTATTTCCGGACTTGATATTGGGTTTTCACAACTCTATTATTCTGTTAATAATCTTGGTGAAAGTAAACAGACAATATTGAAACCAAATAAGGATATGGTTGTACTTGGTTTGCGTTATTCTATATTAAAAGATTTGAATGTGGGAGTTACAATCAGAAATAAAGCCGAGCTTTTGCCTAATGAATACATGGAAAGTGAAAAACGTATCGGCATCGGCTATTCCTATAATTATATGGATAAACAGACAAAAACAGATCGAGAGATGGTCAATTTTGGTCTGGATTATAATTTAGTGCAAGATGGCGGTTTAGTTTCGATTGGGCTCGAAGTCATTCCCATAAATAAACTTGCCCTTAGAACAGGTATCTCAGATATAAATGTTTACACAAAGAATGATAATACTTTACTGGCTTATCGTCAAAATATTTCTTTTGGTTTAGGGTATACATTTTTAGTAAACAATGGCTGGGGTTTTGATTTTTCAATCTCAACATCAAATCATACTTATCCATCTATATCTAAGTCATTTATGAAACCTTTATCAAGAAATACTTTAATTGGATTCTCGATCAAATTTTAAATATTTATTTAGGCCAAAACTTCTTTATATTTGGTGTACCTTACATTCAAAATGATGCAAAATCATTCTTTAAATTATTAAAGATTGATAACGATTTGTACATGGGATTATAGATATGTCAGTATACAATCCACAAATCATTCTAGGAAAAGGCGCACAGGAGCCTCTAGGCCTCAGTCTGAAGACCTTGCAACGCCATTTTGCCTGCTTTGGTTCATCCGGTAGCGGTAAAACAGTTGCCAGCAAGGTTTTAATAGAAGAATTGGCTCGCAAGGGTATCCCCATTATTGCTTTTGATCCCCAGGGTGATATTGCCAGTCTTGCTCTTTTAGAAGATGCAGATGAGGTCACTAATCGTGGAACTGACCCATCTATCCAAATTGATTTTGCTAATAACGTAGAAGTTGTTATCTGGACTCCGGGAAGTTCTAAAGGTCTTCCACTATGTATTAATCCTCTCCAATTTGATGGATTCAGCGAACTCAATTCTGAAGATAAGACCAGGTCTTTCTCATCTATCGCAAAAAATATTGCAAGCCTTGTCGGTTATGACTTGGATTCAGATGATGGTAAATCAGCTGAAGCTGTTCTAGCAGTTGTATTTGAGCATTGTTATGAAAAAAATATAGAGCTGAGTGATTTTAGTGATGTGGTGAAATTTCTTGAAGACATGCCTGAATCTGTAGCGACCATTGTCACAACGGTAGGAACCCAGAATTTCCTAAGAGGGTTGACAAAAAAATTAAGTCTGCTGACCCTGGGTGCACGCAAGCTAATATTTCAGACAGGTATACCCGCAAATATCGATGCCTTGCTTGGCAAAGATAGCTCCACAGATAAAACACGTATTTCAGTGATTTATCTCAATACGCTTCACTCATCGGAAGAAAAGGAATTTTTCATATCTGGAATTGCGCAGCTCCTGTACCGCTGGATGCTCAAACATCCTTTGGGTGATGGCCAGGAAGGGGTACAGTGCGCCATGTTCATTGATGAAATTGCTCCCTATATCCCGCCCGTAAAAGTCCCTTCCTGCAAAGAAAATTTAGAATTATTATTTCGACAAGGGAGGAAATACGGGGCCAGCTCCTTGATTGCGACACAGAGTCCCGGTGATATTGATTATAAGGCTATCGGTCAATTTTCGACCTTCATCCTGGGCACGCTCAACACAAAACAGGATATTGGGAAAGTTAAAAAAAGATTGGAATCCGTGGCCCCTAAAGAGATTGACTATATCGTCCGGAAGTTACCTGCCCTAAAACCCGGACATTTTCTGGTTGTGTCTCCCGATGAGTTTGAAAAAGTACAGCAATTGAGTGTTCGTTGGTTGGTCACTAAGCATAAGGTTGTTCCAGAACATCATTTACCAGAATTAATTCCTGAAGAATTGAGAGAATTCTATTTAAGTGAACAAAAAATGGATGGTTCTGATCAAGAACCAACGGAACATGAAGAAGATGAAGCAAGTCAAGACAGTGAACCATCTGCATCTGCTGAAGATACAGAGCAAAGCCAACATGCTGGCGATTTAGTAATGGATGCTGAAAATGATTTGGCGGAAAATGAATTACTTGTTGCAAAAAGTAATATTTTCGAGCGTGATTTAAAAAATAAGCTCAGGCCTCACTTGTCAGGGACGTTATTTAAATCAGAGCGCTTAGATAGATCAATCTTCAAATATATACCCATTATTATGGTCAATCTGGTATTTATTGATGTGAAAGGAATTTTTAAAAAATCTATCACAGAGATTCCTGAAAATCTTTATCTTGACTTTAAGACGCTTGATATTTTTTACGTTGTTGATAAACAGTTTAAATTTGCGTCGGTAGTAGATGCTGACCCCCATAAGATTGAAGATCTGGATAATTATTGTAAACTGGAGCCCTATGATAAAGATGATGTGGATTTTGATTTTAGAGCATTGGGTGGAAAAAGACTAAACAAAAAGAAGGTCAAAAGCAGCCTCGAAAGAAAATACAGGGTCACGGTAAATAATTCTGAGCTGGTTCTATTCCCTGTATGGGAATGTACCTTAAAGCATAAGAATAGTGGTAAAACACGGATGATAATGATTGATGGTATTTTCGGTAATCAAATGAGTATTAAACCATGAATATATCTAACACATTAATTGAAATATTTATTGTAACAAGGAGAATGAAACGTATGATTAAATATTTTTTAAATAGAAAATATATATTTTTGGTTTCGTACTGTATTTGTTTTTGTTTTGCCAAAGATAATTGTGCTCAGCAGATTTTTCAGCCCGCAGTTAACAATTTTTCCATCGTTATCGATCGCAGTGGCAGTATGAGTGGAAGGCCCATGACTGATGCTAAAGAAGCAGTAAATCATTTTATTGAAGAGCTTAAGTCGAGTGATAGGGCAAACTTGATAACGTTTGAGACCAGGGTATCCATTGCACATGAGTTCAGCAGTGATAAACCCAGTATCATAGGTGCAGTCAGATCAATAAAAGTGGGTGGTGCCACTGCGTTGTATGATGCAATCGCCAGGGCAGCATCAACCCTCAGACAGGAGAGTGGCGCAAAGATTATTGTTTTCCTGACCGATGGTTCTGATACAGGCAGTAAATTTTCCCTAAAAGACCTTGAAAGCATGAACCTGTCAGAAGGTATTTTTGTTTATGGTATTGGTTTAGGCAGAGTAAATACCACTAGTTTAGACAGGCTTGCAAAGGCAACAGATGGAACATATTACCCCGTTTCATCTTCTGTAGATCTATACACTATATATGATCGCGTGATTAATGCATATTACAAGGATTACGGTAAAAACTTGGCCAAGACCGCTTCCATGACTGTTCGTTCGTTGCCTTCGAATATGAGTGTCATTATTGATGGGCAAGAAAGAGGAAAAACCCCTTTTAAATTGGATGGTTTAGCGCCAAAGAATGCAACCGTTAAAGTGAAATTTAATCGTGGGGAATGGGACTGTATGGTAGAATTAAAAGCTGGATATCGTGCCGTGGTTGATGCTAGGGAGTCAGACCTGGGAAGGGATATTTTGATCTCATCGATGCCATTTGGTGCCAGTGTATTTTTGGATGGTAATTATGTTGGTGAAACACCTGTTGGACTGTTAGCCAAACAACAGAAAAAAGGGTTATTCAAGAAAAACATACAGCCTGCTGTAGGTAAACTGCGTGTGCCATTAGTCCCGCAAGGTAGGCATACTTTACGTGTCGTTGCAGTACCGGATATGGCAATGGGGCTGGAATATGAATTTAAGTTTGAGATCAAAAATAAAGAACGATCAGTGAATGTAGATCTGTTTAACAACAGCCATAAATTTTCTGATGGTGAAGGTGGCAGTAAAACTCGAGATCCGTTCGATGAACTGAATAATAATAATGATGGCGATTCAAAGGATCCTTTTGACGAGTTGGATAACTTTTAGCTGGAGGAAAATAAAATGGCAATTAAATTATTAAGAATAACATATTTGATTTTACTAGCTATAACTCCTGTTTTTGCCCAGGATGATTATGATCAGTGGCTGAAGGAGCAGGATGCCAGTCTTTCAGGTGCTGCCGATGAAGCAGCAGCAGCACTTGCCGCAATCTCTAAAGAGTTTGATAGCTATGCTGCAGAGCAGGATAAACTTTTTCAAAGTTTTAAGGATGAAGTAGAGAAAAAATGGGATTCCTTCAGGTTCAGCGGCAAAAAGGTCTATGTTGATTATGATGATGATTTGGATGCCAGGGGATCTATCGATTTTGAAAAGGGTGAAGTTGAAATAGAAGTTATTGTAGAACAAAAGGATGGTGATTCGAGAGTTGATATAGAAAAGGTTGCCAAGAAAAAATTAGAAAAAAAGATCGAAACATTGGTTGTTAAGCCGGCTGAAGACAAAAAAGCGATCCTGAAGGATCAGGTGGCTGATAAAAATGGTAAAAAAATAACTGAAAAGAATGCCAAATCATTTTCTAAAGAAGTCGTTCGTTCCAGGAAGCCAGTAAAAAAACCGATTAAATCCAAGGACAATAAGAAAAGGGTCAAATACTCTGTAAAATTCAAATTATTACCTGACCACTTAAAAACCAGATCGAACAGATATAAAAATGATGTTTTAAGCCAGGCTAAGAGGCATAACCTGCCCCCAAGCCTCGTGTTTGCAGTGATCCATACGGAATCGAATTTTAACCCCAAGGCGCGTTCTCATATACCGGCATATGGATTAATGCAGCTGGTACCTAAATCAGGTGCCAGGGATGCTTACAGGTATCTGTACAAAAAAGATAAATTTTTAAGGGGCGGTTATCTTTATAATCCACAAAACAACATTGAACTGGGCTGTGCCTATCTTGGCAAACTTAAGAATGTATATTTTAAAGGTATCAGTGATGAAGAAAGTGCCTATCACTGTGTGATCAGTGCCTATAATACTGGGCCCGGAAATGTCGCGAAAGCATTTACAGGCACAACAAAATTAAAGCCAACCATAAAAAAGGTTAATACCATGTCTTCTAAGAAAGTTTATTCTGAATTAGAACGAAAACTGCCTTACAAAGAGACTCGGGATTATTTGCTCAAGGTTACCAATCGGATGCCTTATTACAGTAGCTACAATTAAAAATTAAAGTAGGGGGAGTAGAATGAATACATTTTTTGAACAAATGATGAATGATCCCATGTTCTGGAAGATCGCCAGTGTCATCATCATTTTGATTTTGGTGGCTAGTTTTAAGAAGCTTTTTAAGCTGGCTTCGTTGCTCTTCTTAATCGTTGTAGTTTATGCCGGTTATCTGATCATCACAGGAACAGAGCCGGATGAAATTGTTGAACAGTTGCAGGAGAGCTCGGAAGATGTATGGGATAAGGCGGAAGATTCGTTTGATGAAGTGAAGGATTTTACAGAAGATGTAGTGGAAGATGTGGTACAAGATGCAAATAAGGAAATTGAGAAACAGGTTAAGCAGGCACCAAAGAAAAAAAAGAAAAAAAGCATCACCCAAAAGTTCAAGGATAAAGAAGATGAAATGATGAAAAAATTCAAGGAAGAAGAAGATGCTATAATGAAAAAATTTGATAAGTTGGAGTAGCTATAAAGAAAACCCCGGCGGAAAAGTAAATGGACCATATAATAGAAAAATTATTAACCGATCCCTTATTTTTAAAAATTGGGATTGTTATTGCCGTATTGATTTCCCTTGCATTATTAAAGAAACTGGTAAAAGTAGTCATCACTTTGGTTTTAATCTTATTGATCTATGGTTACTATGTTTATTCAACCGGAGAAGAACCTGTGAAACTAGATGATTTGAAGAAAAGGATTGAAGACCTTAAAGATATTGATGAAAAAAAAATAAAAAAGGTTGCGGATGAAGCTATCGAAGAAGTCAAAAAAACTGTTGAAAAGCAATTAAACTGATTTAATAATTGGAGTAAAATATGAATAAGATAAACAAAATCTTATTGGCAATGGCTGGAGATTCAAGGGAAATGAATCTTCTTCAGGAAGCAATTCGTTTTAAAAAACTACTCGGTTCGATGATTGATATAGTTCATGTTAATGACTTACACGCTGGTGAGATGAGCATGATGATGGATAGCCCAAAAAAAATAACTGAGGCCATGCTATTAAATCAGATTGATGAATACGGTTTACAAGAATCTCTTTCTGATGCTGAGATCATTATTACAAAAAATGAGAGCCTAGAAGATGCAATATCAACTCTCGCTATAGGTTATGATCTTGTTATTGTGGGTCACAGAAAAATGGGTGAAATCATAGAAAATATTTCAGATTCAATTGATCAGGATATCACGAATGACGTGCTTTGCCCAGTCTTGGTTATCAATAAAGACCTAACACCTAAAGAATAAAGAAGAACTAATGGCATCAGGTAAGGGTCATCTTATTGGCGGATTTATTTTTTTATGGGCATTCTTGACAGTCCTTGCGAATTATTTCTATGTCCCTTCCGTCATGGAAATTGTTATTTATGGCGCTTTAGTTATTTTGTTTTCGGTCTGGCCTGACGTGGATATTAGCAGTCTGGGCCAAAAGATTTTTTATTCCATATTCTTTGTTACTGATACGGCTCTTATTTTTTATTTCCAGGAATATAAAATCGCGGCATATTTTGGTCTCCTCATTATTCTGCCAGTGCTCGCAAAACATCGTGGCTGGACCCATTGGAGAACTACCGCCATTTTATTGCCAACACCCCTGATGCTGGCACCCATGTATATGTACGGTGGCACTTTCTTAGAAGGCGCACCATATTATTGTGCCGCAGTGACTGGCTATTTCAGTCATCTATTTTTTGATAAAAAATTATTGTAGATGCTATCTAGGCATTCATCAATAGATACATCGGGTCATAATGAGTTCTCATGAATCAGGCGGGGCTACCCATGTAGTCCTTACTGCAATTCTCGTTAACGCGTTGGTTACAATTTCCAAGGCCGCAGGCTGGCTGATCAGTTTAAGCCCATCGATGCTTGCAGAAGCCATTCATTCATTGGCTGATACAGTAAATCAATCTCTTGTATATATGGGAATCAGAATCTCCAAAAAGGGACCCACCCGAGATTTTCCAATGGGTTATGGACAGGCCAGATATTTATGGAATCTAATCTCGGCCACCGGAATATTTTTCATTGGCTTTGGAATCACAACCTATCATGGTGTTTCATCCTTATTTGGAGACCATCATTTCCAGGGATCATTTTTACTGGTGATTACTATTCTTGGGTTTGCTTTTATTGCCGAGGGTTATGCCTTGTTAATCGCATATAAGGATGTTTATTCCCGGAAGGGGGATCTATCATTATTTCAGTGGATCAAAGAAGGGGATGACCCCACAACCGTTGGGATACTTATAGAAGATGCCATTGCCGTTTTAGGTGTGATTTTAGCCGCCTTTGGGATTGTACTGACTTATTTATTCCATAACCCGGTTTTTGATTCAATTGCATCTATTATTATCGGATTGTTATTAGGATTTATGGCAATTACGATGGGCTATGCCAATGGTAGGTTATTGATCAATCGTTCTATAGCTATTTCATCAGAGAATGAGATTAGGGAATTTTTAATTTCTCTACCGGAAATCAATAATATATCGAGTTTGAAAACTGAAATTATATCACCTGATGTCGTTTCATTATCTGTTGATTTTAATATCAATAGTGATATCATCAATCAGGATCCGCAGCTTGCGGACGAATTATCAAAAATTGATATGAATCTTGATGAATTAAAAATGACTGTAAAAATGATTGGTCAACTCATTAATTCAATTGAGAATAAAGTTTATAAGCAATTTCCTGAGATCCAATACATTGATCTGGAGATAAACTAATTGTGCTTGTTTATAGATAGCTGTAAAGGATAATTAAGGCTAAGCTTAAGAATTAAATAGTAAATTCAGGAAATGAAAGCCTCATCATTCAATATAATTTTTAGTTCCATTACCTTTTTTAATATTATTTGTGCACAGAACCCATCTCAAACTACTTCAGTTTCAAGCGTACTTGAAGATATCAAACACGGTGATACTTATTATTGGCTTACCCGGGCACGAAGCAATGAGATCACTGATATAAATAAGGCTATTTTCTATTTCGAAAAAGCTCAAAATAAGCTAAGGGATATTGAAAAATCGCCTGATGTTATGGAGCTTAATCAAAAAATTCAGAAAGGTCTTAATACATTACGTGTCCAAAAAGAAGCTGCCGCTTCTGGAATAAATAACTTTACACCACTATTTAAAATTTTGTTGAACCAGGATGAAATAGTTGAATATTTTGATGATCCCCATGATGTTGCCCTGAAAAACAGTATTGCCAGCCAGCCTTTCAATAAATTGCTTATGAAATATGTTGTGCCGCTATCCTATGATTCATCCGTCCGTTATGCAGCTGAAGAG
>ERZ651768.2759-NODE-2759-length-12007-cov-2.939061_pt1 | contig 12007 bp, 8 predicted proteins | sample MGYA00514754_ERZ651768 | MGnify/ENA metagenome assembly ERZ651768 | reverse complement strand
TGAGGACTACTATCGAATGTGTTTCGACGACCGCGTGTTGGCCAGTGCTATAGCTGACTATTCGAGGCGGCAGGCCGAGGCGGCACGCGGAACAATGAACGACGAAGGACTTTCCGAGTTGGCAAGTTGTCGTCGAGCCATTGAGGGAGAGTCGGACAGAATTTGTGCCGAACTCGACGCGCTACCCGACATTGGTCATGCATGTGGGCACAACGTCATCGCGGCGGCGGGAGTGGGTGCTGGTTTAGCGCTGCGAAATGTGGCGGATGATCTAGGAATCACTGTTCGTGTGCTGGGAACGCCCGCCGAAGAGCAAGGTGGGGGAAAGATCCTGATGCTTGAGAGAGGGGCTTTTGACGGCACCCATATGGCGATGATGGTTCACCCTGCACCTAATGAGGGTGATCGATTTCCAACACTTGCTATCGCTCAATGCGACTTTCACTTTCATGGCCGAACGGCGCACGCTTCGGTGACCCCGCACATGGGTGTCAATGCGGCGGATGCAATAACCGTCGCGCAGGTGGGGTTAGGGCTGTTGCGACAACATCTTGAGCCCGAAGATCAAGTTCATGGAATCGTCACCAAAGGAGGAGAAGCAGCCAACATTGTCCCAGGTAACGCATCAGCGCGGTACTTCTATCGGGCATCAGACCTCGAAGCGTTATCCCAACTCGAACCTCGGATCAGGGCATGCTTCGAAGCAGGGGCGATGGCAACTGGAGCCACGTTGGAAATTCAACCATTAGGGCCTCCCTACTCCGAGTTTGCTCACGACATTGACCTCGTTGAGAAATATAGAAAAAACGCGGAGGCCTTGGGAAGGACTTTTGATTCAACACCTCGGCGAGGCGCAGGATCCACCGACATGGCCAATGTCTCACTGCTGATGCCGACTATCCATCCGATGCTGGGACTGGACTCAGGGTCAGCGGTAAATCACCAGCCCGAATTCGCGGCGTACTGTCGAACACCGGTCGCCGATAGGGCGGCTGTAGAAGGAGCATTATCAATGGCTCTTACCGCTGTTGATGCGTCAACAGATGAGGCCACCAGAGCCCGTCTGCTAAGCCACGAGACCCTATACAGCGAAATACAGGAATATCCCTGGAGCTTCTAACTGCGTCCTGCTCATATCACCGCGACTACGGTCATGGTCAGGCCATACACAGCTAGCAGCAGGAGCGCGTCTGCGCGGCTAATGCACGATTTTCGAACTCCCAAACAATAGGCCAAGACAACCACTACCAACATTGAACCGACGCCGAAGCGGGTGAGAGAAGTATCGCCGATCCGTCCCGCACCAACCAGCCCCATGGCACCAGCGACGGCGAGAGAGTTGAAGATGTTGGAGCCGAAGAGGTTGCCGACTATGAGGCCCGTTTCTTTTCTGCGAGCCGCCACTATGACGGTGACCAGCTCAGGGAGCGAAGTTCCCACAGCGACGAGGGAGAATCCGATGAAACCGCCGCTTAAGCCCCATTCTTCGGCTCCTCTTGTAGCGCCTTTCACAGCGAAGTGCGCGCCAGCTAAGACCCCAGCTAGACCGATGAGCGCTTTCAACAAACTCCGTACTGCGCTGATCTCTGTCGCAGTGGACACAGCGGTACTTTCGGACGGCGCCCGAACTAGGTAAATAAGCGTGGCAATTAACAGAGCGCTTAAGACCACACCCTCCATTCGACTCAAATGTCCGTCTATCACGGTCACTGCGAATACGGCTACAGAGAGCATCGACAACGGGGCCTGGCGGCGAATGACCGAAGGCGTCAGGTTTACAGTTGTTATTAGGCCGGCAATCCCCAAAATCAGTGTCAGATTGGCGACGTTGGAACCAACAATGTTGCCGATACCAAGGGCAGGAGTTCCTCGCCACGCAGCGATCGTCGACACCACTAGCTCGGGTGCGGAGGTACCGAAACCTAGGACTACCGCCCCGACGACCACTGAACTCAAGTTGAGCGCTTGAGCTAAAGAAGCGGCACCGCCAACAAGCCAATTGCCGGACATAAACAGAAGCAATATGCCGAAGATTAGAAAGATTGCAGCGGTTAACACGCGACCTCTAGTGGTTGTTCCGTGGCGGACCAAATGTCCGTGCAGTGTCTTGATATTTCACAGCTGGTTCGAGCACCATACCTTCGTCGAACTGCGCGACCATACTCCGTTGTATCTCCTGCCATGGAGTATGGCTTTCAGGGAATGGGAAGCCACCGGATTCTTCGAGGCGCCGCCGACGTGCGTCCAGTTCCTCTTCTGAAACCAACATATCCGCAGTTCCGCGCCTCAAATCGATTCTGATTCGGTCACCGCTTTGGAGGATCGCCAAGCCACCTCCGGCCGCTGCCTCTGGAGCGGCATTAAGAATCGACGGCGAACCAGAGGTGCCTGACTGCCGGCCATCGCCGATACAAGGCAGAGAGTGAACTCCGCGGATCAATAGCGCCGACGGTGGCTGCATGTTGACAACTTCGGCGCCGCCGGGGTAGCCGATGGGGCCCGTTCCGCGAACAATGAGCATCGAATGTTCATCAATTTCCAAGGACGGGTCATCAATTCGATCGTGGTAGTCCTCTGGTCCTTCAAAAACGACCGCTGTGCCCTCGAAGGCATCTGGATCGTCAGGGTTAGATAAATAGCGACCTCGAAATTCCTCGCCGATGACACTCGTTTTCATGATTGCACTGTCAAACAGATTTCCGGACAGGTGAACAAATCCTGCGTTCGAAACGAGCGGAGCGTCAACTGGCCAAATCACCTCCGAATCGAGAACTTCAGCTGCGGAGCAGTTCTCGCCAATGGTGCAACCGTTGACTGTCATTGCGTCGGAGTGAGGCAACAAGTCAGAATCCATTAGTTGTTTGACAACCGCAGGCACCCCGCCAGCGTGGAAGTAGTCCTCACCGAGGTATTCGCCAGCTGGTTGCATATTCACGAGGAGAGGAATGTGCAGTCCAAGTTCTTGCCAGTCGTCGTTGTTCAGCGGAACACCAAGATGTCGCGCTATCGCATTGAGATGAATAGGGGCATTAGTCGATCCACCGATAGCTGAATTGACAACAATCGCGTTCTCGAAGGCCTCTCGCGTCATCACGTCGGAGGGCCGCACGTCGTCGTGGACCATGTCAACGATACGAAGACCAGTTCTGTATGCGACTTGTGCCCGTTCTCGATAAGGGGCGGGTATCGCCGCAGAGCCGGGTAGCTGCATGCCGAGGGCTTCGGCCAAAGAGTTCATAGTGGTCGCGGTTCCCATCGTTGAGCAGTACCCCGTCGATGTTGCCGAAGACGCGACTAGGTCAGCGAATTCTCCGTCATCGATTTGACCGGCTGCGTGTAGCTCTCGGGCCTTCCAAACGATGGTCCCCGAACCAGTGCGTTCCCCTTGATGCCAACCATTAAGCATTGGTCCGACTGAAAGTGCGATCGCTGGAATGTTCACCGTTGCCGCAGCCATGAGACAGGCAGGGGTTGTTTTGTCGCAGCCGATGGTTAGAACGACGCCGTCGATCGGATATCCCTGAAGGATCTCAACCAAGCCGAGATAGGCCAAATTTCGGTCGAGTGCGGCCGTCGGCCTTTTCCCTGTTTCCTGAATTGGATGCACAGGGAACTCAAAACAAATTCCACCCCCCTCACGGATTCCTTCTCGGACACGCTTGGCGAGTTCCAGGTGATGTCGATTGCAGGGAGAGATGTCTGAACCCGTCTGAGCTATGCCGATGATCGGTTTACCCGACTGCAGTTCACCTCGGGTCAAACCAAAGTTCACATACCGCTCCAAATAGAGTGCTGTCATTAGCGGATCGCCGGGAATGTCGAACCAAGCCGCTGACCTCAATTTCAATTCGTTTTCGTTATGCACCACACCCTCCATCGCCCTAACCTGAGTTGGTTCTAGCAGCCGCGGCGCCCTTCCTCGATACTCAATCGAAAAGGCGCTCTCCACCTAGAGCCGAACCAAACCAAGCCAGGCTGTGTCAATTTGAGTCGCCGATACCGTCTCGGACGCTGTTTCGATCAGCAAAGAATTACTGGTCAGCTGTGATCACAGTCTTTGCCTCTCAGCTAACAGCGGGTTAGACCTGTGTGCGTTCTCTTGGTTCTACGGCGTATAAGCGCGAAGATTGGCTGCGACCGACGATGGTTTAGGGGTTTGGCTATGGGCAACGCGAGCCTAAAAATTTTCACAGCGAAAAGAATCATTACGATGAACCCCGCGTTGCCGTTCGCCACTGCGATCGCTGTTCAAGGTGAACGCATTGTTGGTGTGGGAACAATCGAAGATCTCGCGCAGTGGGGTGATCACGAGGTTCACGATGAGTTCAAAGATCACGTTTTGCTCCCGGGTTTTGTCGAAGCCCACACCCATGTCATGGCGGGTGCTGTCTGGGAGTTCCCTTACGTTGGGTTTTATGACCGTGCCGCCCCGGCGGGCCGTATCTGGGGTGGTTGCCGAACCATCGACTCTGTAATTGAGCGACTCACTGAGTGTGAACGAGACCTTAACGACCCAGACGCCGCACTGATCGCTTGGGGACTTGACCCGATCTTCCTCAGCGGTGAACGGCTAGTGGCCAAACATCTCGACCGAGTATCACAGACCCGGCCAATATTCGTGTACCACGCGAGCGGACACCTTGCGACCGTCAACTCCGAGATGATGCGTCGCTCCGGTATTGATCGGCACACCCCGACACCGGGGGTAGCCAAAGATGCGGAAGGGGAACCGAATGGGGAACTTCAGGAACCCCCGGCCATGTTGTTAGCGCAAGATGGATTTTCGGCGATCGGTGCCGCGATCATGTCACCTAACGCGAAATGGAACTATGCACGCGAAGCGCGCAATTGTGGTGTCACGACCATCACGGACCTCGGTACGACCCGTTTGGCAATGGAAGGCCAATTGGAGGCGTGGCGTGACGCCACTGACGATCCGAGTTATCCGGCTCGGGTAGTCGTCGCCGTCGGACATTTCGACGTTGGGGGAAAGCCTGAAGAGTCAAACGACCTGGCGTTACTAGCGGTGCGGTTACGGGACGAGGAAGAGACTGCGAAACTTCGTTTTGGAATAGTAAAGCTGGTTCTTGACGGATCCATCCAAGGGTTCACTGCCCGAGTTTCATGGCCCCACTACGTTGATCCACCCGCGGGGCACCCCGGGAATGGGCTTTGGCTGATTCCACCTGAACAGATGGCGGACATCGTGAGCTCGTACCATGACGCTGGTCTCACCGTTCACTGTCATTGCAACGGCGATGAAGCTGCGCAAGTGTTTATTGATGCCGTCGAAGCAGCACTAGAAAAGCACCCCCGGTGGGACCATCGACACACAGTTCAGCATTGCCAACTGACAACCGCAGCTCAATACAAGAAGATGGCCGCACTAGGAATGAACGCAAACATCTTTAGTAACCACATCTTCCACTGGGGTGACCAACACGCCTCGGTGACCGTTGGGGAAGAGCGTGCGGCTCGAATGGACGCTTGTGCCACTGCGGAACGAGAAGGAGTGAGATTTTCTGTCCATAGTGATGCGCCTATTACTCCCATGGGTCATCTCCATACGGCATGGTGCGCTGTTAACCGTCTCACGGCTTCTGGCAGAGTTCTCGGCCCTGCGGAACGAATCAGTGTCAGTAAAGCGCTCGAGGCCTGCACCGTTGACGCAGCTCACCAACTCAAGTTGGATCACGACATTGGTTCTCTCGAATCGGGAAAGCTTGCTGATTTTGCTGTTCTCGAAAGCGACCCGTATGAGGTGAGTCCCGAAGAGCTCAAGGACATTGCGGTGTGGGGCACGGTGCTAGGGGGAGTCCCGCACCCTGCCGGCTCAGAATAAGGAAACAGCGCCATGTTCCCCACGAAGGCCGCAATGGAGGTGTCGGTTATCGGTGGGTATTTGGGGGTTGGAAAAACGACGCTCGTCAACCACATTTTACACAACGCCTCAGAACGCATCGCGGTCTTGGTTAACGATTTTGGAGATATCAACATCGACAAGGATCTGATCGACGCAAGTGATGACAGCACCATCAGTCTGACTAACGGCTGTATCTGCTGTTCGCTTGTTGACGGTTTCGCGGCGGCCTTGGAAGCGGTCGCATCTTTCCGACCTCCGCCTAGTCGACTTGTCATCGAAGCGAGCGGTGTCGCTGACCCTGGAGCCGTAGCCGCATATGGGCACGCTCCTGGCTTGGTGCTCGACGCGGTCATCGTGGTAGCCGACGCAGATCGGCTAAGAGAACAAGTAGCGGATCCACTCGTTGGACAAACTGTCGTTAGTCAGTTAACTGCCGCGGACGTAATAGTGCTCAACAAAATCGACCTCGTTGATGATCTGGCAACCACCCACGCGCAAGTCCGTGAGTTAAACCCTGATGCCTTACTGATTCAAGCGAGCCACTCCGAGGTGAGCCTCGATTTGCTTTTCGGTCGAGAGGTGCGCAAAGTCCAACGCTCGACCAGTCATATCGGTGAATTCGAATCGCGGACTCATCAATCCGATCAACCGCTCTCGAGGAACGCGCTCGAAACCTTGATTAACGAGCTGCCGAGAAATATTCAGCGTGTGAAAGGGATCGTTCGTCTCACCGAATCCCCCCAGGTTCCAATGGTGTTTCAACTCGTCGGCCGAAAGTGGGAACTGCGGGCTTTAGCGGACCGAACAAATTCGCCTGAAGGGAACCAGTTGGTAGCGATAGGCCCGAAAGGATCTGTACCAACTGACTGGGACCGGACTCTTCGCTCAGGGAACTAGGCAGCGGCGCAATACAAAATCGTCACGAACCATTGCCCGTCGACGTCAAGTTCATGATCTCAGCCAACCTGTGTACGCCTTCTCGGATCGCTTCAACGGAAGGATTACCAAAGCAGAGTCGCATCTTGTTTGCGCCCCAAAGCGGATCAACTGACCAACCAGCACCGGCATTGAATTCGATCCCACTCTTAGAGGCTTCGGCGGAAAAGTCGGCGGTATTGACGTCATCAGCGAATGTGAGCCACATGAAAATCCCTCCTTGCGGCATATCAAAATGAACTGAGTCCCCAAAGTTTTGGCGGATAGCTTCAGCCATAACTTCAGCTTTACCATGTAGCACCGATGTCAAACGTTCCGCGTGTTTGTCGAAATGAGAATTCGCATACTCAGCGACGACCATCTGTTCAAGCGCTCCCGATCCGGCATCAGTTTTTAGCGACAGGATTTGCTGAAGTACAGGGGACTCCGCGACGACGTACCCCACTCGCAATGCTGGGGCAATAGATTTTGAAAAAGAACCGCAGTAGATGACGCGCCGATCCGGGCCGTCCAACTCCCAAAGAGTTGGAGGCCGATCGCAGCCCCACAGCAAGTCGGCGTAACAATCATCCTCAAATATTGCTGTTTGTTGCCCTTCCATCGCAGCCAAAATTTCGATTCTCCGGTCTATCGGCATGCAAGTACCGGTCGGGTTCTGGACGGTAGGAATTGTGTAGAGATATTTAGCCGGCCGCCCTTGTGAAGCACAACTTTGGAGTAACTCGAAAAGATGGTCAGGTCGCACCCCGTTCTGGTCAAGATGCACGCCGTGCACGACGACACCTAAACGCTTTAAGCGGCTGATCATCCCTCCATAAGTTGCCTCTTCAACGATGACGTTGTCGCCAGGCAGCAACAAGAGGTCATTGACGAGATCCAAAGCTTGCAATGACCCCGAAGTAATAAGAACTTCGTCGAGGTCGACGTTGGTCGCCGCTCTCACACCAAGTTTTTGGCAAATAAACTTGCGGAGATCCTCGTGGCCTAAGGGGCTACCCCCCAGGTTGTACACGGCTAGCTTGCGTCCCTCGCGTTGCAGGACCCGCGTGACCGCCTCCATGAGACCTGCAACAGGAACGTTTTCTTCGTCGTTATTACCGCCAACGAAGCTAAACGCGGGAATGCCACCCCATTCGGCCTCAGCAGGCGGTAGGTCTTTTCGGTACAACTCACTAATTTCGAAACTCATTGGTCCCTCTCGCCCAAATTATGGTCCGCATCGTAGGGCCGAAAGCACTGATCAGTGCCACTAGCGTGCCTTTCCACACTTCTAAGGCTGAACTAGAGAGGGTCGGGTGTCTAACTACGAGGTCCACGCGATCAAATACGCCGAACGCGACGCAGTTCGCTCCGAACATTTCATTGGTGGCGACCCCCACGACAACGCTCCGATGCCCATGGACTATTTCGTCTGGCTCATCCGCAGTAGCAGTGGACAAGAATGGGTCGTCGACACTGGCTTTGAACAAGATGATGCTCAGTCTCGAAACCGCAATTTGCTGCGAACAGCCGCAGAAGGCGTGGCGTTACTAGGAGTGAACGCCGAAACCGTTTCGGATGTGATCATGACTCACTTCCACTATGACCACGCTGGGGGAGTAAACCAATTCCCCAACGCTACCTTCCACGTTCAGGACGACGAGATGTCCTTCGCCACTGGACGTGACATGACCCACAAGGCCTTTAGGCACGCCTTCAGCGTCCGACACATTCAAGATCTGGTAGGTCGAGTTTTTTCCGAAAGAGTTACCTTCCATGCAGGAGACGTAGAACTTTCGCCTGGGCTGACGCTGCACCACATCGGCGGACATACCCGAGGTTTACAAGTAGTTCGCATAGACACAGGTCAAGGTGTGGTGGTTCTGGCCTCAGACGCCAGCCATTACTGGGCCAATATGGACGAGGGCCGCCCGTTTCCTATCGTCGATGACCTGTCAAAAATGGTCCAGGGATGGGAGACCCTCAGACGCCTTGCCGGCACTGGCGGCGTGATCGTTCCCGGACACGACCCGTTGGTATTCGAACGGTTCCCACCGTCTTCTTCTGAACTTGAAGGGGTAGCTGTCCGTCTGGGCTAGGCCAGTGTCATCCACTGCATGGCGGAATCAAAACGCGGGATCCCCAGCTTCGAGGCCGAGCAATACTCGTCCGGCTGTGTCGATTTGGTAGGAACCGACCATGAAATGTCCAGCGACGGCCCGAGCATCGTCAAGTAAACCCATCAGCCCTGACTCCTCAAAATTGGCCGTACTACCCGCCGCATCCACCAAATATTGAATAGCGCCGATCGCGTTCTGCACTGACCACGAACATGCCAAGCGCACCCGAGCATGAAGGTCGGCATCAACAGGTTGACCATTTTCTGCCGCCTCCCATATCGAATCGAGCTGCTCATGAACCCACGCCTGTCCGGCTCCGACAAGAGCTTCTGCTTTTGCGACAGCGGACGCGACATCAGGCCGTTCACGCAAAGGACGCTTCGAGTTGAGAGGTTGTTTGTCTCCAGCCAACAACTTAAAGTCAGCTATGGCTCTGCGAGCCAAACCGCACGCAATTCCGGTCTTAGGAAACGGAAATCTCAATGCGGACTGCAACCGGTAAAACGGCAAATCCGGAAGCGGTAAGGAATTGTTCGGCACCACTCCGCACCAAGTCTCATCCACGAAGAAATCTTCGAGCACAACATCGTGAGAACCTGTTCCCCTCAAGCCGACGGTGTGCCAGGTGTCCTCAATGAAATGCGGATCGGCGTCCATCACAGCGAAACAGAGTTCAATCGGCGAACTCCCCTTCACCACGTTGTTTAACACCCACTTGTTTGCTGCTGTGCAACCGCTTACGAAATTCCACCGACCGCTAATACGCCACCCGCCTGGCACCTGGACAGCACGCCCTCGCGGCACCCCCGACCCAGCGAAAACGACCTCGGGGTTGTCGTTCCAAATTTGACGACAGGTACTGGGCGGTAGGTAAGCCGAAACCAGTTCAGCTTCCTCATTACAGGTCATCGCTACCCAAGCGGTAGACCCGTCGATCTGAGCTATGCGTGCCGTGAACTCGATGAGAACAGCAGGGTGCACCTCGTGGCCGCCGTACTCTTGTGGCACCAAAAGCTTCATTAGCCCAGCGTTTGCGAGAGCGGCAATCACTTCTGGATCGGGGCGTCTCGCTTCGTCCGCTTGCTTCGCGCGTTCAGAAATCAGCTGTTCGGTATCTTCGGTGAGCCGCTCGAGCGCCAAGGAGGCCTTTGCCATAAAGGCAAACTATCGTCTGGAGTCGCTAGTGAAGGAAGGGCGCGTTGAATTCAGCAAATGCAATCACCACCGACGCAAGCGACAGACACATGAGTGCTGCGCGACCACTCGAAGGTATCCGAGTAATCGACCTCACCGACCACCGAGGCGACATCGGTCCCTGGATGCTGGCCGAATTGGGCGCAGATGTCATTAAGGTCGAGCCCCCCGCAGGGTGCCCGACGCGCGCGCAGTCCCCTGTGCGTGACGGGGACACTTCAGATCTACGCAGTCTCCACTTTTCTGCTTACGCCTCCAATAAGCGATCGATGCAACTCGATTTACACGACCTGAATGATCAAGAAATCTTTATGAGACTGGTTGAAAGCGCAGACTTTCTTTACGAGTCCGGGTTGCCCAGTCGAACTTCCGATGCAGGCCTTGACCGTTCCCAAATCGGCAAATGCAATCCCAATCTCGTCCACGTGCTGGTAACTCCCTTTGGTGCGAATGGGCCGCGAGCCAATGACTCCAATAGCGAGTTGTCGATCGCATCGCTTGGCGGTTCGACCAATTTGCAAGGGGTACCGCACAGGCCCCCCGTCAAGGCATCGATTCCCCAGGTGTGGCGACACGCAGGAGCTGAGTCAGCGGTAGCGGGCCTTGTTGCTCATTTTCGAATGTTGACAACCGGCGAGGGGCAGTACGTGGTTGTTTCCGCGCAGGCATGCATGACGTGGACGTTACTCAACGCGATGGAGGCTCACGCCATACAAGGCGCCGATATTCATCGGATGGGAACCGAAATTCCACTCGCTGTCCCCTTACAGATTCGTATCGAAGCCTCCGACGGTTGGCTTATAGCCGTAAGCCGGGGTGACCTAGCGAAGGCTCTCGGTCCATGGTTGGTCGAAGAGTCCATAGTGGCACCAAGTTGGGTAGATGAAGACTGGGACACCTTCGACCATCGTGTACTTAGCGGCGAACACGCGGACCACGCATTCGCCGACGTACACCAAGCGGTGGCCGCGCTCTGCTTACGTTATCCACGCGACACGATGATGCGAAAAGGGCTTGAGTTGGGAGCCACGCTGGCGCCAATAAACGATGTTGAAGATCTTCTGTTATTCGATCATCTCGAACTTCGGGATTTCTGGCGGCACGCGACACGGGGTTGTGGTTTCGGTAATGAGCGACTACCGGGCGGGTTCGTCTGTTTTGACGGTGAAAGATCAAGCGGCGGCCGTCAACCCCCTCGCCTTGATGAACACGGTCGAGAGATACGGAGCGAACTGGCGAAAGCCGGACAGCCCCTCATTGCCCGAACCGTCAACTCTTCAGAGCTTCCCTTAGAGGGACTCAAAGTCGCCGACTTCTCATGGGTGGGTGTGGGACCCATAACGGCAAAGGCTCTAGCGGATCATGGAGCGACAGTCGTCCGGGTCGAATCGGGTGGACGCTTAGACCCATTACGGGTTAACCCACCCTTCAAAGATCAGATCTTCGGAGAGAACATGTCCCAGTTCTTTGGGACATTCAACACCTCCAAATTGGGGATCGACATTGATCTAAAGAACGAAACTGGGCAGGAAATCGCCCGAAATCTCATTGCCTGGGCGGACGTCGTCATCGAGTCGTGGAGTCCAGGTGCTTTTTCCAGAGCAGGTTTCGACGATGAAGCCATCGCCTCGTTGAACCCGTCAGCCATTGTGGTGCACACCTCCCTGCTTGGCAGCGGCGGTCCACTATCACCACTGGCTGGTTATGGGTATCACGCAGCGGCGATCGCCGGTTACTACGAAGTAGTGGGCTGGCCGGATCTACCACCTGATGGGCCCTATCTTGCCTACACCGACACCATTGCCCCCCGGTTCATCACCCCAGCGTTGCTGGCAGCAATTGATCGTCATCGACGCACAGGCAAAGGTTGTGTCATAGAGGCGGCCCAGCTCGAATGCGGACTTCAACTCATGAC
>ERZ651768.2756-NODE-2756-length-12014-cov-4.256178_pt1 | contig 12014 bp, 2 predicted proteins | sample MGYA00514754_ERZ651768 | MGnify/ENA metagenome assembly ERZ651768 | reverse complement strand
TATACTGATATAAAACATCTAATAAAAAAAATTAACGTAAAAAATATTGAAGATCGAATTACAATTTTAGGCCTAAGGCCAGATCGGGCTGATGTAATTATCCACGCCAGTGAAATTTATTTAAATTGTATGAAATGGGCAGGCGCAAAAAAAATAATAGTACCACAATCAGGGCTGGCAGATGGTATAGTTGGTCAATTATATGATAATTACAAACGTAATAATGGTATTTGAACTATTAATAATAAATAGCAATCGTTGACCGCGTCTAATAAAAAACGATTTCAGCCAAAACACCCTGTCATGGTCTGGGATCGAGACTGTCAGTTTTGTAAGCTTTATGCAGACCGATTTAAAGCACTAGCCTTAGACAATATTGAATTTATTCCATACCAAGATTTGGCTGCTAAATATCCGAAGGCACCTGATCTAGATTATAAGAAGTCGGTAGTATTTTTTACACATAATAATACATATACCGGGGCCGCTGCGGTGTTTAGTTATTATAGTAAGATTGGTAGGAAGCTACCAATGTGGCTATATCGTAGGTTTAAATTATTTGCAAGAATCTCAGAAATTTCATATCGATATATAACAAATCACAGGAGGATGTTCCGCCTTATATGTCAAACCTTTTGGGGAGCTAATTTAGTTCCTGATACGTACAAGACTAGCGGATGGATCTTTGGCAGACTACTTGGATTAGTAGGGATAATTGCGTTTTTATCTTTGTGGGTGCAATCAGATATGCTTATCAGTTCAAGAGGGATAGTCCCTTTTCAGAGCGATCTCGGGCAGGTCGAAGGGTTTATTACCACAACCGGTACAGATATTTCAAAGTGGCTTGCTAGACCAACAATATTATGGTTTTCTAAGACCGATTTATGGTTAAACATAGTTCTGTGTTTTGGAATGTTTTCGTCCACATTATTACTACTCGGAATCGTTCCACACCTAGCGATTGCAATATCCTGGATATGTTATCTTTCTGTAGCATCTGTTTCAGAACCATTCCTCAATTTTCAGTGGGACGCACTTTTGTTAGAGACATATTTATTATCCATATTTTTTGTTCCATGGAAAGTGATAGATGACAGAAAAAATATTCAAAATCCTGCTGCGCTAGGGAAATGGTTATTGTGGCTGCTAATCATAAAACTAATGTTTGAATCAGGCCTGGTAAAGTTTACCTTTTTTGGTGCAGATGGGGCAAATACATGGCGGGACCTGACCGCACTAAATTATCATTATTGGACACAGCCGATTCCATCCTGGATCAGTTGGTATGTAGATAAATTACCGGAGGTGATTGATAAAATCTCTCTCGGATTTACATATTTTTGTGAGCTGATCATACCTTTTATGATATTTTTTCCAAGAAGGCTAAGGCGCATAGCGTCTTTTAGTCTAATTGTTTTTCAGACTCTCATAATTATAACCGGTAACTATGGGTTTTTTAATCTTCTTACTATTGTGCTTTGTCTTACCCTTATTGATGATCAATTTTTTGGAGATTATTTCAGCAAATGGTTAACTAAAACACCAGAGGTAACTGTAGAAATAAACCTTACAGAGAAAATAAAGAGACTCCTTGCTTTTATTATTTTGATCTGTTTCATTTTTACTATGATATTTTTTATTAACCGAGATCTGAAAGGGAATAAAACAACTCAAAATTATAAGGATGTTCCATCAATCGGTCGTACTCTAATTCAGACCGCTCAGGTGACTAGGTCTATGAACGCATATGGGCTATTTCGGGTGATGACAGAAACAAGACCTGAAATATATATAGAGGTTTTATCCGCTGACAGTGTTTGGAGTCCTATTGTTTTCAACTATAAACCGATGAAACCGGATAGGCGACCGAAGTTTTTTTTCCCACACATGCCTCGCATAGACTGGCAGCTCTGGTTTGAGGCACTTTATTTTGAGCGTTTGACTGGCAACCCTTTTGCATTATCAGCTTATCAAAGATTTTTAGAGGTCATGGTTACAGAAGACCTAAAAATGGGAGACCTGTCCATTAATAATTTTATAAATAAAGAAGATCAAAAAATATTAGGATCTTTAGGCTACGCAGAAAGACAAAATTATATTAATAATCTTCAGGTAAATATCAATAGTCACCTCAAAAACTCTTACTGGTTTGTAAGATTTTTATCCAAGCTAGTTAGGCAAGATCCTATGCTTCGAGATTTTCATCAAGCTAATACTAGATCAAGTAATAAAAAATTGCGCATTAGTTTGTATCACTATTCGTTTAGTGATAACTCTGATGATGACAATACGTGGTGGAAAATTGATACTAATGATAGGCCCTCTATCACCTTTGACTTAGCACAATAAATACTACTCTAGTCAATTAATATTTCTATATTCAACTCTTCTTAATTAAGAAGAGTTGCATATGATAGTAGTATATAAAATTTTCATGGGCAGCAGCCCAAGCTCAAAAAATTCCCCTATAACTAAGGACCAGCTGTGAGGCATCTAATGTTTACTATCAACATGCAAAATAGTTATAGGGGAAAGAACTCAAACTAGATCATAGGACAATAATCATGAGATATTATTATATATTATTTATTCTAACGTTGTTATTTAATGATTTTTCACATTCGCAGGGAACTCAGGAGTTTGGTAAGATATTCAAGAAAAGTGAAAACCAGGCTCCAATAGCAGATGCAGGTGAAGACATAAAAGTAACACCAGGAGGCACAGTCACCATCAGTGGTGATAAGTCCGGAGACCCGAATGGTGATGTTTTACAGTTTGAGTGGTCCCTGCCACCATCTTTAATGGAAAAAGAAAATTATGTTTATGATAAATCAGACACGGTAAAAACGCACAAAGGAAAGAACCAGGGTTCAGTTGATGTAATCAAAACCTACACACAGACCTTTCAGCTTGACATACCCGAAGCACTGTCTATTGGTTCTAAACACATTATTATGCTAACGGTTAAGGATAAGAAAGGCCTGACCTCAACAGACTCGTTCGAGATTGAAATCATAAAGCCTGAAGAAAGTGAAATAATTGAAGAAGAAAATATTGCTGAGGAGCTAGAGGAGCCGGTACAAAAACCGAAGAAGCAAAAGGAGCCTGAAACAATTATCTCAATCCAGTCTCTTTCTATAGGCGATTTAGTTCCGATGCAGGCGGAGGCTATAGATAATATTATTTATCATATGATTCGAGATATGGGCATGAAGGATGTAAAAGATCCTAACCAGTATAGACCGGATACAGTCTATACAATTTTAGAGGCAGATAGTGTAAACCCTGCGGTTACTGTAGCATATAATACGGAGTGTCTGACCGACTCTTGCGCCGCTCAAAATGCAGTAATGGAAAAAGCAACACATGTACTATCCTGGTCATTTAATAGGCACAACTCATTATCTTTACACTTTTTCAATGCAAAAACATATCTTGAAAAATCACCAAACTATTCCTGGTCTATATCTACCGTTCCGATCGACCCGAATGATTTTGAAAAAATAAAACTGCCAAAAGCATTGGCAATAGATAATAATGGAGATTTGATTATTTCAAGCGCAAACACACATAGTCTATTCAAGATTGGGCTAGACCAAACAGTGGAAGAAATTGTTTCTGGCAAGGTCTATAACGCTGACCTGATCAATCCCTCCGGAGTTGACGTTGACCCCAATGGAATGAGATACATATCCGACAGAGATAATAATAGAGTCTTTACCATGTCTGACGGTAAATATAAAATGCTAGCTGATCGTAGCTCAGCAGTAAAGCTGGAGATGCCTACTTCTTTAAGAGCCTTAAAAAATGGTTCCGTTGTAGTCCTGTCTGAGGGTGACCAGTCTGTCCGTTTGATTGGCACTAGTGGTGGAGTCAGTACCATACTTGATCCAGGCATTGTAGAGGGGATGACAGACCTTGCGGTAGACAGCAGAGGCAACTATTATGTTGTAAGCCCCTATCTAAGTCAAGTCTTTAGGATTGAAAGCAGTAACAAGGTTGAGGTAATAGCTGGCGCAAAAAAAGGAACCGGACTCAGAGGAAACGGTATACCCGCAAACCAGGCTGAATTATTTGAGCCAGTGGCTATTGATTTTGACGTATCCGGAAGAATGTACATCGCCGAAAGAGAAAAAGGATTGATACGCTATATTGAAGAAGATAGCCTGCTTTATACCATGGCTGGCGGAGGTTTCAGCTGGGACGGAGAGGGCTATGCCGGGTCAATGGATGTTAAGATCCCGCATATTTCACACATGCGAGTTGGTCCTGGCCCAAGTATTTATATTAGTCAGATGATTGATCACTCAGTCACAGTAGTAAGTGTTACGCAGGACCCATCCTGGTTAGCAGATGACGTGTTTATGTCTCCGATGCATTTGGTCTATAAATCAGGAGTAACAGGGCTAGAACCATATATCCAAGAAATTGTCCCAAAACTTTTAAAGGGATATTTACCTAAGCAGAAAAAATCTATTAGAAAACGATTTAAAACTTTTAACAGAAACATGGCAGATTATTTTAAAGAGAGACCTCTTTTGTTTGCGGTATTATTACTATTCGGTAGCCAGGCTACCTCTGCTGCCTTAGGCAATGCAGGCTCTTTAGATATGCCACCAGATTTTCCATTTTAAATAAAATAATGAAATTAGTTCAAACAGTTAACGTTTTTAATGAGGAGTAAATCATGAAAAAACATGTTTATATATTGCTAGTTCTTTTGATTCCGTTGTTGGCGCAAAGGTCAGAACGGAAGGCATCACTTTCAAAGCCAAGCGACAACGCAGAAGCGTTGTTTCAGCAAACATCGGCAGTCTCAGTTCCAAGAAGAATATCATACCAGGGTATTCTCACAAAAAACAATGGACAGCCAGCAACTGATAAGGTCTATGAGGTTAAGTTTAGGCTTTATAAAGATTACGAAGGAGGAGACCACTTTTGGGAAGAGACCCAGCAGATTGATATCAACGATGGTCTCTTATCTGCCACATTGGGAACTGTGAGCGAACTAACTATAATCCCATCTGAGGCATATTTAGAGGTGGAGGTAGAAGGAAGTATACTTGAGCCAAGGCAAGAAATGACGGCCGTGTTTTATTCTGTTATTTCAGACACTGCGTATCACGCAAAAGGGTATACCCCTACTTCAGAAATGTCTGCTGTCGCTCTAACTGGTGATTATTATGATCTAAATAATATTCCAGAACTAGGCACTGTCGCTCTAACTGGTGATTATTATGATCTAAATAATATTCCAGAACTAGGCACTGTCGCTGTTCAGGACACAAACCAGATTAATATTAAAGGTGGTACCATTGATGGTGTGATTATCGGTTCTGACAGCGCGGCATCCGCTAAGTTTTCTGAGGTTAATGTTTCAGGGACCGTTACTGCTGATGTTTTTGTTGGTAGTGCAGCAGGTCTTACTGGGTTACTACTAGCTGATTCAATTGGCATAATCGGCGGGCAGAATCCATTGACAATGGAGGGTCAGACCAATGATGATAATGAGATGACCTTTATCATAGAGGATCCAACAGCTGATCGAATCATTACCATACCGGATGTAAGTGGTACAATGATTACCACAGGCAATGACGAGCTCATAGACGCTGTTGGCACGATTAATTCTGGAACTTGGCAGGGAGATCAAGTTGAAGACTCATATTTAAAAAACAATCTAACTATTTCTGGCGGTACAATTGACAGTACAACAATCGGCGATTCTATTGCAGCCGCTGGACGATTTTCTGAACTAACTACTTTGGAGGGTTTAAAAATCGATGATGGTAATACTGTTCTGTCTAATGTCGAGCTTGGCGTTTTAGATGGTGTTGTTCAAGGTCAAACCTCTGCCGGGAAAGCACTTGTCGCAAGCGATGATCGTGACATAACAGGGCTTCGTAATATTACATCTTCTGGGGTTATAACCGCTGAGTCATTCACGGGAGATGGTTCTGGTATCACCGGTGTCTCGGCCAGTTCGATCAAGTCGGATGATATTGCTGTGGGTGATAATGCGATAACGATTACCACGAGCACGGGTGCAATCAATCTTACGCCTGCGGATGGATCTGCGATAGTATTAGATGGCGCAGTGAACGTGGATGCTGGTGTGGTCACAGGTGTTAGTGCGTTAACCGCTTCTGGTGCGGTTACAGTTGGCAGTATCACTGATGGGACAGCTACGCTCACGAGTGGAGCACTGTCTGGTGCTACAACGATCACAGGATCTGGATTAGCAACGGTTGGTTCGTTGGATGTGGATGATGTTTTGATTGATGGTACCACCATTGGTCATACGGATGATACTAATCTGCTTACCCTGGCATCTGGCCTTGCAACTGTTGACGGAGAGATAAGTGTGACCACGCTAGATATTGGTGGTACAAATATTACATCAAACGCGGCAGAGCTTAATCTTTTGGATGGTGGTACAACGGCAGCGTCTGTGACACTGGCTGGTACAGATGGAATAGTAGTGAACGATGGTGGAACCATGAAACAGGCTCTCATATCAGATATTAATACTTTTCTTGCTCCAAGTGTGGATGGATTAACTGATGGGCTTGTAGAAAGTAATTCTGTCTACATTGGTAACGATCCTTCGGGTACAACTAATACAGCGCAGTATAATGTAGCTATTGGTACAACTGCGTTAGATGCAATAACAACAGGAGATGAAAATACTGCGATAGGAAAAGATGCATTAACTAATAATACTACAGGTACGTCAAATGTGGCAATTGGATATGAAGCACTTCGTGACAATGTTAGTGATGTTGGGAATGTTGGTATCGGAAAAAGCGCTCTACAGGAGTCGAAAGGTGGAGAATACAATACTGCAGTTGGGAACAATGCTTTAAGAGGAACAACTGACACTCACATTACCGGTGATGAAAATGTTGCAATTGGCGCAGGATCGATGAAATTTAACATAGCAGGAGCAATGAATTCAGCTGTCGGAAGATCCAGTTTATATACCAATACGAGTGGATCAAATAACACTGCATTGGGATATCAGAGTTTACATTTAAACACCACGGGAAGCTCTAACACCGCGGTAGGCTATTATGCGCTTAAGGATGCAACAACGGAAGGAAGTCTGACCGCTGTTGGGTACCGCGCTGCTGCTAATAATACTACAGGTAGCGGTACCGTTGCCCTGGGTTATGATGCGCTCACGACCAACACCACGGGAGACAGAAATACTGCATTGGGTATGTATGCGCTGAGATATAATCTCACAGGTTCTGATAATACCGCAACCGGGTATAAAGCGCTCACGGCCAACACCACGGGAGACAGAAACCTTGCAATTGGATACCGGGCCTATGATGATGCAGACACGGAAAATGATAACCTGGCGATCGGCTATGATGCGCTTGGAGGAGCCATTGACGGAGGAGAATACAACATTGCCATTGGAAATTATTCTCTAGATGCCAATACAACCGGTGACTATAATTTAGGTATTGGACATAATGCCCTAACCGCAAACACCGCTGGTGAATCCAATATTTCGCTTGGATACACATCTTTATATAGTAATGAATCAGGAGATAGAAATATCGCAATAGGGACATCAAGTCTATATACAAATACGACAGGAAACTTTAATGTTGCAGTGGGATACAATAGTCTATTGTTAAGTACCACAGCCAGTAGTAATACTGCCCTTGGCTATAATTCGCTGAAAACCAATACGACTGGAACATTAAATGTTGCGCTTGGGCGTGATGCTCTCATTTATAACACCACGGGAAGTAATAATACTGCCGTTGGCTATCATTCGTTGGTTGATAACACTACCGGAACTAGAAACATTGCCATTGGAAATAATGCTTATGATGATGCTGACACGGAAAATGACAACCTGGCTATCGGTTATGAAGCGCTTGGAGGAGCCATCAACGGTGGAGAGTTTAACATTGCCATTGGAAATTATTCTCTAGATGCCAATACTTCAGGTGACAACAATACCGCCGTTGGATATGACGCTCTTACCAACAATACGGATGGGAACCGCAATACAGCTATTGGGACAAATGCTTTAAAGGACAATACCACCGGAATCGTGAATGTGGCGATAGGCTCAGCCGCACTGGAAAACAACACTACAGCCAATTCAAATACCGCAGTCGGGCATGCCAGTTCATACTCACTGGCATCAGGCGCAAGCAACGTCTCCATGGGCTACAATTCTGCTTTTACCATTACAACTGGAAATAATAATGTGATCATAGGAGCAGAAGCAAATCCGAGCACGGATGGCGGATCCACCAATCAGATCGTCATTGGGAAGGGAACAACCGGCAAGGGAGACAATATGGTCACCATAGGTAACGGTGACATAACAACCTGGACCCCAAGCGATAATAACGAGGTGGACCTTGGAAGCAGTTCGGTTCAGTTCAAGGATATATACGTTGATGGAGTTGCGTATACGGATGCTCTAGGATTTGGTACGGTTGCCATGACCCTTCCCACAGCAGATGGCTCGGCGAACCAGGTATTGAAGACCGACGGCTCGGGAGCCCTTTCCTGGACGACCCCGTCCAGTGGTGGAGCATCCGCAATCAATGATTTATCAGATGCAATGATAGAAGAAAATTCTATTTATGTTGGTAATGATCCATCGGGCACGACTGATGATGCTTTATATAATGTGGCAGTCGGGACCACGGCCCTGGATGCCATTACGGAGGGCGACCATAATACTGCAGTAGGATACGGTGCCCTATCCAGCAACACCACGGGAAGTGCTAACATAGCAAGTGGATACGGTGCTCTAACCGTAAACACCACGGGAAATAGAAACCTTGCAATTGGATTTGGTGCTTATGATAATGCAGACGCGGAAGACGACAATCTGGCCATTGGTTATAATGCCTTAGGCGGTTCCATCAACGGTGGAGAGTTTAACGTTGCCATTGGAAATAACTCGATGGATGCGAACACGTCGGGAGATAAGAATACTGCTGTGGGATATTCTAGTTTAACATCTAATACTGAAGGAAATGATAATACCGCCTATGGATTTGGTAGTTTGTATACTAACACCACGGGAGATTATAATGCTGCATTTGGATTTCAAAGTATGTTATTCAACACCACGGGAACCGCTAACACAGCAAGTGGATTCTCTGCTCTAAGATCAAACACCACGGGAATCTATAACACGGCAAGTGGATACTATGCTCTAGGAGCAAACACCGCGGCACTTTACAGTACGGGCATTGGTGCTAACGCACTTGCTGATGCCAACAGGACGGCCGACACGGATGGTTACAATACTGCGTTAGGTTACAATGCGGGAAACACAGGAACGAATGATATTACGACTGGTAATAAGAATACTCTGTTAGGCGCCAGCACGGCAGCTTCAGCCGTGGATGGTACCAACCAGACCGTGGTCGGTTATGGCGCATCGGGCCAGGCGAATAATTCAGTAGTTCTTGGTAATGCGGACGTGACCGCGGTCTACATGTCCCAGGACAAGGGCGCCACGGTCTTTGCCGCGGCTCTTGGATTTGGATCCACCGCCATGACCCTGCCAACAGACGATGGGGATGCCAATCAGGTATTGGAGACGGACGGCTCGGGAGCCCTTTCATGGACAACCCCGTCCAGCGGAGGAGCATCCGCAATCGATGATCTCTCAGACGCTAAATCTGCAGGAACAAATTTTACGGGATCCTTAATTGTTGGTAACCAAACCACAGGAACATTAGATAACGCAAGCTATAACACGGCAGTTGGTTTAGTATCCTTAAATGCAATTACAACTGGTGATCTTAATACTGCTGTTGGGTGGGGGACATTATCGGCAAACACAACGGGAGGCTCTAACACAGCAAGTGGATACGGTGCTCTAAATTCAAACACCTCGGGAGATAGAAACATTGCCATAGGGGATGGAGCCTTGGACGCACCAGATACGGAAGACGACAACCTGGCTATCGGTTATGATGCGCTTGGAGGCGCCATTAACGGAGGAGAGTACAACGTTGCCATTGGAAATTACTCTCTAGATGCCAATACAGAAGGAGACAACAATACCGCCGTTGGATACCAAGCCCTAACCGCCAACACCACGGGAAGCAAGAATATGGCAAGTGGAAACTATGCTCTATTTGCAAACACCACGGGAGATTATAACACGGCAAGTGGATGGGGGGCGCTAGCCTCAAATACCACGGCAGGTGGAAACACGGCAGGTGGATACCAAGCCCTAACCGCCAACACCACGGGGGGTTATAACACGGCATTTGGTAGCAGCTCTCTACGAACAAACAGCACTGGACATTCTAACGTAGGAATTGGACACCAGACTTTATATTCTAACACCAATGGACACGCTAACACAGCAAGTGGATACCAAGCTCTACTCAATAACTCCACCGCGAGTGATAACACGGCAAGTGGACAAAAGGCTCTATATACAAACACCACGGGATTTTCTAACACGGCAAGTGGATCCGAGGCTCTAGAAGCAAACACCGGGGGAGATTATAACACAGCAAGTGGAGCCGATGCTCTAACAGCAAACACCACGGCAAATTACAGTACGGCCATTGGTGCTAACGCACTTGTTGATGCCAACAGGACGGCCGACACGGATGGTTACAATACTGCGTTAGGTTATAATGCGGGAAACACAGGCACGAACGACGTAACCACAGGGAACAAGAATACTCTCTTAGGCGCCAGTACGGCAGCTTCGGATGCTACAGGCACAAACCAGACGGTAATTGGCTATGGCGCATCAGGTAGGGGTGATAATACAGTTACAATAGGTAATGGAGATATTACAGCCTGGTCTGCAGCAGATGATGGTGAGGTTGACCTGGGAAGCAGCTCGGTTGAGTTTAAGGATCTATACGTTGATGGTGTGGCCTACACAGATGCACTTGGATTTGGTACGGTTGCGATGACCCTTCCCACCGCAGATGGCTCGGCGAATCAGGTATTGCAGACCGACGGAAGTAACACATTGTCCTGGGCAAATAGTTCATCTGTATCAGACCTAGATGGGTTGTCCGATGCTAAATATGGTGGAGATCATTTCATTGGATCGTTGATATTGGGGCATGAGACAACAGGCACATTGAACAATGCTTTAATGAATACAGCTGTTGGTTATGCGGCACTGGATGCCATCGAATCTGGTGATTATAACACTGCTTTAGGTTCTACTGTCTTGAGCTCAAATACTAGTGGAGGACAAAATACTGGTATTGGATATGTTGCTTTAAGTGCTAACACTACGGGAGACTTTAACACAGCAATTGGAGTACAAGCTCTATATGCAAACACCACGGGAACCAGAAACCTTGCTATTGGAAAAGATGCTTATGATAACGCAGACTCCGAAGACGACAACCTGGCCATTGGCTATGCTGCGCTTGGAGGAGCCATTGACGGAGGAGAATACAACGTTGCCATTGGAAATTATACGATGGATGCGAACACCACGGGAGATAAAAATACTGCAACGGGTCATTCTTCTTTAACTGGTAACACCACGGGACAAGATAATACCGCCAATGGATATGCTAGTTTGTATACTAACACCACAGGAAGTTTTAATGCTGCATTTGGATATCAAAGTTTGAAACTTAGCACTACTGGGGCTTACAACACAGCAATGGGAATGTGGGCTTTGGCAGCGAATACCGAGGGTAATTACAATACCGGATCGGGTTATCGAGCGCTCGTTTCCACCACCACGGGAGATAAAAATACTGCATTGGGTAGTACAGCAGGGGATGTGATTACGACCGGAGGCAATAATGTCATGCTCGGATATGGTACAGATCCAAGCGCGGCCGATGGAGTCAATCAGATCATGATCGGATACACTGCCACAGGTCACGGTGATAATATCGCTGTGATCGGAAACACAGACATGACCGCCTGGCATCCTGCGGATGATGGTGGCGTTGATCTGGGTAGCGGCAGCTACGAGTTTAAAGACCTATATGTCGATGGTGTAGCCTACACAGATGCGA
>ERZ651768.2754-NODE-2754-length-12019-cov-21.648384_pt1 | contig 12019 bp, 6 predicted proteins | sample MGYA00514754_ERZ651768 | MGnify/ENA metagenome assembly ERZ651768 | reverse complement strand
AAGGAGAAATTCACGTTGTGAGAATATGTAAAGTGAACACAAAAACAGATTTTAGACTTGACAAGATTCTTGGAGTTAGCCTAACAAACCATGTCAAAATGAGCCAGACAACTTTTTACTATTGCTGAATAATGATTTCTTTTGGTTTGCAGTAAATCTTTGTTGTGATAGTATACTGCGGAATAATCTTGCCATGCAGTATTACTGTTTGTTGCGCGGCACATTACCACAATGAACTTAATATTTTAAGTTGAATAAAACTTTTTTTCTGTTAAAAAAATGTCTGCTCTAGAAAAACGTTCTGTAACTCTGGATGATAAATATACACTGAGAGAAGGCTATGCTTTCATGACAGGAATCCAGGCACTTGTGCGTTTGCCAATGGTGCAGCGTGAACTGGATCTTCAGGCTGGTCACAACACTGCAGGTTACATAAGTGGTTATCGAGGCTCTCCTTTGGGTGGCTTTGATCAGCAATTGGAGCTCAACAAAAAATTGCTTGAAGAACATCATGTGAAATTTCAGCCTGGAGTAAATGAAGATTTAGCCGCAACGGCACTTTGGGGGACGCAGCAGGCTGAGTTGCGTGGTGAAGGAAAGTATGATGGTATTTTTGGAATTTGGTACGGGAAAGGCCCCGGGGTTGATCGGTCTGGTGATGCCCTGCGTCATGCTAATTATGCAGGTACATCCGGGCTTGGTGGTGTTCTGGCCCTGATGGGGGATGACCATACGGCAGAGTCCTCAACCACCTGTAATCAGAGTGAATTCGCCATGGTTGACTCCATGATTCCGGTTCTTAATCCTTCGGGTGTTCAGGAAATAATTGATTATGGAATTTTAGGTTGGGCGCTTTCGCGATACAGCGGATGCTGGGTTGGTTTAAAGTGCGTGCATGATACCGTTGAAGCAACTTCTTCAATCAACGTTGATGCCGAGCGTCTTAAAGTGGAAATACCGAATGATTTTAATTTTCCTGAAGATGGTTTAAATATACGCTTTCCGGACACTCCTCACGCTCAGGACCGGAGAATACATGAATTCAAGATTGATGCAGTACGTTCATTTTGTCGTGCAAACAAATTGGACAGAACAATTTGGTCGGTAGGAGGAAGTGCAAAAATTGGAGTTGTTTCTGTTGGTAAATCATATCTTGACACAAGGCTTGCTTTTGATGAATTGGGAGTAGATGAGGCAGTAGCTGAACGTTTAGGGGTACGGCTTTACAAGGTCGCTATGCCTTGGCCTCTGGAACCGGAAGGAATACTTGAATTTGCTCAGGGGCTTGATTTGATTATTGTCGTTGAAGAAAAGCGGGCTCTTATTGAACCACAAATAAAAGAATTACTTTACGACGCTTTATCCCACCCACAAGTGATTGGAAAAACTGATGAAACTGGAAAACCTCTGTTTCGCACAGCTGGAGCACTTGATCCTAATCACATTGCTGTAACTATTGGTCTCCGTATTTTAGCTTTTCAAGGTGACGCAAAACTGAAAAGACGTTTGCAGGAAATGGAATCTCGATTGGATTCCTCACTTCTGCCGAGGGAATCAATAGTAAGATTGCCTTATTTTTGTTCAGGATGTCCGCATAACACGTCCACTGTCGTTCCAGATGGAAGCATTGCAATGGCCGGGATTGGTTGCCATTACATGGCGCAGTGGATGGATCGCGATACTGAGGGATTCACCCACATGGGTGCTGAAGGGTCAAACTGGATTGGACAGGCACCGTTCAGCACACGCAAGCATATATTCCAAAATATTGGAGACGGTACCTATTTCCATTCCGGAATCATGGCCATCCGTGCAGCAATATCTTCCGGAATAAACATAACCTACAAAATTTTGTTCAATGACGCAGTAGCCATGACCGGAGGTCAAGGCTTTGACGGGCCGATGACTGTTCAGAGTATTTGCCAGCAAATGTTAGCAGAGGGAGCAAAACAGGTGACTGTTGTAAGTGATGAACCAGAAAAATACAGTCAAAGTTCCGGGGTTCCCGCAAGCGTAAAGGTTTATGATCGTAAAGACTTAGACCTTGTGCAGCGTGAAATACGTGAAATTGAGGGTGTGACAATTCTGATATACGAGCAGGTTTGTGCTGCAGAAAAAAGAAGACGGCGGAAACGAGGGATAATTGCGGATCCTCCACGAAGGATTTACATCAATGACGAGGTTTGTGAAGGTTGCGGAGATTGTGGTCTGAAATCAAATTGTGTTTCAGTTTTACCTTTGGAAACTAAATTTGGACGAAAACGCGTGATCGATCAGTCGGCCTGTAACAAAGATTACAGTTGTGTCAACGGATTGTGCCCAAGTTTTGTGAGTGTGATTGGTGGAAAAATACGGAAAAATGCTACTTATTTCAAACAGAACGATGATTGGAGTTATTTGCCTGAGCCGAAGCTGCCTGAAATAAACGGCACTTATAATGTTGTTTTGGCAGGGGTTGGAGGTACCGGTATTTTAACTATTGGGGCCTTGCTGGGAATGGCGGCACATATTGAAAAAAAAGGTGTCGGCATCCTTGACATGATTGGGCTGGCACAAAAAGGCGGAGCAGTCTTATCACACCTGAGAATAGGAAATAATCCAGAGGATATTCACTCTCCACGGATTACCTCTCAGGGGGCTGATTTAGTGATAGGCTGTGATTTGGTTGTGACAGGAGGTCAAAAAACTCTTTCAGTTATTAAACCGGGACATACAAAACTTGTGGTTAACAGTTACGAAATGTTTACCGGTGATTTTACCAAAAATGCGGATATGCTTTTTCCAAGCCTAAAAATCAAACAAACGATTCAGGAAATAGCTGGAATGGAAAACATCGAATTTCTGGATGCTTCTCGCCTGGTGACTGCACTGATTGGAGATACAATTGTCGCCAACATTTTCATACTTGGTTTTGCTTTTCAACGGGGATTGATTCCTTTGGAACACAGTTCAATTGAACAGGCTATCGAAATCAATGGAATGTCAGTTGGGGAGAACAAGAATGCTTTTCTCTGGGGACGTCGCACTGCTCATGACGGTAAGCGGGTGCGGGAAATGACAGCCTCTATCGTGGAGGGTTTTCGGCTTGAAGATCAAACTGAAGGTTTGGATGAACTCATCCAGCATCGTGCTGATGTGCTGACTGATTACCAGAACAAAGCCTATGCTCAGCGATATTTACAGTTGGTGGAGAGAGTACGCACCATTGAAAATGATCGTGTTCTAGGAAGTACAGATTTGACTGAAGCTGTGGCCCGTTACTACTTCAAACTATTGGCTTACAAAGATGAGTATGAGGTGGCCCGTCTTTATACAAACGGTGATTTTGTGAAAAAAATAAGGGACCGTTTTGATGGAGATTTTGTTTTGAAACTGCATTTAGCGCCACCTTTGTTTTCACGCCGTGACCCTAATACTGGGGAGCCAATAAAATCTGCTTATGGGCCATGGATTTTTCCTGCAATGAAAATTTTGACACGGCTCAAGTTCTTGCGCGGTAAGGCTCTGGATCCGTTTGGAAAGACAAAGGAACGGCATATGGAACGTCAACTAATACAGGAGTATGAACAAACAACAGAGGAGCTGCTTCGAGGACTTTCCAAGAACAATCACGCCCTGGCTATTGTAATAGCAAAAATACCGGAACAGATTCGTGGCTTTGACTTGGTTAAACAGCAACATGTTGAATCGGCAAAGTCAGATAATCAGGAACTGTTGAAACAATTTAGGAATTCTGCAGGAAATACTGCAGGTCTGAAAAGCGTTGAGACAGCCAGCTGATTCAGTAACCTATAGTTTCGGAGGAAGAGTCTGCATTTCATCAAAATGCTTACCTATTTCTGCAGTATGTTTCCGTCAGTTGAGAAATCCAATGTTGCTCAAGGGAACTCATTTGTTCAGGTCGACTACTCCAGCCCCAGTTACTTCCACCAAAAGTTCCGGGTAGATTCATCCTGCACTCTTTGCCCAATTCAAGCAAATCCTGTAAAGGCGCAAGAGTAATTTCTGCAGTTGAAGACCAGGCAAGACTCAACAATTCATAACACACGTTGTCTTCCTGCACATTTTTGCTAATGTAGACTGTCAGGCGCTCCTTTTCTTTTTCGCTCAGTTCACGAAACCAGCCAAGTGTCGTGTTGTTCTTATGAGTTCCGGAATAGACAACAGTCTAGCAAGTCAACAAACTGATAAACAGCTGTCCCGAGGTCACCGATACAGTGTCCTCCAGGCAAAGAGGTAGGATGGAGCAGTATTCCGGAAGATCTGTTGTTCATGGGCTTTGCTGTCAGCGAATTTTTTTACCTTGTAACTCAACAGTGACAGCCTCAAGTCCCCAAATGTCTTTTGCATATTCAGCGATAGTACGGTCGCTGGAAAATTTGCCGGCGCCAGCAGTGTTCAAAATGGACATTCTGGTCCAGGTTTCCTGATCTTCCCAAGTTTTCATTACACTTTGCTGGCATTCCACATAACTCGCAAAATCTTCGAGCAGCATGTATTTGTCTTCAAAAACCAGTGAGTTATAAAGATCATTGTAAAGGTGCGGCTTTTCACGGTTAAAATATCCGGTGTTGATCATCGAGAGAACTTCTCTCAAACCGGGATTTTTTTGAAAAGGTATTGTTGGATTATATCCATATTCAGTCAAATTCTTTACTTCATTTGAATTTAAGCCGAAGGTAAAAATGTTTTCGACACCAACCTCTTCCGCAATCTCAATATTTGCGCCATCCATGGTTCCAAGAATTAGAGCGCCGTTCAAAACAAATTTCATGTTTCCGGTACCAGAAGCCTCAGTGCCGGCAGTTGAAATGTGCTGAGAAAGATCCGTTGCCGGAATGATTTTTTCTGCAACAGAAACATTATAATTTGGCACAAAAATGAGATTTAACCGTCCCTGCATAGCTGGATCATTATTGATTACACGGGCCACATCGTTGGCTAAATTTATGATTAGTTTTGCCATGTAATATCCTGGAGCAGCCTTTCCTCCAAATAAAATGGTGCGTGGAACATATGGATGTTCAGGATGTTCCAGCATGTCATTGTAGAGATAAATCACATGTAAAATATTCAACAACTGCCGCTTGTATTCGTGGATTCGCTTGATTTGTACATCAAAAAGCGAATCCGGATCGACGTGTACTCCGCAGGTGTTTTTGAGCCACTGTGATAATTGCTTCTTTTTAATCCGCTTCACTGCCAGCCATGCTTCTTGAAATTCTGGATCGTCTGCAAACGGTTCAAGCTGCCTCAACAGTTTCAAGTTTGTAATCCAATCGTCTCCAATTTTGTCGCAAATCAGTTTGGACAATTCGGGATTAGCATTTCTGAGCCAAAGTCTGGGTGTGATTCCATTTGTTTTGTTTTGGAAACGTTTTGGGAAAAGTTTATAAAAATCCTCAAAAACTGTAGTTTTAAGCAAATCGGTATGGAGTGCAGCTACTCCGTTGATTGTGTGACTTCCCACAATTGAAAGATATGGCATACGGATTTGTTTGTGGTCATTTTCTTCAAAAAAGGAAACACGTCGCAACAAATCCACGTCTTCTGGATACTCTTTTTTTACACTCTCCAAAAATAAATCATTTATTTGATAAATAATTTCCAGGTGCCGCGGCAGTAAACGTCCCATCAAATCAACAGACCAGCGCTCCAATGCTTCCGGAAGTACCGTGTGATTTGTGTAAGCAAAGACTTGAGTAGAAATGCCCCAGGCCTTTTCCCACTCCAACCCTTCCTCGTCCACAAAAATTCGCATTAATTCCGGAATAGCAATGGAAGGGTGTGTGTCATTTAGTTGAATTGCAACAAGTTCCGGAAATGCGTCAAATGTCTCTGAGTGTGCTTTATATCGTCGAATGATGTCCTGGAGTGATGCGGCAACGAAAAAGTACTGCTGTTTTAGTCGCAATTCTTTTCCAGAAAAGCCCTGATCATTGGGATAAAGCACTTTTGAAATAGTTCCGCTACGCATTGTTTTTTCAACTGCTTGAATATAGTCACCATCGTTAAATAATTGAAAATCAAAACTTTTATCAGGTTTAGCGGACCAAAGCCGTAAATTATTAACAGTGTGGTTTTCGAAACCGGCAACCGGTACATCGTAGGCCATTGCCTGTACTTCTTCAGATTCTATCCATTTTCGACACAAACTCCCTTCCTCATTAGTGTATTCTTTTACTCGACCATAAAAATGTACTGGATAAACCACTTCCCAGCGTGGTATTTCCCACGGATATCCCTCTTCCAACCAGTTGTCCGGAGCTTCTACTTGAATCCCTTTTTCAATTTTCTGTTTGAAAATTCCAAATTCGTAGCGAATTCCATATCCATGTGCGGGTAGCTGCAAAGTTGCCATTGACTCCAGAAAACATGCAGCAAGTCTTCCGAGTCCACCGTTACCTAAACCTGCATCACGTTCAAGTTCCTGTAGTTCTTCAAGATCATAGCCAATTTCCCTGATTGCAGCTTCGCCAGCATCAATGAGGCCCAAGTTGAGTAAGTTGTTTGTTAAACTTCTTCCAATCAGATATTCGAGTGAAAAATAATTAACCTGTTTGCACTGCTTTTTATGGTAAGTTTGCTGTGTATCATTCCAGAACTCCACCAGCCGATCCCGGATGGATATGGCAAAACTCCGGTAGACATCAAAATTTTCTGTCGTGTAACGGTTTTTACATTGTGAAAATTCAATATGATTGGCAATGGATTCTATCAATCCGTCCCGTTCCATGCTGCGGTACGTTGCCACCAAATCCCAAATTTTTTCCATTTCTTTGCGTGATTGTGGCATTTATTTTGGTTTTAGAATTGTTGGTCGTTAGTAATGTTCTTTTGGTGGGGGAGTATTACTGTCTTTTCCTTCAGGGGGATCAAGGGTCGTCGGTTACATTTTTCCTAAACTATCTTCTCAAAAACCAAACATCCCAGCGGAGGGACATCCACAGCACCACGGTGCGGCTGCCCCTGCCATGTCTGGGAGATGGTGTTGATTTGCTCTTGGCTGTTGTAACCAGAGCCTCCAAAATGCGGATCATCGGTGTCTAATAATTTACAATACGGACCAGATTCTGGGAATCCCATCAAATAATTATCGCGTGGCACCGGAGTGAAATTGAAAATAAAAACTAAATCCGGGTCAGATATATCATCTGCACCACGGCGGATGAAAGACAAAATGCTGTTGTCTTGATCGTGATGGTCGATCCATTGAAAGCCCGTCCAGTGAAAATCATTGGTATACAAGGCGGGTTTACTGAGATAGAAATGATTAAGTATGCGGACGCATTCCTGTAATTTTTTGTGATCCGGAAACTGCGTCAAATGCCAATCTAAACTCCGGGCTTCGTTCCACTCGTCCCACTGTCCAAATTCCATACCCATAAAGATCATCTGCTTTCCGGGATGTGCCATTTGAAAAGCGAGATAAAGTCTTAGTCCAGCAAACTTTTGCCATTCATCACCAGGCATTTTATTGAGCATTGAACGCTTGCCGTGTACTACTTCATCGTGGGAAAGCGGGAGCATGAAATTTTCGGTAAAGGCGTACATCAGCGAAAACGTAATCAAATGATGATCATATTTGCGGTGCACTGGATCTTTTTCCATGTAACGCAAAGTATCATTCATCCAGCCCATATTCCATTTGAGATTGAAACCTAAACCACCTGTGTAAGTAGGATGACTCACTCCGCCCCAGGCGGTAGATTCTTCTGCAATTGAGAGAACGCCGGGGTGGTAATGAAACAGCGTTTCGTGAAGTTGTCTCAAAAAATCTATTGCGCCAATATTTTCACGTCCACCATAACGGTTTTTAACCCATTCGCCATCTTCACGGCCGTAATCCAAATAAAGCATTGAGGCCACTGCATCTACTCTTATACCGTCAATGTGATATTCATCAAACCAAAATAAAGCATTGCTAATCAGAAAGTTGCGAATTTCGTTGCGCTCATAATTAAAAATAAGCGTGCCCCATTCTTTATGCTCACCTTTTCGAGGATCTTCATGTTCATAAAGTGCAGTACCATCAAACTGTGCAAGTCCGTGTGCATCTTTTGGAAAGTGTCCGGGAACCCAATCCAGAATTACGCCCAGTCCAGATGCATGACAGCGGTCCACAAATTCCATAAACTCGTGCGGCGAACCAAAGCGTGAAGTAGGCGCAAAATAACCCAGAACTTGATAACCCCAGGAACCGTCAAATGGATGCTCGGCAATGGGCATCAGCTCAAGGTGTGTGTATCCCATTTCTTTGGCATAAGGAATCAAACGATCAGCCAGTTCCAGATAAGTCCATGAGCGGTCGTCTTCCTCAGGAATTCTTTGCCATGATCCCAGATGCACTTCGTAAATATTTATTGGCTGCATGAGAGGATCGCGATTTTCGCGTTCTTCCAGCCATTTTTGATCGCTCCATTGAAAACCGTTCAACTCTGTAACCACCGAGGCCGTTGAAGGGCGTTTCTCCATTGCAAATCCAACTGGGTCGCTTTTTAATGAAATCGCGTTTTTCCCGGTTTTTATTTCATATTTATAAATCATTCCAGCAGACACTTCCGGAACAAAGAGTTCCCAAATTCCGGAACTTCCGAGAGTATGCATCGGATGCTTGCGTCCGTCCCAGTGGTTGAAATCACCGACCACGCTCACTCGCTTGGCGTTGGGTGCCCAAACAGCAAACAGAGTTCCTGCCACGCTGTCGAGTTCTAAGGGATGTGCACCAAGTTTTTGATAAAAACGATAATGATTCCCCTCAGCAAAGAGAAATTGATCGTATTCTGTGAGTTGTGTAGAAAAATAATATGGATCGTGCCGAATATGTTCGTTGCCATCTTTGTAGATGATTATCAATCGATACGGCTTCAATTCAGTACGCGGCTGAATTCTAAGTTCAAATAGCCCTTCCTGATGAATTTGTTTCAGAGGCTTGGGCTTCCTTTCGGTCTCATCTTCCCAGAACAGCGAAACCTTCTTTGCCTCTGGTTCCAAAACTCGTACAATCCAAACTCGTTGCTTATTTCGCTTGCGTGCTTCATGAAAACCTAGAACTGAACGAGGTTCATGCATGTCTCCTTGCAAAAGCTGTTTTATCGTTTCTTTGGATAAAGTAAGTTCAGTCATGATAAACTCTTGTGCAGTGCTATATTTTCTTTCTTGCTATTCTCTTAGAAATGAAATCTGGGGGCAAGTTTTACTTTCTATGAAATATAACTTAGTTTAGCCTTCTATAAGGGCAAGCTGTCTGATACCGACTTTAATTCAGTTAAACTTGACCTCTCCAATGTCAACTAGTTATCATAACTCTGAACATCAATCTGTAAGTACAAAATCATAATGAAAAGTAATTCTCGCATTTATGTAGCAGGACACCGAGGTCTTGTCGGTTCTGCAATTATTAGGTCGTTAAAACAAAGGGGGTTTGAAAACCTTATTACCCGAACGCACGCCGAACTGGAATTGATGGATGCAGTTGCAGTAAAGGATTTTTTTGAACAGGCAAAGCCAGAATATGTTTTTCTGGCTGCAGCAAAAGTAGGAGGGATTCATGCGAACAGTACTTATCCTGCCGATTTTATGCGAGAAAATTTAATCGTGCAAACGAACGTGATTCACGAATCATGGAGGCAGGGTGTAGTAAAACTGTTGTTTCTCGGTAGTTCCTGCATTTATCCTAAACTCTGTCCTCAGCCTATCAAAGAGGAATACCTGTTAAGTGGCGAACTGGAAAAGACTAATGATGCCTATGCTCTTGCTAAAATTGCCGGCATTAAAACCTGTCAAAGTTACAATCAGCAGCACGGAACACATTTTATTTCTGCCATGCCAACAAATCTTTATGGAGTAAATGACAACTTTCATCCGGAAAATTCACACGTCCTGCCGGCTTTGATCAGGAGATTCCACGAAGCAAAACTTGCCAATGTAGAGTCGATTAGCATCTGGGGTACAGGAACATCACGGCGTGAATTTTTGCATTCAGGTGATCTTGCAGATGCAGTTCTGTTTCTGATGGAAAATTATGATGATTCTGAAATAGTCAATGTTGGTTGCGGAAAAGATCAGACGATCAAAGAGCTGGCAGAGACGATTCAAGAAGTAGTCGGCTATACAGGTCACTTGAAATTTGACTCGACTCGTCCAGATGGTACTCCACAAAAAATTCTTGATATTTCAAAAATTAATTCACTGGGTTGGAAGCCAACGATCTCTTTGCGTGAAGGACTTAAACAAGTTTATCAGTGGTATACCGAACAATATCATTCTTCGTGAATACACTGTCCCATGACTTGACAATACATTAAGGTAGAATACTTTGCACTATAAAAATACTATCTGGCTGTTGCTTTTCCTTGCTTTTGCCTCAAGCACAATCGCACAGGAAGTCGAAACCTCAGTGGTTTCCGAAACAGACCAAAAACCGCTTCGGATTTATGAAAACCTTGGTGGAGATTTTGAGTTGACTGGACCGGAAGGAAAAGAAATTTCATCAGAAATCTTCCGGGGCAAAGTTATGCTCATCTATTTCGGCTATACCTACTGCCCGGACGTTTGCCCGATGGTACTTTCTCATCTGAAAAAGGGTATGCTTGATTTGAAAGAGCAGGCCAAAGATGTACAGGTTCTTTTTATATCAATTGATCCTGAACGGGATACTCATGAGAAATTGAAAGATTACGTGCCTTATTTCTATCCTACCTTTATCGGCTTGACCGGTTCCGTCAATGATATAACTAAAGTGGCCAGACAGTACAGAGTAGGCTACTTCAAGCAATACGTTGAGTCAGTAGAAGGTTATTTCATGGCACACATTGACGCGGTTTTTCTCGTTGACCAAGAAGGCCGCTACATAGGACGCTACAAAACAAAGTGGGATATGGAAAAGTTGATCACCGATATCCAATTGCTGCTTGATTCAGGTTGAGAAACACGAGTATCTTCATTCTGATGCTCCATTTGATAGACACGCAGAGGGCTTCGTCCCCAACGGAGAAAAAACATCAGCAGCAAGTAGAATTAGAGTGCTGGCTTCTGGATTATGATGCATTGGGAGAGCATGCTTCCCTTTCAAGCCTAATCACGATAGTGAAAAGACTGGATAGTAAACTTCGCAACAATATATTTTCTGAAAATGATCTGCTCAAAAACAGTTACCTGATTCGTAAATGTTCACCCCGCAAACTACCCAAAGCTCGATTACAAAGAATACTTTAAACTTCGCTTCGCTTATTGTTAAATCGCAATGGTGACGCGTTTAGTTTTTCACTCGATTACAACAAATAAAAATAATAAAGAGAATTATATGTTTCAAATGAAAAATTTTATACAAAATGTAATGTTGATAAGCAGCCTTTTATTACTGTTAGGATGTACAAAAGCTGTACAAGATCCTCATGCAGAGATGGTACAAAAAATACATGTTCATGGAGCGTGGGTACGGGCGGTACCAGCAGTTTCTCACATTTCGGCTGCATATTTGACTTTGATCAATCACGGAGAGCAGGAGGACCAATTGTTGTCTGTGGAAACAGAGCTTGCCAAGGTTGTTGAGATGCATAATGTGAAGAAAACTGACGGAATGATGTCCATGTTTCCAGTTCCATTTATACCCGTTCCGGCACGAGGAGAACAAAACCTTAAACCAGGAAGTTATCACATTATGCTCATCAATTTAAATCAAACTCCAAGGATAGGTGAGAAATACAAATTACTTTTGAATTTCAAACACGCCGGCATTGTCAAAGTTAGTGCTCATGTTAAAGAGGGACAACTCATGAAAAATGAAATGAATCATGGTTCAGCGAATTCGCAATAACCTCATGTAGGGTGGCATGCGTTGCGTTCTAAAGAATGCTTTTTATCTCAATCAGTTTATTTATCTGACTGTTTTTCGTTGCACATCTAACTGTCGATTAGATTTCAAACCCAATGTCCCGCATCCGCTCTTCACACTCCCCAGGGAAGTAGCCATGAGCAAGGAAAGACTGCTGGGTTATTTTTTCCAAATCAAATGAAA
>ERZ651768.2752-NODE-2752-length-12022-cov-3.637003_pt1 | contig 12022 bp, 13 predicted proteins | sample MGYA00514754_ERZ651768 | MGnify/ENA metagenome assembly ERZ651768 | reverse complement strand
AGTTATTAAATCTCTCGGAGAAGATATTCCTATTGAATGGTATGGAGATAGAGATGTTAGGTCATATAATGTGTCTTTTAAAAAAATAAACAATTTAGGTTTCAAGACAAGTTATTTTGCAGAAGACGGTGTAAAAGAAATAGTTAGTAAATTAGAGGATGGAAAGCTTAGAAAGAGTAAGAAAACTATAACTTTGGACTGGTACAAGGAGATTACAACTTCCAAAGAAAAAGTAAAAGAACTCGAATTAAATGGAAAAATGCTTAATTTCTAGAAGGAAGAATGCTAATAAAGCATTTTTAAAAACCAGAACACTAACTTGAAAGAAAAAATAAAATCATGAAAGGCATCATACTAGCAGGAGGGCAAGGGACGAGGCTTTACCCTAATACTTTATCTATTAGTAAGCAGTTAATACCAATTTATGATAAGCCTATGATTTATTATCCTATCTCAACACTTATGTTGGCTGGCATAAGAGATATTTTGATTATTAGTTCTTCTGATCACTTACCTCTTTTTCAGAAACTACTGGGAGATGGAAGTCATTTAGGTATAGATTTTTCTTATGCAGAACAAGAAAAGCCAGAAGGATTAGCACAAGCTTTTGTCATAGGTGAAAACTTTATAGGAAAGGATCAGGTGAGTTTAATTTTGGGCGATAATATTTTCTACGGCCAAGGTTTTGGTGAAGACCTTAGAGATTCAGCCTTAATAAAAGAAGGAGCACTAATCTATACATATGAAGTTTTAGACCCAAAGAATTTTGGCATTGCAGAATTAGACGAAAGTGGAAAACTAGTAAATATTGAGGAAAAACCAAATGACCCAAGATCTAACCTAGCTGTTACTGGTTTATATTTTTATGATAATCAAGTAGTTGAAATAGCTAAATCAGTTAAACCTTCCGAGAGAGGAGAATTAGAAATTACCAGTATTAATAACTACTATCTTGAAGAAGGAAAGTTAAAGAACAAGACTTTAGGTAGAGGATTTGCATGGTTAGATACTGGTACTAGCATGGGCATGTTAGAGGCTGCACAATTTGTTCAAACTTTGGAGAAAAGGCAGGGGTTTAAAATATCCTGTATTGAAGAAATTTCTTGGCGTCAAAAATGGATATCAGATAACGAATTAGAGAAATTATCACTAATTTATAAAAATTCTGATTATGGAACTTACTTAAAGCTACTTCTTGAGGAAAAATATATAAAAGCTAAAATGCCCTAGTTTATTTCGACATAATCCTTGTAGTATGAATGGATTTTGATTTTATGCCTAATTGTTTGATTTGTAAGACTGAATTTGAACCATTTGTTGATTTTGGTCAAATGCCAATTGCCAACGATTTTTCTAAAAATAAAAATAATGTAAATGATTATAGATTCCCTATGAAAGTAGGGTTTTGCTCAGACTGTTATATGGTGCAACTGGTAGAACAACCAGATAGAGAAAAAATGTTCCATGATAACTATGCATTTTTTGCTTCAACATCTAGCTACATGGTTGAGCATTTTAAAGTTTTTTGCGAATCTATTATAAACAGACAAAGTTTAGAAAAAGACTCTTTAGTTGTTGAGCTTGGTAGCAATGATGGAATTATGCTACAGCACTTTATGGCAAATAATATTGGCTGTTTAGGAGTTGAACCTTCTATAAATGTTGCAAATGCTGCTAGAAATAAAGGAATAGAAGTCGTATCAGATTTTTTTGATAAAGAATTAGCTGAATCTATTCTAAAAACACATAAAAAAGCAGATGCAATTCTTGGAGCCAATGTATTCTGTCATATTCCATATATTCATTCCGTCTATGAGGGAGTTAAGACTTTATTATCTGATGAAGGAATATTTGTTTTTGAAGACCCTTATATTGGAGATGTTGTAGAAAAAACTTCCTTCGATCAGATTTATGATGAGCATGTTTTTCTTTATTCAGCGCTTTCAGTAAAGCAGTTAGCTTCTATGCATGAGTTGGAGCTTATAGATATAGAGCCTCAAGTAACTCATGGTGGCTCCATGCGATACTTTATTGCTCATAAAGGGGCTGAAGAAGTTAGTGAAAGGGTTAAGAACCTTCTTTTAAAAGAAAAAGAACTGGGTTTAGATAAGGCTACTTCTTATTCAAATTTTTCAATGAACATTGATCAAATCAAGAAAGATTTAATAAATCTACTTAAAGATCTTAGTAATAAAGGAAAAAAAGTAGTTGCCTATGGGGCAACTTCTAAGAGTACTACAGTAACAAACTATTTTGGTATTACTCCAGACTTAGTTGATTCTATTTTTGATACCACACCTACGAAGCATTTCACTTTTTCACCTGGGGTTAAAATACCAGTCTTACCATATGAAAAATTTAGAGAAAGCAATCCTGATTATGTTCTTTTATTTGCCTGGAATCATGCAATAGAGATATTTGAAAAAGAAAAAGATTATATGAAGGATGGAAAGAAATGGATTACTTATATACCTGAAGTAAGAATTATTTAAATGATAAAGTTTGCTGATCCCTCTGCACAATATAGAAGTTATAAAAAAAGGATTGATGCTGCAATTAATCGCGTTTTAGAAAGCGAAAAGTATATTTTAGGAGAAGAAGTAGAAAAACTTGAAGATGAATTTGCAAGGTATATAGGTACTTCTAATGCGATAGGAGTTGCAAATGGTACAGATGCTATTGAAATATCTCTTAGAGCTTTAGAAATAGGTGTGGGAGATGAAGTGATAACTGTTTCACATACAGCAGTAGCTACAGTGGCTGCTATAGAAGCTGCTGGGGCTAAACCTGTTCTTGTAGATGTAGATCCTAGGTTTTTTACTTTAGATCCTAAAAAACTTAGTGAAGTTTTAAGTAAAAAGACTAAGGCGATAATTTTAGTTCATTTATATGGAAATTCAGGAGACATAGAAGGAACCTCAGCCTTTTGTAAAAAAAATAATCTATATCTGATTGAAGATGTATCTCAAGCGCATGGTGCCAAGTGGAAAGATAGAAGGTTAGGAAGTATTGGTGAAATTGGCTGTTTTAGTTGTTTCCCAACAAAAAATCTAGGAGCCATAGGAGATGCCGGTTTGATTACAACAAATAATGAAGAGATAGCAAAAAAAATATTTATGCTCAGAGAATATGGATGGAAGGAAAGAGTAAGTCAAATAACTGGAAGAAATTCTAGATTAGATGAAATACAGGCAGCTATACTTAGAATAAAACTAGAGTATCTAGATGAAGACAACAAAAAAAGAAAAATTTTAGCTCAAGAGTATGACAGTATTTTGAGTAGTAATATTGTTACTCCAGAAGTAAGAAAGCAGACTAGTCATGTTTATCATTTATATGTTGTGCAATTAGACCAAAGAGATAGAGTTTTGGATTATTTAAAACAACAAAATATTATTGCAGGGATTCACTACCCTTTAGCAGTTCATCAACAGCCTGCTTATTTAAATAGACTAAAAACTTCTAAAACTTTAGTTATTACAGAAAATCTAACTAAAGACATAATTTCCTTGCCTATTTATCCAGAATTGCCTTTATCTAAAGTAGAACAAGTAGCTAACCTAGTTAATAAAGTATCCTAATTTCATCGTAATGTAAGAATGAAAATTATCAACACCCCAATGGAAGGGTTATTTGTTATACAGCCTGAAATCTTTGAAGATGAAAGAGGGTTTTTTCTAGAATCGTTTAACAAACAACGTTTTGGAAAAAATAGAATTAAAGATGAGTTTGTTCAGGATAATATTTCAAGATCATATAAGAATGTTATTAGAGGAATGCATTTTCGGACAAAGAAACCACAGTCACAGCTAGTAACTGTCTTAAATGGTTGTATTTTTGATGTTTGTGTAGATTTAAGGAAAGAATCAAAATCTTTTGGTAAGTGGTATGGTATTGAATTATCGAAGGATGGACCTAGACAAATTTATATGGAACCAGGATTTGCACATGGATTTTTATGTTTAAGTGAATTTGTAGATATGCACTACAAAGTTAGCGAGTTATTTGATAGTAACAATGAAGCAGGGTTTGTATACGATGATCAAGATATCTCAATAGATTGGCCTATCTCCAATCCCATCCTAAGCACCAAAGATGCTGAGCTTCCCTCATTTAGGGATTCTTTATTATGAATAGGGAGCTAGCAGAGATTGGAAAAAAAACTCGAATTGATTCTATCAAGGAGGTAAGTTTAGACTTTTATAAAGATGAGAGAGGAGATCTTACGGTAGCCGAAGAACACAGCCTCCCAATTAAAATTGCAAGGATTTTTACTGTAAGAGCCCAACAAGAATCTAATAGAGCTAATCATGCTCATAAAGAATGTTCCCAACTAATTTTTTGTGTAAGTGGAGAGCTTGTAGTTGTTTGTGATGATAGTTTTAAGAAGAGTACCTTAATTTTAAATAATCCATCGGATGGCATACTTGTACCCCCAGGAATTTGGCTAGAGCAAACCTACAAAAAAAATAATTCAATTTTGAATGTTATCTGTGACTTGTCTTACGACCCAGATGACTACATATCTGATTACAAAGAATTTGAAGCTTTTAAACTATGAAAAAATATTTTTAAGATAAATAATGAAAATTATTATAACTGGTGCTTTAGGGCATATTGGTTCCAGATTAATTAGGTATATTTCTGAGGTATTTCCTGGTTCTGAAGTAGTTATGATAGATAACTTAATAAGTAAAAGGTTTTCTTCTATTTTTAATCTTCCCTCAAAAGTAAAATATGAATTTATAGAAGCTGATATAAAAAAAATTAATTTAGATACAATTTTTAAAGAAGCTAATTATGTTATACATTTAGCCGCTATTACTGATGCTGAAGCTAGCTTTAAGAATGCTAAAAAAGTTGAATCTAATAACTTTGATTGTACCAATAAAGTTGCGCATGCATGTATAGATAACAATGTAAAGCTTGTAACTTTGTCTTCTACGAGTGTATATGGAACTCAAAAAGCTCAGGTAACAGAAGATTGTTCTGTTGAAGAACTAAAACCTCAGAGCCCATATGCAGAAACGAAGCTTAAGGAAGAAAAATTAATTAAAACCCTTTGTGATAGTGAAGGATTAAATGCTGTCTGTTTCAGATTTGGCACTATTTACGGCCCTTCTTCTGGAATGAGGTTCCATACAGCAGTAAATAAATTCTGTTGGCAAGCTACCCAAGGAAAACCTTTAACAGTTTGGTCCACAGCCTTTAACCAAAAGAGACCATATTTAGATTTATCTGATGCTGTAAGGCTTATTGAATTTACTATAAAAAAAGATTTATTTGATAACCAAATTTATAACATCTTGACAGAAAATTTAACTGTAAGAGAAGTTACTGAAGTGGTTAAAGAATTTATACCTAACTTAAAGATAGATTTTGTTGATAGTAAAATAATGAATCAAATGTCCTACGAGGTTTCGAATAAAAAAATACAAGATAAAGGATTTTCATTTGAGGGAGGTATAAGAAATGGCATCAAAGAAACTATTTCTATGTTACCTAGATAACAATAAACTTATATTTATCAAGGAAAGCATGAATAAGTTCAGTAAATGATGACGAAAACTAATTCTAAAGAAAAGAAGGTTCTAGTTTTGGGAGCTTCAGGTCAAATTGGTAAAGAAGTTCTTAGTCAACTAAATACTAAAAAGTGCTCAATAACTGCAGTTAGAAGATCTCAGTGGGAAGAGCCATTTCTCGATAATGAAATAAGTTATCAAAATTTAGATTTAAAAAGGGCTAATCTTAATGATCTAGAAAATCTAATCCTTGATCAAGATGTTATTTTCCATTTAGCAGGGGATACTAGTGTACAAGTTGAAAAAAAATTAGAAATGGAATATTTTTTTTCTTGGATTAAGCCCTTAAAAAGTTTGTTAAATTTAATGGTGGGCACTGAAAAGAAGTTAATTTTTGCAAGTTCAGCAAGTGTTTATGGTGTTCATCCTAAACTTCCTGTAGTTGAAGAATCAGTAGAAGAGCCATTTACTTCATATGATCTTGCAAAAGTAAGTTGTGATCAACTAATTAAATATTATAAAAAGGTTCTAAATGTTAATTGTTCTTCTCTTAGATTCTCTAATGTTTATGGCCCTATGCCCATAGTTAAGAATTCAAGCCGAAGAGCTATAAATCAGATTCTTGAAAATATTCATAAAAATAAAGAGGTGTCTATAATTAGTGATGGCAATTTTCTTAGGAATTACATCCATGCATATGATGCTGCAGCAATGCTTATTCACACATCTCAGAAAATAGAAGATTCCCCTCCAATTGTTTTAGCCTGCTCCAAACAAAATATGCCTTTCAGAGAAGTAATTTCTAAACTAATTAAATGCTATAAGAGCAGATTTGATACAGAGATCAAAGTAAACTTTGGACTGAAACCAGTCTTCATTACTGACGAAAGACAATTCTCTGCTGAGCCATCTTTGATCTTCAGTCAAGATTTTAATTTTCGTTATTCTCTAGAAAAAGGGTTTAAAGAAATGGTTGAAGAATTGTCATAAACATCAGTAAAGAATAGCAAACACTCTAAAGTAAATGCTAATGAAAGATACAAAGGTAACTATCACTATTGGTATAGCAACTTACAATGGTGAGTCTTTTATTAAGAGAGCAATTGATTCAATAATAAATCAATCATTAAGTAATTTTGAAATACTAATTTCAGATGACGTTCTTCAATTCTTATTCTCAGCAGTACTAATACCAGTAACCACCTATCAAATTACAAGACACAATAACCAAAAGCTCTCGCCCTGCGAACCAAAGGGACTATGCTCAGTCCCTTTTTTAATGCTTCAATATCCCGACTGCCCTTCCTTTTTAAGAAAGTTGATTTAAGGCTTCTGCACTCTTTTACAGGGGGTAATGGCCCTTGTTTTTTTAAAACGATAAGAGTTAACATGACAAAAGCTTCCGATTGTAATTATGTTCAATTACTGTATAAACTTAAGAGGATTAAATATTTTTTTAGGAGAGGAATATGTACTTCAGATTTTTATTAACTTTAAGTCTTTTCTGTGCGCCCTTGGTATATGGTGCGCATCATGAAACTTCAGAAAAAGCAGGATACTCTGAGCAGGAAATTATTGAGATAGCGATGTCGGCTGCCCCTTCGAACGTAAGCTCAGAAGCCACTATTATTGATTCTACTGGTAAGGTACTAAGGGAAGGTTCCAATGACTGGACCTGTATGCCAGGAACGCCGCCCAATGAGAACGTTAATCCCATGTGCGTCGACCAAGCCTGGCAAAAATGGTTGAAAGCCTTTATGGCACAAACTCCCTATAACTCGGAAAATGAATCCTTTGGAACGTCTTATATGTTAGTTGGCGATCAGGCTATAGATAATGATGACCCTTTTAATCTCGATAGGTCTAAAGGTACCTGGATAAAGGAAGGGCCACATCTTATGCTCTTACTCCCAGAAAGTTTGATGAACAATCTACCAACCGATCCTTATGCTGGAGGGCCCTATGTCATGTTTAAGGGCACGGATTTTGTGCACGTAATGGTGCCATTAGAAACTACTGAACCTTTAAATTAACTGCAAGGAGGAGAAACAATGAGTGGAAAGATAGCCAAATATGTAACGGGAGGAACCAACGATTTAAATAGAGCCAAAGAATTTTACGACAAACTTTTTGAGGAACTAGGTGCAAGAAGTTTTGCCCCCAATGACAGGAGCTTTTTTTATACTCTAAAGGACGACGATACGGTCTTCGCAATATTCGTACCTTACGATGGTAATGAGGCCACTGTGGGCAATGGCAACATGACCGGAATCACTTTGGATTCTACTGAAGAAGTTGATGCTATGTATGCTAAAGCAATGGAGTTAGGAGCTGCAGATGAAGGTGCTCCAGGTGAACGAGTGCCAACCTTTTATGGTGCCTACGTCAGGGACTTGGATGGGAATAAACTTGTTTTCTGTAAGATGGGTTAAGCCTTAGGCGCTTTTTTTGCCGTAACCAGCCAAGTTGAACTTGGAAAAATAAGTCCTTTGTCCGAGTAATAAGGAGAAAAGACCTCTATGGCTGCATTTATGATCTCTTGTTTCAGCTCATTGGATGTGTCTTTTAGCATTTCACTTACAACAGGGTTAATTGAAATGTAGTCGTTTACTGAATCAGACAGGCTTCTCCCTGAGAACATATTGACTTCGGCTTCATGTCCTTCTATTTCTATATTCTCAAAATTACTATTTTCAAGAATTGAATTTACGTAATCGGATTCCATAAAAGCAAATGGACCAGGACTCCTCGGAGGCGGGGCAGGTAGGTCAATAAACTTTTTTACCTCCTGGACAAATAATGATTGCCAGGGGTTTTGGATTGGGGACTGCCAACAGACAAAAGACAAGGGAGATCCAGATACGAGACTTTTGTTGATATTTGTAAAGGCAGCTATTGAATCTTCAAAGAACATAACGCCAAACCTGGAAAAAGCAGCGTTGAAAGTATTCACACCAATGTCCTCAGTTTGTACATCTAAGCATTGGAAGAAAGTATTTTCCAAAGATAATTCCCGAGCCGATTCTCTAGCTCTTTGAAGCATGGGTTCTGAGATATCCAAACCAGTAACCCTTCCAGTGGGTTTTATTTTTTCTGCAATACTAAGCGTTGTATTTCCACATCCACAACCTATATCTAATACATTAGTATCTTCATTGAGTTCAAGCTTTTGAAGGGCAGCTTCACCCAGAGGTCTTAACATGGTGTCCATGGCTTGCTGACGTTGCACCCATACATCCCCACCTTTTCCTGACCAGAAATTCTTTTGATCGATATTTGCTTCTGTCATTAGATTCTCTCTCTTGGGCGCTTAATGACGTTCAGAAGTGTGCCAATTAACGTCGCGAGAAGTCTTATCTATCTGATCTACGACTCCTAAAACCAAGGCAAACAGAGCCATCCTAATGACCACCCCATTATCGGCCTGTCTAAAAATTGCTAAATTAGGATTGTTATTCAGGTCTGCGTCCAGTTCATTAGCCCCCTGACGCGAATCCCGAGGAAGAGGATGCATGATAACGGTATTGGGCTCACAATTTGCTGTGTAGATCTTTTCATTAAGGCTTAAGAGTCCTTTGTATTTTTTGGCATCAGAATTGTTTTTGAATCGTTCTTCTTGGATTCTGGTCATATATATGATGTCTACTTCAGCAATACCTTCTTCAAGATTTTCAAATTCATTTATGGTTACCCCTGCTTTTCTAAGGGAGTTTAAATAAGGATCAGCGAACCTCAACTCTTTGGGAGAAATAAGATTAATGGTTACCTCTTGGTAAAGACAAAGGACTTTACTAAGCGAGTGTACAGCTCTGCCAAATTTTAAATCTCCCACCAAAGCTATCCTAAGACCATCAATAGTCTTATGGTTGGTCTCTAATTCCTTTTTTATGGTATATAAGTCCAGAAGAGCTTGGGTAGGGTGTTCGTTAGAACCATCTCCTCCATTGATGACCGGGACCCGGCTGGCTTGAGAGAAAGATTCTACTGAACCTTCTTCAGGATGCCGCATAACTATGATATCGCTATAACCACTTAAAACCTGGGCGGTATCGACTAGAGATTCCCCTTTGGTTAAAGAAGAAGACCCAACTTCAGAGGTTTCTCTAACGGCTCCTCCTAAAAGGTTAAAGGCTGCTCCAAAACTTATTCTGGTTCTTGTACTGGGTTCAAAGAACATATTGCCGAGAATGGCACCTTCCAGGACTCGGGTGACCTTTTTTCTTAATGAATAAGGTTCTAAGCTCTCAGCTACTGAAAAAAGGTGGTCTATATCTGAACGATCAAATTGGTCTATGGAGAGGATGTGACTACCGCTAAAATCCACTTAAGTTTCAACCTATTTCTTTATTCTACCATTCTTAGGTTGAATTTTCGTAAGAGATGAATATGGGTGAAGACCAAGCCCTTTCGCCAATGGGCGCAAGACAATCATCTGTTGGGTCAAACTTGGAGCCACTCGCATAACATGGCTGTGTTTTTAAACAGTTACCATTTTCATCGAGTAGACACCTTAATGGGTTCCCTCCTACCGCCATCGTCGGCTCTTGAATGGCTCTGACGTAGTAAACAATCTCACTGTTCTTATTCAAGAAATCTGAATCCTTAAATTGAAACTCACAACCCTCTCCCTTATCTTCACAGGGGAAAACCTTCCAAGGATCTTGAATGAACCTTTCCAAATTGTCTAAATCCTGAGTCACCGTTATTCTTATAACTTCAATCCTATCGATTTTGTTTCTTTCATTAGATGGGTTGTAGCATTCATTTAGACACAATTCCGATATCTGGACTTCCTTCAGCGATGAATAAACATAATCTGGACATCCCGCTTTCTGTTTATAAGAACCAACCGCCTTAACAGAAAACTCGGGCTCAGTTTGACTTAAAGACAACTCACTTCCCATAGGCAGCTTTCCTAGTTCAGGATGTGAAAGATCGAACCAAAGTAAGATTCTTTCTCCGGAGGTGGCGTAAACTTCTCGTTTATAAAGTGAATTGAAGAGGTTATTTCTTTCTAGAGATTTTGCGTGAACTGCTACTAAACCCCCTGTGGAGTAAAAGGAAGCTCCTCTTTCCGGTGGGATCAACCACGTTAGTTCTTTTTTTGCGCCCCAAGCATCACCCATGGCTTTTCGGGCAAATTCTTTATAACCAGAACCAGCTCTGGCTTTATGGTTGTCGGTAGAGCCAATTAATCCAAGTTTAAAATTCTTTACTTCACTGGCCTCAACTTTAGAAGCCAAAGCCGCTTGAGCACTCATTTTTGGTCTGTAAGTGTAAGCCGGCAGAAAATCATCTTGCAGCTGGCCACACTGTTTCCAATCTTCGGGTTCAGTGTCTTCAACCAAACCAAATCTAGTAATGTTAAAAAGGTTATTTACAAATTCTTTTTTTGCATTTTCTGCCTCCAGTTTACAATTCTCATCACCGGATAATTTGCATCGATTTAAAACAATCTGTCCCGCTCTCCAGCAGCAAGGTTCAAAGGTTTTAGATGGCTCGGGACATAAATTATTACCTTCCACATCTTTTGTTACATGTTGAATTTTCTCGTATTTCTCTGAGTTTCCATGACCAGAATATACTTCTATTAATCTCTGCCGCTCAGGATCATGATAACCATCCTTTAATTGCATGCTAAAGGTAGACTCTGGTGGGGCATGAATACCCCAGGTAGTGCCATGAGGAATCACCAGACTGTCCAACTCCAATTGATCTAATTTCTTAAACAAGATCTCAGGTGTAGGCGCATCTTCTCGGCATTCTGCAGAGGTTTTTGCTCTGTCTTGTGAACAAAGGGGGGTTGAGTAAATTGTGCTCCTGTATTTTAAAAAGTCTAAATCAATGGATTCTGGAGGAAAGTCAGCTAACAAGAGGGCTGCAGGAGCAAATGGAGACTCTATTATGAGATCAATTCCTGTTGTTCCAGCTCCTATAGGCTTTTCGGGAACTTCACTTAAACTCCTTAAAATAATATTCTTATGGCCGTAATGGGTTTCTGGTTTATCTCCCATCTGTGTCCATTCCCAACCTGCAAACGCTATTAAATCAGAGGGATCTCCTTGGGTATCTGAACTGCAAGATCTAAGTGAAGCAATGGTATCGTCCCACATTCTTTTACTTAGGCCTTCAGCGTGGTCGGTTATAGAGAAAAAATCTAGAGCCGAACAGAATCTTGCAAAGTTACATGCATCTGAAGGGGGATGCGTTCCTTCACCTTGAAGCATAGGTAAGCTAAAAAGAAATGCATCCTGAGAGAAAGTAGTATGGACATGAAGGTCTCCAAAGAAGATTTGCTTGTCCGAGCTTTCTTCTAAGGTTGCCAGAGGTCTCTTTTCTAAAGCGACCTGACCATCTTCAGGCAGAGATCCAAAGATTCCCTTAGCTGTGATTGAGTAGAGAAGAATAATGAAAATAAGAGCAGCAAGCCCATATTTAATAAATTTCATATTGCGTCCAATCCTTTACCTCGAACAGAAATCCATTCGTTAGTGGGACTG
>ERZ651768.2751-NODE-2751-length-12024-cov-3.326944_pt1 | contig 12024 bp, 7 predicted proteins | sample MGYA00514754_ERZ651768 | MGnify/ENA metagenome assembly ERZ651768 | reverse complement strand
TATCTAACTGAATCTTTCTTGACTTGAGTCTTTAGAGGCGCTCCCTTTTCCTCCCAGTCTGGAATGAGTTCATTCAAGGCTTTAGGATCTATAACATTGCCTGAAAGAATATGGGCTCCCACTTCAGATCCTTTTTCAACTACACAAACAGATATCTTGGATTGTTGCTCAGAAGCAAGTTGCTTAAGTTTGATAGCTGTAGATAAGCCTGAAGGCCCGGCGCCAACGATAACTACATCATACTCCATCGACTCTCTTTGTATTTCTTCCATAAGTTTCTTTTATTTGTAAGCGAGTTTAAGCAGATATAGAATAGCCGCTCTATTTTTATATCATTATAAAGGATTTGAATATATGAAGGTTCTTGTTCCAATTAAACGTGTCGTTGATTATAACGTTAAGGTTAGAGCAAAATCAGATGAGACCGGTCCTGATTTAGCTAATGTAAAAATGGCTATTAATCCTTTCTGTGAGATAGCAGTAGAAGAAGCTGTACGATTAAAAGAGGCTGGAACTGCTAAGGAAGTCATAGCAGTGTCAATCGGATCTAGCGCTTGCCAAGAACAATTAAGAACCGCTTTAGCTTTAGGTGCTGATAGAGCAATTCTAGTCGAAACCGAAATAGAGGCAGAACCTCTGGGAGTTGCCAAGTTATTAAAATCAGTGGTAGAAAAAGAACAACCAGATTTAATAATACTAGGCAAACAGGCTATAGATGATGATTCTAATCAAACAGGACAAATGCTAGCTTCACTTTTGTCTTACCCCCAAGGAACCTTTGCATCCGAAATTAAAATAGAAGAAGAAAAAATAAGTGTAACCAGAGAAGTTGATGGTGGTTTGCAAACTGTTTTGCTTAATCTACCAGCAGTTGTAACTACTGATTTAAGGTTGAATGAGCCTCGATACGCCTCATTGCCTAACATAATGAAAGCCAAGAAAAAGTCACTAGACACTTTGACTCCTGAAGAGTTAAACGTTGATGCTTCTCCTAGGGTAGAAACACTTAAAGTGTCGCCTCCACCAGAAAGGGCAGCTGGAATTATTGTTGAGAGTGTTGATGAGTTAATCGACAAACTAAAAAATGAGGCTAAGGTGATTTCATGAGCATTTTAGTCATTGCAGAACTTGATAATGATGAATTAAAAGGATCTACTCTTAATACAATCACTGCTGCTAAAGAAATAGACTCTGATATAGAGTTATTAGTAGCAGGTTTTTCTTGCGAGGCTGTAGTGGAAAAGGCCTGTGAGATTCCAGTAATTAGTAAAGTTGTAGTAGCTGACAAAGAAACATATAAGAATTTTCTGGCTGAGAATATAGGAGCTTTGGTAGCCCAAATAGGATCCAATTATTCACACATTCTTGCTCCTGCTACTAGCAATGGAAAAAATTTTATGCCTAGAGTGGCTGCACTCTTGGACGTAGCTCAAATTTCAGAAATAATCTCCGTTCAATCAGAAGATACATTTGAGCGTCCCATTTATGCAGGAAACTGTATAGCTACAGTCAAAAGCTCTGATTCTATTAAAGTTATCACAGTCAGAGCTACGGGTTTCGACGATTGTGAATCTAAAGGTGGGTCTGCTCCTAGAGAAAATCTTGACCTTGATATAAACCTAGACATTTCAAATTTTGTTAAGGAAGAAATAGCTGAGTCTGATCGACCAGAATTAACTGCAGCTGATATTGTTATCTCAGGTGGCAGGGGTATGCAAAGTGGTGAAAATTTCAGTTTACTGGAAGGAATAGCCGACAAATTAGGAGCTGCTATTGGAGCTTCTAGGGCAGCGGTTGACTCAGGCTTTGTTCCCAATGATATGCAAGTAGGGCAAACAGGCAAGATAGTTGCACCTAATCTCTACATTGCAGTAGGAATATCTGGTGCCATTCAACACTTAGCAGGAATGAAAGATAGTAAAGTTATTGTGGCGATTAATAAGGATGAAGATGCCCCAATTTTTCAGGTAGCAGACTACGGCTTGGTTGCGGGTTTATTTGATGCTCTACCAGAACTTGAATCTAAGCTTTAACCTTTCTTTTCAAGATTACCCCAGTTTCCATATGATCGGTATAAGGGAATTGGTCAAAAAAGGCAGCCTTTTTAACTTTGTAAGTTGATAAAAGATCAAGAATATTAGATTTCAAGGATTGGAAATTACACGAAAAATATATTAGTTGCTGGAAATTTATTTCTTTTATTAAATCTATAGTAAGTGTATCTAGACCAGATCTTGGAGGATCTAAAAACAATGTATTTATCTTATAATCTTGAAGGTTAACATGTTGAAGCCTGGTAAAATCTCGTTTTCTATTTAACGCTTCTAAAGTTTCAATCCCCGATAATCTTCCAAAGGCAACGTTGGAAATACAGTTATCTTTCATATTTATCTCTAAAGCTTTAATGCTGGGTCTGCTATTTTCTGTGCAAAGAACCTTAGAGAACATTTGTGAAAGGATGACTGTAAATGTCCCTAATCCACAGTGAAGTTCAACTATGTCAGATTTTGATCTTTGATTATGAGATACCCACGAAAGCATATGGTCACATATATCAGGATTGGGTTGACTAAAGCATTGCTCGTATAACTTAATTTTAAACTCGGCACCATCGGCAGCATAAGTTTCAATTACGTAGTCTTTCCCAATTACTAATTTTTGGTTTTTACTACGGCCTATAACGGAGCTTTGAATTTTTTTACTTAATATTTGTGCCTTTTCAATCCAATTTGAATCTAGAAGCTTATGATAGATCAAGGAGATGAAGCATTCGCCTTTTCGCGAAACCTGTATTTCTACTTGAAACAATTGCTCTTTGAGTGTGTCGCTTAAAACAACTTGTTTCTTTAAATGCCCCATAATTTGATTGATTCTAGGGTTACAAATATTAAGCTGATCTACAAAAATCTTTTCACCATTTTCAACCATAGTAAAGTCAAATGAATTCGTGGAAACGACTCCAAATTCGGCTCTGGTTCTAAACTTAGAAGGAGGGGACTGGAAAAATTCAAGATTATCTGTGTAATTGGTAAAAAAAGATAAAAAATTACTTTTCTTTTCATCAAATTGAATAAGATATTCTTCTTTGTTCTTATTCAAGATTGCTGCTTAAATATTTTTTAGTAAGATAAATTTCTTCGCGTCTATCAATAGAGATTCTTTCTATTTGTTCTAAAGAGATTTTTCCGAGTCCAAAATACTTGCTTTCTGGGTGAGAAAAATACCACCCACTTATAGATGCAGCCGGGAGCATTGCAAAGTTTTCTGTTAGGGAAATGTCTGTATTTTTTTCTGCTTCTAATAAAGAGAAAAGTTTTACTTTTTCTGAATGATCTGGACAAGCAGGGTACCCAGGAGCTGGTCTAATTCCAATATACTTTTCTTTAATAAGTTCTTGGGTTAGGAGATTTTCATTTTTTGAATATCCCCACAATTCTTTTCTTACCTTTTCATGAATATACTCTGCTAGTGATTCGGCCAGCCTATCAGCTAAAGCTTTAAGCATTATTGAAGAATAATCATCATTTTTTTCTTCATATTTTTTACAAGCTTCTTCTACTCCAATTCCCGCCGTAACAGCGAAAGCACCTATATAATCTTTAACGTCCGAATTATCAGGTGCTATAAAATCTGATAAAGAAAGATTTGGTCGTTCTTTTCCTTGATATCTTTGTTGTCTTGGGAAACTTAAGTTCACTTGAACTTCTTTTTTCTGTTCGTCTTTAAAAACTTGTATAAGATTATTTTTAGTTTGGGCTGCTGGCCAAAAGCCTATGACAGCCTGATTAGTTATTACTTGTGACTCTTCAAGTTCATCAAGCATAAGATTCGCTTCCTTGAATAATTGAGAGGCTGCTTCTCCAACAACAGAGTCTTTTAAAATTTTAGGATAACTTCCAGCTAAGTCCCATGATTTGAAGAAGGGTGTCCAATCTATGTAATCACGCAATGTTTTGATTGGAATATTTTCTATTTTTTTATTCCCTAAAAATGAAGGTTTTTTGGGCTTATTTTTTTCCCAGTTAATTTTCGGCTTATTCTTATTAGCTTCTTCTAGAGAAAGTAAGGGTTTCACAGATTTATTTGCTAACCTCTCCCTAGTGGAAATATAGTCTTTTCTAATTTCCTTTATATAATTTTTATTAGTATCTTGATTTAATAATTTTTGTACCACCCCGACACTTCTGGAAGCATCTAATACATGAGTAGCAATGCCTGTTTTGTAGTTGGGTTCAATCTTTAAGGCAGTATGAGCTTTTGAAGTAGTAGCTCCACCTATTAAAACTGGTATTTTAACCTTCTTCCTAGTTAACTCTTCAACAACATTTATCATTTCATCCAATGAAGGGGTTATCAAGCCGCTTAACCCAATCATGTCAGCTTTTTCTTCGATAGCTGTATCAATAATCTTTTCTGCAGGAACCATAACTCCAAGATCTATAATTTCGTAGTTATTACATTGTAGAACTACACCAACAATATTTTTCCCTATGTCATGTACATCGCCCTTGACAGTAGCCATAACGATTTTTCCACTAAACTGAATAGAGCCTTCTTTCTCAGCCTCTAAATAAGGAACAAGATAAGCCACAGCTTCTTTCATAACTCTGGCACTTTTCACAACTTGAGGTAAGAACATCTTTCCATCACCAAAAAGATCACCAACGATGTTCATTCCATCCATTAACGGGCCTTCGATTACTTCAACAGGAGATTTAGCCAGTAATCTAAATTCTTCAACATCTTCTATTATGTATTTATTGATGCCTTGGACTAAAGAATGATTTATTCGTGCTTTTACCTCTAGATGTCTCCATTCTTCATCTAGAACAGAGGTCGTTGAATTGTCATTAAATTTTTTAGCTTCTTCAACTAATCTTTCAGTAGCATCTGCCCTTCTGTTTAAAATAACATCTTCTACCAAAACTTTTAACTTAGGTTTTATGTCTTCATAAACGGCTAATTGACCTGCATTAACAATACCCATGGTTAAGCCATTTTTAATTGCATGAAAAAGAAAGACAGAATGCATGGCCTCTCTCACAGAGTTATTGCCTCTAAAGGAGAACGAAACGTTACTTATTCCTCCTGAAATATTTACTCGAGGAAATTCTTTTCTTATATAGGCACAAGAGGCAAAAAAATCATTGGCGAAGTTTCTATGCTCTTCAAGACCAGTCGCTACAGCAAAAACATTTGGATCAAAGATAATGTCTTCAGCGGGAAACTTAACTTTCTCCGTAAGGAGTTGGTACGATCTTTTACAAATTTCTTTTCTTCTTTCTAATGAGTCAGCCTGACCTTTCTCATCAAAAGCCATGACTATAACTGCTGCTCCGTACTTAAGACAAAGATTAGCAGTCTTAACAAATTGTTCCTCCCCTTCTTTAAGACTAATTGAGTTAACAATAGCTTTCCCTTGCACTACTTTTAATCCTGCTTCTATAACTTCCCATTTAGAAGAATCTATCATGATAGGAACTTTTGATATGTCAGGTTCAGAAGCTACTAGTTTTAAGAAGTTATCCATTTCTTCTTTAGAATCCAACATACCTTCATCCATATTTACATCGATAATCTGGGCTCCTAGAGATACTTGTTCTTTAGCAACTTCTAGTGCTTCTGCGTAATTCTTTTCTTTTATTAATCCTGCAAACTTGGTAGATCCAGTGACGTTGGTTCTTTCGCCTATATTTACAAAAAGAGAATCCTCACTTACAACTAATTGTTCTAGTCCGCTAAAAGAAGTGATACTACGTTCCTTAACAATTTTCCTAGGCTCTAGGCCTTTAACAGCTTCTATAATTGCCTCGATATGATCAGGAGTGGTACCGCAGCAACCTCCGACAATGTTTAAGAGTTGGTTTTCTGCCATCTCTTTTACTACCGCAGCCATATGATTCGGTGTCTCGTCATATTCACCCATTTCATTAGGCAATCCTGCATTTGGATGCAGGCTGATGGGAATATCAGATGTTTTATTTAAAGAAGTTAGATGAGGTCTTAACTGTTCAGCTCCTAGTGAGCAATTGAATCCTATTGAATAAGGGGCTGCATGCTGTACTGAAGACCAAAAGCCTTCAATGGTTTGACCTGAGAGTATTCTGCCAGAATTATCTGAAATAGTTCCAGAAATCATTAAAGGTATTTTTGTTTGCATTTCTTCACACTTACTAAGATAAGCAAATATCCCAGCTTTTACATTTAAAGTATCAAAGATAGTCTCAAACATTAAGAAATCAACACCCCCATCCAATAGTCCATCCATACATTCTTTATATGAATTGACCAATTGATCGAAAGATATATTTCTCATAGAAGGATCGGTAACATCTGGGGACATGGAAGCCGTGGTATTGGTAGGACCAATTGAACCTATAACCCATGCGCTAGTTTTTGACTCTTTAACGGCTTCCTTAGCAATCTTTGCTCCAAAAAGGTTTAACTCATAAGCTCTATCTTCTAGACCATAATCCTTTTGAGAAATTGAGCTTGAATTAAAAGTGTTTGTATTAATGAAATCAGATCCTTTGGAAAGAAAAGATCTATGGATTTTCTTTATAACTTCAGGCTGAGTGAGGTTAAGCAGGTCGTTATTCCCTTTTAAATCTTGAGCATAATTTATAAAAAGACCTCCTCTAAAGTCCTCTTCAGTAAGTTTTTTTGACTGAATTTCAGTAGCCATGGCACCATCCATAACTAAAATTCTTTCCTTCAATATGTTTCTAAATTCAGAAACTTTCATAAAAATCTATTAATTTCTATTTGCGTTGAGTGAATTGTAAGGCTTTTAGCTATAAAATATAAAAATGTCATCAATCAAAATAACCAAATCAGCTGAAGGGTACCTGGTAGAACTCCTTGAAAAACAAGAGTCGGATACTATTGGTGTTAAAGTTTTTGTAAGCGACCCTGGTTCTCCAAGGGCTGAGACTTGTATTGCTTATTGTAAGAATGATGATGATATAAGTGAATATGAATTAAGAGAAGATCTCTCTTTTAAGCTATACCTAGAAAAAAAATCTTTGTCTTTTATAGAAGATGCAATTGTTGATTACTCTCCTGATAAGTTTGGTGGCACACTTACTATAAAAGCTCCAAATGCCAAGGTACCAAGTGTAAGCGAGGATGCTTCTTTAGAAGAAAGGGTTAATTACCTTCTTTATACTGAAATAAATCCTAGCTTAGCTTCTCATGGTGGAGAAGTTTCCTTAGTAGAGATCATGAACGAAGAAACAGCTGTACTCCAATTTGGAGGAGGGTGCCAAGGCTGCGGTATGGTAGATGTTACTTTAAAGGATGGTGTAGAAAAGGCCCTTATTGAGGGCATCCCTGAGCTTAAAGGCATTACTGATGTAACTGATCATAGTTACAGAGAAAACGCTTATTACAAATAAAGAACTCTCTAGTTCGTTAACGTTTATAATTCTAGTGTGACTCAACTAAACGCTGACAGCTGTTATATTTTTACAGATACTGAAACTACCGGCCTGGATATTAATTTCTCTCAAATTATTCAAGTGGGCTCTTTACTGACCGATGAGAATCTAGTTGTTGAAAAAGAACACAATTTATCTTCCAAACTTTTACCTTGGGTGGTTCCACACCCTAAAGCATTCTTGATTCACAAAAAGCTTGAGTGCTTTGAAGATAATAGTCCTTCTCATTATGAAATGATGCTTGAACTTAGAAAAGATTGGTTAGAGTGGTCATCACAAAAAAATCCCGTATTTATTACCTATAACGGGCATAGATTTGATGAGGAGCTTTTTCGAAGGCAATTTTATTGGTGCCTACTTCCTCCTTTCATTACAAATACCTCTGGAGCAACAAGACTAGACCTAATGTACACGTTTCAGATTGTTGCTAATTTCTTTCCAAACGCTCTTACTATTCCTTGTAATGAAGATAAGGAGATTAGCCTTAAGCTTACTGATTGGGCTGATGCCAATAACATCTCATCTCTTAATGCACATGATGCGGTAGCCGACTGTTATTTAATGGTTAATTTATCTCGTTTAATAGCGGAGAAAGCCTCTCAAGCTTGGAAAAGTTCTTTAATGGGATCTTCAAAGGATGGCAATTTAAGGTTACTTCAGTCTGAACCTTTTGCAATGATAGGCGAAGTAATAAGGAAGAAAAAATTTACTTACCCAGTAACTTTTTGTGGTCAAAACCATAGGATGCAAAATGAAGTTGCTGTAGCAGACCTTTATTTTGATCCTGACGCCTTGGATGAATTATCAGATTCTGAATTATTAGAACAAATTTCAACGGCAGGAACAGCTATAAGAAAAGTTAGAATTAATAAAAGTATTCCACTTATAAGCTGTTTAGACGTACCTTCTATTCAAGAAAAACTAGACATACCTTTAAATCAATTAGAAGAAAGAGCCTACAAGATAAAAAATAATACAAAATTGCAAGCTAGAGTTAGCGAATTATTGACTAATAATCAAATCCAATATCCTCCTCCTAAATTTGTGGAGCAGTCAGTTTATGCCGGTTTCCCATCCAATGAAGATGAACTTTGGATGGAAAGATTTCATGCAACTCCTTGGGAAGAAAGATATAAATTAATAGAAGGTTTTCAAGATTCAAGGTATAGAGAATTAGCAGAGCGACTTATTTGTTCTAACTCAGAAAATAGTATTTCTGATAATTCTGTAAAGAGATATAAAAGTTTTCTCGAGCAAAGGTTGTCTGATAAAGGGCCATGGTTAAACTTGGGCACTGCCCAGGAAAAAATAAAAAAGTTAATAGAAAGTGAAAAAGATAAAGAAAATATAGAAATTTTAAAAAAATTACAAATGAAACTGACGGAAATGCGTCTCTAGAGAGTCTACTCTTTATCTCTCTCCCACAAACTAACCCTCAAGACTATGCCAAAGTAAGGGTGGTCAATATAGTGATATTCTTTATCTTTCATTTTAGTTTTTTCGATAATTTCAAATTTATCCTTATAGGTCTCCCTCTTGAATAAATAGTTTTCTTCATTAGAAGTTATAGGTGAAAATTCTTTTGATCTAAATATCCAATTAGAAAAAGAGCTCATTTCTTCTCCAATAGATTTAAAGAAGCTAATAAATTTATTTTCAACGTTAGATATCTTTAGTAAGTTATTGAAATTATAGAGAATTATAAATTTTTTATTTTCATTCTCATGAGTCGTTTCTGCCAATCTTAATGTAGTTTCTGAGTGCAGAAATCTCTCTTTATAGATAAGAAGCTCTCCATGAACGCCATTGAAAAGATTGCCAGCTTGGATATAGACAGGACTAGCAAATTCTTTTTTAAATAAAGGTTGATACCAACTTCCATGAAATAAAACTTCGTATTCTTTTTTAACATCTAATTTCATTGCAAGCTTTTTTGTTTGAGTGTCTCCTTCGCCAAGCAAAACAAAGTATTCATAAGGTAAAAAAGAATTATCAATTGTAGGTCCGTTATTTTCACTCTCTTCAGTTCCTAAATTTTCTTCTTCTTTATTACTAATTTTAATTGACTTGATTACTTGGCTGTTGGGAACTAAGCCTTCTGTTATAGCTTGATCATTAACTAAAAGGCTAGAGGATTTTGAAAGTTTTATTAAATCATTTGAGTAAATTAAATCATCTAGTTTGGGGAAACTTTCTTCTTTATCTCTCTCTGATATATTTTTATGAGAAAAAATAATTAGATCAATTCTATGTATAGGGTAGAGGGTAGGGTCTTCTGAGAAAGCTTTTGATGCCATTAAGAGTTTTTCAGGTACTACCCCATTTCCCATTAAAAAAGGACCCATTAGCAATATTACAAACAAAAATTTCTTCATTAAGAAGCCTTGGCAATAAAATTTATTTCCTTGTATATTTTTTTTATATTGTCTTCAAAGTCTACTCCCTTCTTCAGTCTTTTGTCTTTTGTGGAGTCTAAATAACTTACTTTGATCTCATCATTCATAATTTTTATTTCTTTTATATTCTGAGGAATTGCAGAAAGGGAAATCTCAGTTTCAAAAAAAAGAACTTTTAGTTCCGGAGGGAATAAACCAAATCTATTTATCATTTCTAGTTGAATGTCTTTTAAATCTTCTAAAGATAACGCGGAAGAGATTTTGTTATACATCATAAGTCTTTGGTTAATATCTGGAAGATAAGTTTCAGGAATAATGGAAGAAGTATTTAAGTTAACCTCTACTTGCCTTTCTAACCTGAGAGTATTCAATTCTCCTTTTTTTATTTGATCAGTGGCCTTATTCAATAAACGCATATACAAATCAATTCCTATAGATTCCATGATACCGCTTTGATTCTCTCCAAGTATTTCTCCTGCACCTCTAATTTCAAGATCTTTCATAGATAATAGGAAACCAGCAGATAGAGAATCTGAATCTTGTAAAGCTTTAAGTCTAGATTCAGCTTTTTTTCTTTTTAATATCCCTGTAGATTTTAAGAAATATGCGAAAGCCTGTTTATTTCCTCTGCCTACTCTTCCTCTCAACTGATGTAACTGGGCTAAGCCTAGCCTATCTGCTGCTTCTACAATTAAAGTATTTGCATTACTTATATCTAATCCGCTTTCAATAATTGTGGAACAAACCAAAACATCAATTTCACCATTTTGGAAAAGAACCATTCTTTCTTCAATCTCCTGTCCCTTTAGTTGACCATGGACGATGTCTACTTTTATATCTGGAAAGAACTCTTCTATTCTCTGTTTTCTGTCTTCAATTAGTCGAAGGTCATTACATAGATAATATATTTGCCCGCTTCTAAATAATTCTCTTTGAATGCATTCTTTTAATAAGTTTTCATTGAATCTATAAACAAATGTTCTTACCGATATTCTGTCACTCGGAGCAGTAGCAATAATGGATAAATCTTTTAGCTTTGATAAAGACAAATTTAAAGATCTAGGTATGGGTGTTGCTGAAAGGTAAAGTAAATTAACTTCTTGTTTAAATTTTTTAATCTTTTCTTTCTGTCTGACACCAAACCTATGCTCTTCATCAATTATTAACAATCCAAGATTATTAAAGCTAACTGACTTTTGAAGAAGAGCATGCGTTCCAATAATAATATCAATCTTTCCTTCTTTAAGTTTAGACAAGATTTCCTTTTTTTTATGGGGGCTAACCTCTCTGCTAAGCTTTTCAATATTGATAGGGGTCTTAGAAAATCTATTTATAAAATTGTTGTAATGTTGTTGTGCCAATAAGGTAGTAGGAACCAGAATACAAGTTTGGTAGTTATTAAAAGCAGTTATAAAGGAAGCTCTCATGGCTACTTCAGTTTTTCCAAAACCAACTTCTCCACAAACTAGTCGATCCATAGGCCTAGTTTGTTGAAGATCTGTTTCTATTTCGGAGATAGTACGTGATTGATCTATGGTTTCTATATAAGGAAATTCTTGACAGAACTCTAAATATTCATCTGCCGGAATTAAATACTTAGTTCCTTTTTTTGAATTTCTAGTAGCTTGGGCATTTAAGAGCTCAACTGCTGTATCGTACGTTCTTTGGATAGCTACAGTTTTCTTTTTTTCCCATTTCTTTGATCCTAATGTATCTAAACTGATATCTTCAGGTCCAAAGTACTTTGAAACAAGATGCATTGAATCAACTGGAACATAGACCTTACTTTCATCTCTATATTCAATTTCCAAGCAGTCATGAATTACATTTTTTGAAATGATATTTTTAAGACCTCTATATATACCTATGCCATGAAATAAGTGGACAACAAGATCGTCAACCTCAGGCATTGTAGTAATTACTTCTCTATATGTAGTATCAGGATCTTCTTTAAGAGGTATTATTTTATCCGTCTTATATTTATCTACTCTTATTTGCTTTGTTTCCCTTTTTTTTGTGAAAATATGGAATTCTTTTTTGGTTAAAAATAGGTCTTGAGGATTTATCAAGGGTCTTTTAATGTCAAACCTATATTCTTCAAATCGCTCATTAATTAATTCTTGGTATTTATCTAATTCTTTTAAAGTGTTTTGATCTAAGAATATTTGATCAAAATTTTCAAGATAATC
>ERZ651768.2750-NODE-2750-length-12030-cov-2.947126_pt1 | contig 12030 bp, 8 predicted proteins | sample MGYA00514754_ERZ651768 | MGnify/ENA metagenome assembly ERZ651768 | reverse complement strand
GGCGTTACTGATATTTGAGGAAATCAAGGTCTGACGGGTGGACATAAAATTCAGGCTCTTTTTCATGAGAGTGGGAGCTGTATCTGAAAATAAAAGTTTATCAATCAGTGGCATATCTATCTCCTTGCCATTTATAGAGCAAAACCTATGCCACCAGCCCGGGAACGGGACATTTTTCTGCAACCCAAATAACTTGTTATGTTTAAAGCCTCTGAGAAGCTATCCATCAACCCCCTGCCCTAGGGCCGTTCCGGAAAGCGACCGAAATCCGGCCATTTCTGCCGGAATTTTGACATTTTTTCCTGATAAATGACAAACTTCCCCCTGGCAAAGGAGATTGAGGGGCTTGCATGCCATACTGAGTAAATCAAAAGGGTAAAAGCTAAGGTTAAATATCACGGCCACCGGTGGTTCTCCGAGCCACGGGAGTCGTAAAACTTCGTACACTTTCCCAGTCCCCCCATTCGTGGGATTGTCAAAATACTTTACTTGTCTTAAAGTGCTCTAATTACGCTATTTGCTTCCTGCTTAATAGCCAACAATCCACTACCGTTCAATAGTACGAACCATGAGAGAAAAAAAGTTTATGCCAAGGGGGAATGGATCATCCGTGAAGGCTCTGTCCAGAGGGACGCTTACATCATCGAAAAAGGGACAGTGGAAGTTTTCCGGCAAGATGAGAACGGAAACAAAAAGGTCATAGCGGTCCTTGGCAAGCAAGAAGTTATCGGCGAAATGACCCTTCTGGAAGGCGGCACCCGTTGCGCCAACATTATCGCCCTGGAGGATTGCCAACTCAGCGTTTTATCGTTTCAAAGTTTCAAAGATATTCCGGACACCAACCCCGGGGTAATAGCTCTTAGAAAGATTATGGAGCAAAGAAAAAAGAGTGACGCCCTCCTGGCATAAACTCCTCGTAATGACGGCAAACCCCCTGTAGGTAAATCACCCCACCGCTCTTTAGGCCCCGGAGGGGTATATCTGTGGATAAAATCCTGTATTTATTCTATACTTATTCTCCCACTGTGTGGTTTTATTACTCAATCCTCTAAATATCATGGCCCAGAATCCCTCTGATCATTTGATTTCCCGGTTCGGCAAAGAAAGCCTGCCGGAGATTCTTCATCATATTGCCACCCGATTGAAGAAACTCTATGACTGCCAAATGGTGCGTATTAATCTTGAGGACCTTTATGAGGGCATGCTGGTTTGCCAATATGTGACCGGTCAGAACCAACCCAATGAACAACCCATCACCAAATTCGTCTCGCCCGAAGCTTCGATCATATCGCAGGCTTTTCTCAACAATGAAGTGGTGTTTTCCTGGAACTGGCCCGATGGTTTCGCAAAAATCCAGAATCCGTTTGAGAAATTAGCGGGAATCAAGGCTACGGCCGTTTTCCCTATTACCCATCAGTTCCAGCCTATTGGCACCATCAGTCTGGACTGGGGAAAGGAGGGGGAGTTCCTCGATGAAGAGCAGAAAAAGGAAATTGTTGATTATCTGAACGATGTCAGCGGCACCCTGGACCGCGCTAAACGTTTCCGCCAAAAATTATCCTTTTCCCGGCACCTCGACCTGGCCCGGAAAAAAGAGGCCGCCTGGATGATGATGCGTTCTGCCGTGCAACTCATCGATAGACTGGCCCTTGCTTCGGTGTGGGTACCCTCTTTTATTAAAAATCCTGAATCCAGATCGGAGGAACTGAGCAACCAAGTTGAAATTCTAGCGGTTTTTTCAAAAATCAAAGAAGATGCCCTGATTTATAACAACCGGGCTCATATCAATATCCACAAGGAAAACCTGATCAGCCGCATTGTCCTTTATGACGATCACAAAGGGCTCATCGCCAAAGATCCTGAGCAGAAGGCGGTCTATATCGAAGATGTCATGGAAGAAAGTTTCAGCCGAAAAGCGGTGGCCCGGAAAATTGACCTGGTTTCCCTTTATCAAGTCCCCAAGATCAACCGAAAAACCGGGCAGTTGATTTGCGTGGTGAATTATTACACCAATTCCTCCCACAAGTTCACCACTTTTGAAAAGAAGCTTCTGGAAAATCACGCGGCCATGGTGGAGAAATTAATTCTCGAAGAAAATCCTGAGCACATAGAAATTGAAGTTCTCAGTGAAATTGAGGAACTGCTTTCCGATGCCGGTGACGACTTGACGTCATTCCTGGATAAGATCCTGGCAAAAACTTCTGAATTGATCGGTGCCGATTCTGGAACCATTTCGATTTATAAGATTCTTGATGGCAAGCCCTGGCTCATCATTGAAGATGAAGAGGGCAATCTGGTTGGGGCGAAATCTCGCGGCTGGATGAAAAGCAAAATCCCCCTTCTTCCCGTTGGGGGGGAAGAGCTTCCTGCCGAACAAAGGTCGCTGAACGGTTATGTAGCGCATTGTGCCAGACCCGTTTTAATTTCCAACGTGGAAGATGAAAAGCAGAGTTTTTACAAAAACCTTTCAGGACAGATCAAGTCCGAGTTGGCCGTCCCCATCATTCACGGTAGCCATGTTCTTGGAGTTATCAACCAGGACAGTTTTCAAAAACATTTCTTCTCCCAGGAGCATCAAAGAATCCTGCAAATTATTGCCAGTATGATCAGCCAGAAGGTGAATAATCTCCAGCAGATTGAAACGCTGAAACGGGAACTCCTTCAACTCAGGAAAGATATTGAGTACCGGGACCCTAAAGTTTCGTCCTATCATTTCGGCAACGTCATCGGGAAAAGCCCAAATGTCAACTCACTGGTCAACCAAATCCAGACCGTTGTGGAATCTATTTGCAACCGCATGCTTAATTGGGAAGGTAATCAACAGCGTGAGACTATGACCGGATTACCGAGCCTTCTAATTCAAGGTCAAACAGGTTCCGGAAAAGAATTCTTTTTCAACAATATCTATTCTCATCTCAATGACATATTCCAAAAAGAGAAGGGAGCCCACTTCAAATTACCTTTAAAAAAGACCAACATTGCCGCCTACAGCGGTGAACTGACTTATAGCGAGTTATTTGGTCACAAAAAAGGAGCTTTCACGGGAGCGGAGTTCAACCGTCAAGGAATTCTGGAAGAAGCCAATGGTGGAGTGGTTTTTCTCGATGAAATCGGCGATGCAGACCCAAAAACTCAGGTACAGTTATTACGCTTTCTCGATACTGGGGTATTCATGCGACTCGGTGAAAACCAGCCCCGTTATTCCAAAATATTTTTAATTGCCGCAACCAATAAAGACCTGACAAAGGAAATTCAGGAGGGGCGGTTCCGTGAAGACTTATACCATCGTCTCAATGCCTTGAGCTTTCAGATACCGCGTCTGAATGAAAGAGAGGAGGACATCGAGGACCTCGCTACGCATTTTCTCGGCATCCTGTTTAATTCCTATAAAAAAGAAGGCGATGACTCTACCCTGCCCCAATTGGAACCGGCGGCGGTTGAGTGTCTCAAGCAACACCAATATCGGGGAAACGTCCGGGAATTGAAAAACATCTTGCTCAGGGCCATGTTATTCCGCAAAGGGGCTTTGATCACCAAAGGCGAAATCATATCAGCATGCCGTTCAGAGCTGTCCTTTTCAGAAGAATCATCAGAGCGCACCACAGGCAGGAACTTCATCGAAACCTTGCTGGACCAGTTTGAGGCAGGAGAAGCTAACTTCTGGAAGGATATCCATCAGCCCTTTAAAGCAAACCATTTGACCCGGGACACCGTCAGGTCACTGATACTGGCGGCGAAAAACCGCTATCAAACCAATCTGCCAGGGCTCGCGATAAAACTACGCGCCTGTAAAACCCGTTTGCATTTGGAATCCGATGAAAGGAAAAAGTTTATCAGCTTTAAAAACTTTCTGTATAAAACAGTAAAAATATCATCCATCTGATATCAGGAATAAACCTTGTAGGCTTCAAGAACCGCAGACCTAAGGTTAGACTGTAAATCCGCCGACTTTATTTCCACCATGTCATAAAATTTCCCGTCCTTGCCTTTTTTAGAAGGGAAGCCGACAAATAATCCACCGTTTTTGGCCGCCAGAACCCGGAAACCTTTTATCAAAATCGCTTGTTCAAGGGTGACATCCGCATAAGCCCGCAGGGAAGAATCCGGTTCACCGGAATCAAAAGGGTAAATTTTAACCTCAGTAATGGTCATAAATAAAAAACCGGATGGATTGACGTCTACGCATAATCTGCTAAACTAATATAATTAGTCACCGTTAATTGAATGATAGATAAACTTGGGGACTGCCGATATTCCTCCCTGTAACCAGCCACCCCAGACATCGTATCAAATTTTCCTCTCATCATTTTACTTGATTTCGAATATTAAAAATATAATTCAAAACCTTTAAGGAGTAGCTCATGTCAACCACCACCGTCTCTGAAAAATTCAAAGTTAAAGATCTGTCTCTGGCAGATTGGGGACGTAAAGAAATCATCCTTGCCCAGAACGAAATGCCCGGCCTCATGGCCCTGCGCGAAAAATATGGCACTTCCAAACCTTTAAAAGGGGCACGGATTGCCGGCTCATTGCACATGACCATTCAAACCGGGGTACTCATGGAAACCCTGATCGAACTGGGAGCAGAAGTTCGATGGGCTTCTTGTAATATTTTTTCCACACAAGACCATGCCGCCGCCGCAATGGCCAAGGCAGGCATTCCCGTATTCGCCTGGAAGGAAGAAACTGAAGAAGAATATTGGTGGTGCACCAGTCAAACCCTGCTTTTTGACAATGACCAGGGTCCCAACATGATCCTCGATGATGGAGGGGATCTCACCGCTTACGTCCACGAAAAACATCCCGAATTACTGCCTGACATAAAAGGGGTAACGGAAGAAACCACAACCGGAGTGCACAACCTTTACAAAATGATCGAAAAAGGAACTTTAAAGCTCCCTGCCATGAACGTCAACGATTCGGTCACCAAGTCGAAATTCGATAATCTTTATGGCTGTCGGGAATCCCTTGCCGATGGCATCAAGCGGGCTACCGATATCATGATAGCCGGAAAAGTAGTGGTCGTTGCCGGATTTGGGGATGTCGGTAAAGGTTGTGCCGACTCCATGAAAGGGTTGGGCGCCAGGGTGATTGTTACCGAAATCGATCCCATTTGTGCCCTGCAGGCCGCGATGGAAGGTTATCAAGTCACCACCATGGAAGAAGCCGTCAAACAAGGTGATATTTTCGTCACCACAACGGGGTGTTGTGACATTATCTGTATTGAGCATATGGAAAAAATGAAAAATGATGCCATTGTTTGCAACATCGGCCACTTCGACATTGAGATTCAAGTAGCGGCTTTAAATAACTTTCCGGGAATTAAAAAAGTTGTTATCAAACCACAGGTGGATAAATACACCTTCCCGGATGGACACAATATCCTTCTGCTAGCGGAAGGTAGATTGGTGAACCTGGGTTGCGCGACCGGCCACCCTTCTTTCGTAATGTCCAACTCCTTCACCAATCAGGTGCTGGCACAGATAGAACTGTACAACAACAAATATGAGGTAGGCGTTTACACCTTGCCGAAAAAACTCGATGAAGAAGTCGCCTACCTGCATCTGGATAAATTGGGCGTAAAACTGACAAAACTTTCACAGAAGCAGGCCAGTTACCTTAGTTTACCGATGGAAGGCCCCTACAAACCTGAGTACTACCGATATTAAGGTAAACATTGCAAAAAAAAACCGGTTTCCCCTAAAAGGGGAGCCGGTTTTTTTTATGCAATTAAAAAATCATCTGAAGAGCATATCAAAAAATTGCTTTTGGCCATGAGCGACCTTTATGAAATAAAGGCTGCGAGTTGCCCGAGGCTAAATTGTCGAATAAATAGAGCTGCTCTTAAATTGGATTTTTCTGCAAGAATTCATACAGCAAAGGAAGAATTCGTTCATGAGCGTCTTCCACCACATAATGCCCGGCATCTTCCATCCGGTGCACTTCCGCCTGGGGGAAAATTTCCTGCCAACGTTTCAGGAAATGATCGTTAAAAACAAAATCATGCGCTCCCCAAATAATTTGAACGGGATGCTCTTGAAATAGTTTCAGGTTCTCTTCTATATGCTGGATCACAGAATAGCTGGGTGAATCGGGACTCATGGGAATATCCTGCACAAAACGCAAAGTGGCCACCCGGTTGGAAAAGTTATCGTAAGGTTCCAGATAACCGGCTCGGACTTGTGGCGTCATTCTTTCCTGTTTGATGCAAGCCCAGCGAATGGCGCCACGTGCAAACACGTTGAAACCACGAATAGCAACAGTTCCAAATCCGGGTATCCGGCACAAGCGCAGGCTCAACGGGATATTACGGGATAAAAACGCGGCGGTATTGAAAATCACCAACCTGCGGATTCGCTCAGGATGCCGAACCGCAAATCCCATACCGATGGCTCCTCCCCAGTCATGAACCACTAGGGTAATGTCATCGAGCTCGAGGTGATCGGCTAGTTTCTCAAGATTGTCGATATGCCGGGAAAGAGTGTAAGGGTAGTCCTGCGGTTTATCTGATTTTCCCATCCCCATATGGTCGGGCACCACGCAACGATAAGAACCCTTGAGACCCAGAATCAGGTTGCGGTAATAAAATGACCAGGTTGGATTACCATGAAGCATGAGAAGGTTTTCGCCGGAACCTTCATCCAGGTAATGATAACGCAAACGATCCAGTTGCAGGGAATGCGAAGAAAATGGATAAAGATTGGTCACCACTCAATTCCCATCATCAAGCAGTTAAGTCCGCTACCTATACCAAGTAGAGCGGCTTTGTCACCCGTCTTTAGCACATTCTTTTCAATTCCCATGGCCAATGTCGTCGGGAGTGAGGCCGAACCGGTATTGCCCAGAAATTCCAAAGTGGAAAAATCTTTTTCAAGGTCCAGCCCAACATTTTCATACATTAGTTTTCGATGGCCTTTGCCAACCTGATGGCAAAATACCCGGCTTACCATTTCATTGCTCCAGCCAAGTACTTCACGGGTACGCGCCCAGGTTTTACCTGCAAGCCGACATCCCTCCAGCATCAAAGTTTCGGAGTCGGTTTCCATCAGAGGCGACCATTCCCCACCCGCCCCGCTGTCATCGCTGCCGCGACATAACTGATTGAACTGGGTTTCAGCCATAGAAATGCCACCCACCAAACGGTGGCCTTGCTTAGCGATCTTTTCATGGGCCAGGACAACACCGACAGCTGAAGAGCCAATGGTCAAGGAAGCGAAAGAGGACTTGATCTCAGACCGGGTAATATCTTTTCGAGCCAGCAAAGTTTCGATCGTGTTATTCACAAGTGGTCCCCCATTTTCTCCAGCCACAACCAACCCGGCCAGAATCTGGTTTTGCTCAATCATGCTGGCAATGATTGACATACCATTGAGCACACCCAGGCAGGCATTGGAGACATCGAACACAAATGCTTCTCCGGGAAGCTTCAGGTTATTATGAATTACGGAGGCCGTAGAAGGCTCCATAAAATCTCTGCAAACCGACGCAGAAATTAGGCAACCTATTTGATCCGGATCCACCCCCGATCGGGCAATGGCTTTTTCTCCTGCAACAGTTGCCACCTCACTAGGGAAAACCCCCTTCTCCCAGAAACGGCGTTCCTGAATACCGCTCATCAACTCCAAGCGGCCTTGGGGAAGTTTGAGTCGATCATAAAGAGGGGCCAGCCTTTTTTCAATTTCAGCCGAAGTCACAATATTATCAGGCAGGTGGTAGGCCAAACCTTCGATATAAACTTTTTCAAAACGCATTTAATTCGATTCCTTGATATCCTTATTTTTGTCTTCCAGATCTATAAACTGCATTTCATAGTATTTCTGATACAACCCGCTATTCGCGAGAAGGGACTCATGGGTTCCAGATTCTACAATCTGACCTTTGTCCAAAACAATGATCCGGTTGGCGTGTTTGATCGTTGATAGACGGTGGGCGATAACAAAAGACGTCCGGTGTTCCATGAGATTATGCAGAGCATCCTGAACCAGCCTTTCAGATTCGGAGTCCAGTGCGGACGTAGCTTCATCGAGAACCAGAATCGGAGCGTTCCTTAAGAGAGCCCGGGCGATAGCAACCCTCTGGCGCTGGCCCCCAGAAAGCTTGACTCCTCGCTCTCCGATGATAGTTTCGTAGCCATCATCCAGGTTCGACACGAAATGATCCACATGGGCGGCCTGGGCGGCCTCCATAATTTCATTGTGAGTGGCCTTTCGTTCACAGCCAAAAGCAATGTTGTTCGAGATCGTATCGTTAAACAAAAAAGTCTCCTGGGTCACCAGGGCCAACTGCCGCCTTAAAGAAGCCAGCTCGTAATCCTGAATATTTTTTCCATCAATCAAAATTGAACCGGAAGTCACATCGAAGAACCGGAACAACAGATCTACCAAAGTTGTCTTGCCAGCTCCGCTCATCCCGACAATAGCGATGATTTCTGATTTTCGAACAGACAGATTGATTTCATTTAAAATCATGGTGCTCCGTGACGGATAGCGAAAAGAAACATTCTTGAACTCAATTCCGTCATTGATACCTTGGAGTTCAAAATGACCTTCCTGCACCTTTTCCACATCCTGGTCGAGAATATCGAACACCCTTTCCGCCCCCGCCAATGCGGTCTGGATATTGGTGTAGATTTTGAATAATATCCGGATGGGAGAATACATCATGAATAAGGCAACAATGAAAGCCAAGAATGTTCCCTGGCTGATTTCCTCGTTCAAAACCTGGTTCCCTCCATACCACAGGATAAACGCCGCACTAATAACCCCCAATACCTCCAGCAAAGGTGAAGTAATTTCCACATACTTCACATTTTTTTTCACCACTTCAAGATAACTGTCATTATAAAGCCTGAACTTATCTATCTCGCGGGATTCCATGCCAAATGCCCGGACTATTTTTATTCCCGAAAAAGACTCAAGGACCGTTGCGTTGATATTGCCCAATATCTCCTGCCCTTTCCTGGAAAAGCGTCGCAGTTTCCGGGCAATGTTGGCTACCGGGAAAACCATGATCGGAAATATGACTAAAGCCATTAAAGCCCAGTCCCATTTCAAATAAAACACCCATATCAGCAAACCCACCAGCAACACACTATTTTGCAGAAACTCTTTCATCAATCGCGTTACAGTGGACTGCATAATCGTGACGTCATTATTGATTCGAGACATGAGTTGGCCGGTTTCATGGTTCTCAAAAAACTCAAAAGGAAGTTTGTGGATATGTGCAAACAACTTTTCCCTGAATTCCACAACCAACTCCCACGAGATCCCGAAAATGATCAGGTTTTGCGCATAGGTCAACACAGCCTTTAAACCGTACAAAACGATCAAGGCAAGGGGAATCACCTTGAGCATGAAATAATCTTTTTCTACAAAGATATTATCGAAGGTTTTTTGAATAATCGGGACAGGGGAGGTAGAAATAATGCCAACAATGATCGAAAAGAAAATCGCCAGATACAAGCGGCCCAAATAAGGTTTTAAGTGCAGGAGTAAACGCTTATAAATTTGGAAGGACATTAGCCACCTTGGTGTCTGGACAGGAACCAGCAAGACAGAAAACGACAGGAAAAAGCCCCTGGAATTGAACCCAATTCAATATCCAGGGGCTAGAAAAAAAACCGTTGCGTAACGGGGTAAAACCTAGGCTTTCACTTCTTTTTGAGGTATGAAGTCTTCCAGACCTGCGCCATTCTTGATGGCCTCTTCCATCATCTTCACAGACTCCCGGATTCCTTCCTCACAGACTTCCAGTGAAATATCCTGGATATCATTTTGAGAACACCAAGCCATAACCCGATTTCGGGTATTGTCCCGCATAAATCCCTGGGGAACACGCTCCAGCCGTTCCACAGCCTCCGGAGACCAGTTGAAATCATCGGAATTCAATCCTTCCCCTATACTGAGGATGTCTCCTGGAATTTTTTCGCTTGTATCATTTCCATTACCATCCTTTTTGATCTTTTCATTGAGGATTTTGTTGAGAAATGCCAGAGAAACAGTACCTACTCTCTGAACCCGAGCGTTTTTCTCTACCCTGGCATGGGCTTTTCTTCTCAAATGACCCTGCGGGAACTCGTTAAGCCTATCCAATGCTTCCTGGGTCCAGGACACTTTGACGTCATCAAAGGTGGTAAAAGTGGTGGCTTCTTGAGACTCCTCTTCCGTTGCTTTGAACTCCTCTTTATCGACCGGAAGCAATCGCTCAGCCCCCGCGTTACAAACACCACATTTTACAACATCACCTTTATAATAAGTGCCGCAACTGGTACATTTTAGTGTGATCTCTTCTTGGGTTTTACCGGCATGGGCTTCCGCCATTTCCTCTTTCAGCATACCAAGACCTTCCGGATTGTTCGGGTCCATGCCCTCGTTGCGCATCCTCTCACCAATTCTAGACATGGCCTGCATGGCACCGGCCGGCAGAATCTCCTGCACCGCTTCTGTAATAACGCTGGATGTGATCATGCTGTGCCCCCTCTCCAACGCATAGCGCAGGATCGCTGTAGTCGCCATGGGGCGTACAAAACCCGGAATCTTCGTCAATCGCACTTTGGCTTCAGCGGTCCATTCAATCGATTCTTCCGCCTGCATATCTATCGATGGCTGGAACACCTTGCTGGAGAGCAGTATGTTGCATGGAACCAGACGCAGAAGGTTCTCGGTATTGCCTCCAATGTCCATATCCGGGGCACTGTGAACCCCGATCCGTCCCAGAATCAGCAGAAAGGGATTCTCCTCTCGGGCGTATTGCAGAACTTTTTCGAAGACCTTTCCATCCAGAAGGCGAATGGTGCATTTGACATTCTCTTCTTCACAAATTTTCCGGGAAATCTCCAGATGAGCCTGATAGATTTTTGCCAGTCCCTTGTCGATGATGTCTTCATGAAGCTTTTCCTGTTGCTCAAACTTGAACACTTTGGAAGCTTCCCGGGATAATACGCCGATCAGGCTGTTGAACATGGCATAGTGGAAGTAGGGATCAAAAGTAGAAATGATTTCCAGGGGACGGTTCAGCTTTTTGGACATTTCAATACCCGTCATCAATCCACCAAAGGAATGACCACTACCATCCACCGAAACCACAATTTTCCCGCTGGAAGGTTTGTCCTCATGAAGCTCTGGGCAATGCTTCACAATCAGCATATCTGTCTGGGAACGCCGGATCAACCTTTCAGCAACTGTCCCAATCAAGCTGTCTTTAATCGCGCCAAGCCCCAAAGCCCCCATGATAACCAAATCATAAGAAGATTCTTTGATATCACGCACCAGTTCCGTCCAGTTACGGCCCTCAAGGGATTTACCCACAAAAGGAATGCCTAATTCTTTACATTTGTCCTTGGGAACATCCAGATAGGAATCACTGATGACTTCCATCCCTTTGGTAATCAATTGATCATGAATATTTCGTTGTTTTTCTAATTCCTGCTCATCCTGATATTCCTCAGGAAGCCCGCTCTCCATTTGCCGAAACCTGACATCGTGCATTTTAGCGGCATAAACATGGCTGGCGGTAATGGTCGTATCTGATCCCTTGGCGAACTCGAGCGCCAATTCAACACAGGCGTTGGAATAATCAGAATTATCTACCGGTATATATATATTTTTAAACATGGGATGAATTTCTCCGTTCCAGAAACCTGGGAAATATAGTTTTGAAAAATTGGAATTCTAAATATTCAAAAATTAATGAATTTCAAAAAAAAATTAGTTTATTACCTGTAACATATTCAAATTCAATACTGAAAGATTTAAATGAACCATTAGGCAAAGAATTTCTATGGTTCTATGGATATGGTGCTGTACATAAAGGATTAGACATTCTCTTGGATATTTTTTCTGAAAAAAAAGAAGAAAAAATACCAATGTTTTTGACATTGCAGGCCATCTCTCAAAATTTTCAGTACTAAATCCTGTAGTTGTGATCAATGAAATAGATGTAAAAATAGCGTGTCTGAAAGAATTTGGATTAAAAGTATACTTTCCCTGATTGATAATATTTAATAAAAATAGAATTGAGGTAACGACAATG
>ERZ651768.2749-NODE-2749-length-12032-cov-3.958093_pt1 | contig 12032 bp, 10 predicted proteins | sample MGYA00514754_ERZ651768 | MGnify/ENA metagenome assembly ERZ651768 | reverse complement strand
TGTGGCCATCGTCGGGGTTGCGTGTGGTGGAGATGATGAGGAAGCCGCAGCACCTGCAGCAGCACCAGCAGCAGCAGCCGCAGCACCTGCAGCAGCAGTACCTGCAGCAGCACCAGCCGCTTCTACGGTCGCAAGCGACATAGGAGTCACTATGGCGATCCGCGAAGTTTCAGAACAGTTTGGTGACTTCGAGGTTCAGACATACGGTGGTAGCCCTGGTGAGGAAAATATGGGCTACTTCGACCATCTCCTGGTCCATGATGGAACAGACCCCTTGGCTCCGCATGCCGCCAAAGCTTGGAGCATAAATGATGCGGGTAATGAACTTACCTTGACAATCCGAGATGACCTTAAAGTGAACACTCCTAACATGGAAGGTTTCGTAGGAAATGACTTCGGATACATCAAGGCCGCAGACGTGGCCTGGAATATCAACAGGCAGAACGCTGTCGTCAACCCTAGCCTAGGCGCCGCAATTGGTGCACAGCTGGGAGCAACTTTTGGAGAGTGTAACGCTCTAGACGAATACACTGTGAAATGCCCGATGATAACGGACATCTTCTGGGGCATCCCGATCAGTGAATTCGACATTAACGACACTACCGTCAGGCTCGACAGCAAGAACGCCTTTGACCAAATGGGAGCAGCTTCAATGCAGTTTGTTCCTGTGGGATCTGGCCCGTTCACGATGGGCATCTGGAAGCCAAACGACCGTGGAACGGTACACGCTGTACCTGATCACTGGATAGAGCCTCCCCACGTTGGGACGTTCACCGTCATACAGGTCCCAGACACATCCAGCCGAGTGGCAATGATGCAGACTGGTGAAGCCGACCTTGGCTCCATCGACTTTGGCAGGATCAGGGAACTTGAAACTAAAGGCCTGAAGTTTATTCAGACAATGTCTAATAAGGACACCATGACCCTGAGCGCTATATGGCCGGGTAACCTGTGGACAGATCTGAATGCCAAGACAGAAGAAGCCATTGAACCATGGCTGTCCCCTGTCTATGAAGTAGACCACCCTCATATCGGATGCCCGTGGGGAGATAAATGCCCCTACACAGACGATAACAACCCCAGTGGTATGAGTGATATGGAGCAGGCAAGGCTAGTACGGTGGGGCCTCTCATACGCCATCGACCGACAGGGAATTGTGGACGTTCTCCAGGGTGGCCTGGGAACACCGATCTACCTTGAGCTGATGGGGCCGTTATTCCCGGGATGGCAGCCTGACCGCACGGTCAACGCAGGCATGATCAAGGCCAACCACGAGAAATACAGTGGCCAGAGCACGACGCAGGCCTCGGCTGTCCTCGGTAAAGGCACGGATTGGATAGAGTACACGGAGTACGACAACGCCGCCGAGCCGGCACACGAATGGCCATGGAAAATCCCCACAGACCTGACAGAAGCAGGCCGATTACTTGACCTTGCCGGCTTCCCCAAGGGAAGTGACGGAGTCAGGTTTGAGATCAGCCTCAACAAGTACGCTTGCGAGACCGGCGACGTTTGCCTGGAGCAGGCCGATGCCGTTGGCGCGGGTTGGGAAGAGCTTGGAGTCAAGACCACCCTCCTGACCGAAGAGTATGGCGCTGTGGTGGTACCACGGATGAGGGACCGGACGCAGCCGTGGCCTGTAGTAAAGAACTGCAGCGTGGAGACAGCAAACTATCCGTTCGACTGGCCTCCCCCTTCTGCGGACAGCACGTTTAGCCGACCTGCCTGGGGCTGTTCTTTTGAGAACAGGTTCCTGGACTACATGTACATGGAAATCAACGGTGAGAGGGACAAGGCCAAGCGCGAAGACCTCCACCTTGATATGGTCGACTACTACTACTACTGGCAGCTTTACAGCGGTATGGTTCAGCCCCCTCGCGGCGTTGCAGCCAACCCCGAAACAGTAGTGTCCTGGGATTCCAGGTCCACCGCCGGTGGCTACTGGGGCAGGCCGCAACATATCATCCCGGTAAAGTAGTTAAAACTGGCAGGGACTAAGCTGAGATAAAGTGTGTGGGCAGGAGATGACTCTTCTGCCCACACATCACGTTTTCAGGCTAAAGACTCCCGAGCTAGTATCACACTAGGAGACCATATCCAAATATGGCACGTTTTCTTATTAGAAGATTGTTCTCCATCTTAATTTCTATAATTGGAGCGACCCTCGTCATTTTCACATTGACACGGTTCGGCCCCGACCCTGTCGATCTCTACCTCGGTGATTCCCAGGCTGAAGTCACTGAGGAATTCATTCAGATGATTCGAGCTGAGCTCGGTGTGGATAAATCCCTACCGGAACAGTACGCCCGATGGGTCTGGAGCATACTACGCCTCGATATGGGGCAGTCAATCGGCACCCTGAGGCCGGTAAGCGAAATTATAAGGATCCACATTGGAACGACACTTATACTCGCTGCAGGAGCCTGGATATTTGCCATTTCTGTAGGCATAAGCATCGGAGTGTTATCAGCGGTAAAACGGGCAACTTTCTGGGATTATATAGGCAGATCATTTGCTCTTTTCGGACAGGCAACTCCACAGTTTTGGTCAGGAGTAATGGCGATTTTGATTTTCGCGGTGATACTCGGATGGTTCCCCGCTGGCACACTGGGCAATCGAGAGGGTTTCATCCTTGAGTGGTCAAACCTCAAACACTGGATACTTCCATGGATTGTACTGGGGTGGCCAGCCTCGGCAGGCATCATGCGCCTGACCAGATCGTCCATGCTTGAAATACTGGACTCAGAATATATAAAGCTGGCCAGAGCCAAGGGTGTCGCGCCACAGAAAATCATATGGAAACATGGCCTTCGGAATGCACTAATTCCCCCTTTGACGTCTGCCTTGATATTACTGGCTGACTATCTAAATGGTGCCCTGGTAGTAGAAATTATCTTTTCTCTCCCAGGGATAGGAACGGTTGCTCTAAACCAGGCCGTATACGACAACGACTGGCCGCTGCTAGCAGGTACAGTACTGTGCTTTATCGGCATCTATGTCAGCTTTGCCTTCCTAGCGGATATTTTATACGCCTTCATAGACCCCAGAATTCGGTACGGATAGGGGGAAGGTAACAATATGTCTAGTCAGCTAGAAATGGATCTGATGGGAATCCGAAATTACCCACCCGGGATTAGTCACCTGTGGGAATTCTGGAAGTTCATGAGACGGTATCCCGCAATCCCTTTAGCTGTAATTGCCATTTTGATATTCTGCGGCATATTTGCACCACAGCTTTCTCCCCACGACCCTCGCGCGGGAGGAATTCGGGAACGCCACACACCGCCGGCATGGACCCAACAAGGCACTACAGATCACTTACTGGGAGCGGACCATTCCGGTCGGGACGTGTTATCACGGCTGCTTCACGGAGCGAGAATATCGCTTACTGTTATGGTCATTGCGCTAGTAAGTGGCGGCATCATTGGCACAACGATGGGCGTTCTATCCGGCTACTATGGAGGATGGTTAGACGAGGTTATAACTAGATTGGTAGATATCTGGCAAGCTTTGCCCTTTCTCATGGTGGCACTCGTATGTGTGCTGCTTTTCGGGCAAAGCCTCATTCTACTCTTGTGTTTAATGATAGCTCTATCCTGGATTCCTTTCGTCAGGGTAATACGAAGCCAGACGCTGGCCATAAAGAATGAGCCATACGTAGACCTTGCCAGGGTTGCCGGTTGCACCCTCACACGAATCCTACTACGTCACATCCTGCCGGGGGTTGTAAACACCGCTGTCGTGATCGCAACACTAAGCGTGGGAAACTTAATCCTGGCAGAAGCCGCGCTAAGCTTCCTTGGAGCAGGCATTCCGCCACCCACACCTTCCTGGGGTGGCATGGTCTCAGACGGGAGGAGTTACCTTAGTACAGCATGGTGGCCTACAGTGTTCCCTGGGCTTGCCATATTTTTGGTGGTGATGTCTCTTAACTTCACCGGTGACTGGCTCCGGGATAGATTAGATCCAAGGCTAAGACAACTGGTAGATTAGGAGATCAGACTTTCTCTATTACATTGGCATTTCCTGCCGATCCTATATTAGAGTCTATATCTAATTATGTGTGGAAGGTTCACGCTCTTCACAAGCCTGAAAGAACTTACCGATAGATTCGGTCTCGATTCTTTTCCTGTTAATGTAGCCCCTAGCTATAATATAGCTCCAACCCAACCCGTACTCACAGTAAGAAGTATGCCGGGCGACAACAAGCAGATTCAGGCCGATTTTATGAGATGGGGACTCATCCCTCCATGGGCAAAGGATGCTTCTCTGGGAGGCCGAATGATCAATGCTCGATCGGAGACAGCCTCAGAAAAGCCGAGCTTCCGATCAGCATTCCGGAAAAGAAGATGCCTCATATTGGCAGACGGTTTCTATGAGTGGAGAAAAACTCCCACCGGAAAACAACCTGTAAGAATCCAGATGAAAGGTGGAAGACCGTTTGCCTTCGCCGGTCTTTGGGAAAGCTGGAACAACCGTGAAGGGGGGCAGATTCATTCCTGCACTATACTCACCATGGCTGCCAATTCTTTCATGAAGAACATTCACGATAGAATGCCTCTCATCCTTAAAAAAGACAACGAAAGTAAATGGCTCGATTGCTCAAGAAACGATCCTGAAGAAATCAAGGATATGATAGAAGAATTTCCAACCGACTATTTCGAATCGTGGGATGTGTCCAAACTTGTTAATACGGCTAGCAACAATAATCCTGGGTGTATAGAACCTGAGGTCAGGCTCCTTTAAATATTGCTAAGTTAGAACGACCCTACTATCCTGTAACAACATAAGAACCGCGGAAAGGCAAGCGAGAATGGCATCCATAGCGTACACGGGTTCAGCGTATCTCCCAAGCGTTGACGATGAAGTTTCAGTTACTGCCCTTATTGATGAAGAACACGATACCGTGTCGATAGAGTTCGATCGTGAGATCGGTGGGTCCGCCAGCTGGCAGGGCACCTCAGTCGAAATCAAACAACGGCTTAAATATAGCGAGATTATTTTTAGAACCACCAATCTACCAGTGGAAACAGTAGATCTAGTCTGGAAGTTTAACGCTTCAAAGTTAGATAACAGTCTCGCCGCCGTGATAGTTCCACAACCTAACAAATTGCGGGTGTCCGGAGAAAAGGGCTTTATACTTAACAAATAGAATGTAATGGGCCAGCGGTTCGGAAACCTGAGAATGGTTTAGTAACTTTTAAATAGTTCTCCCCATCCTGTCTTCATCGCCTTTTCGATCCTCTTCTTACCGACGAACCTCAGCCAGTACTCGTTGTGATACAAGTTCGATGCGAAATATGCCCAAGGCGTAATCGGAGATCTCAATAGAGCATTTTCCAAGGGTTTGAGGGGCCCCCAGTAGATTAGTTTCTGACCCTTACTTGCAAAAGTATTCCCACTTTGAAATCCCCAATCTACATCTGAGATATCCTCTCCAACAATCTCTATTTCAGATATGTCCCCGCATCCCAGACCAGCTTCATGCGCCAGTCTAATAAATTTAATGGCCATCGGGTCAAACCCCATCATCCTGGCAGACACTGCATCCACCGAGACCTGATCTTCCCCGGCCAATATGACATTTTTCTCATGCCACTCCATGGCTCTAGGGCCAGGGCCAGAACCTGCGAAAGTACCGTCTGTAACAGCGAACACTCCAGGGTGTATCTGTTTTTGGATTCGCAGGAGATCGACCAGTGTTTCGTGTATCACGGAATGGGTCCAATGGCGCTGGAAGTTGAGCAGCCCACCGAAAGCATTTTTCATAGCACCGGTGATAGTCGTGAAAACATGGGTTTTCATTGTTGGGAGGTGAACTATGTTCTTGCCAATTAGAGGCTTTGGGATATGAATACTGCCTCCATAGATCTTGTCGAGAACTAAAAGTTCACCTTCCGGTTTAAAGGGCACCCACTCTACATCTTCAAGATGAATACCATGAAGATCGTGCATATCCTCAACAGCTTTGTGCTTATTTTTGACCTCACCTTCCTTCGCATCCACGACTACTGTTCCGTTGTGAATGGGAATGAGATCCGTATAGCCATCCTGTTTAAGGGTTCTAATAACCCCGTCCAGTTGCCATGGAGAGGTTGAGCACGCAGGATAGTAGTGTTGCCATGAGATATTGATTTTTAGAAGTGTCTCAATGTCGCGCGACAATACCGATTGGTAGCCAGCAAGCCTCATTGCGGTACCCACATCGTCTAGAACGGTTTTCGGGCAGGTCCTTACTACGGCGACTTTCGACTTCGACGTACGTTTGCCAGGGGTTTGTTCGACAGTCTGGAGGCTGCCTGTTCCCATCTAGCTCTCCAGGTAATCCTTCAATTTCTTGGATCGGTTTGGATGCCGCAATTTACGCAGGGCCTTGGCTTCAATTTGCCTAATCCTCTCGCGAGTAACGCCAAAATCTTTGCCGACCTCTTCTAAAGTTCGGCTTCTTCCGTCTTCGAGGCCAAATCGTAATTCAAGAACACGTGCCTCTCTTTCATTCAAGGTATGAAGCACATCTGTTACCTGTTCCCTGAGAAGTTGATAGGAAGCAGCTTCAACTGGAGCGAGTGCGGTGGTATCCGGAATGAAATCGCCCAGATGACTATCCTCCTCTTCTCCGATCGGGGTTTCCAAAGATACCGGCTCTTGAGATATTTTCAGAATCTCTCTTACTTTCTCAGGTGAAATCTCCATCTCTTTACCGATTTCTTCACTTGTAGGTTCTCTTCCGTACTCCTGTACAAGTCTACGCGTAACCCTTAAAAGCTTATTTATGGTCTCAACCATATGAACCGGGATTCGAATGGTTCTAGCTTGATCAGCAATAGCTCTGGTTATCGCCTGTCTGATCCACCAAGTTGCGTAAGTGCTAAATTTATAGCCCTTACGGTAATCAAACTTTTCAACGGCACGAATGAGTCCAATATTACCCTCTTGTATAAGGTCAAGCAGGGACATTCCTCTACCGATATACTTCTTAGCAACACTTACCACAAGTCTAAGATTCGCTTCGGATAAGTGCTGTTGAGCCTCATCGCCTTTATCCTGAATACGGTCGATATGTTGATGGAAAAGAAGCTCGTAGGGTTGCATTTTTTCATCAAGACTTTCCTGGTTCGCTATCTCTCTTATCTCTGGTAAAGTGGGCCTGCCTTCAACGGCCCTGAATACATCGTCAGGCATCAATCTTGTATTTATGGACGATTGTTTGATCATCTCTTTCAGATCATCTCTATCTGGAGGATCTTGATCAGTCAATTCAGAATAAATTGCCGAAACCTGATCAAGTAATTCGTCCTGGAAAATACCGTCGATAGCGCTACGAATATCTGGATTTGCCATAAGATCTGGCAAAGTCCCATCAAAAGGGACTTCTTTGGCCACGAGAATCGCTTTGATTATATTCTCATTGTCTCCAATCGACCTGAGCATCTCCGAAATTATCTTACGGGCCTTAGGAGAATTGCCGTCGTCGCCAGCAAGTTCTTCATTTAGTCTTTCGACGTATCTTTTTGCCTCGAATTTACGAGCTAATTCTCTCTCCTGAGGAGCTTTTAGAAGATCAACCCTGCCTATTTCTCGAAGATACATTCGCACGGGATCATCAATAACCTCTACCGTGCCTATCTCTTTTTCCCACTGCCGGGCTGCTTTGGCTTTGAGATCTTCCAAGCTTGGTGGAGAATCTTCGTCTATATCTTCGTCGTCGTCACCCCTGACGGGTCTGCTCATCCCCAATTCCATAACAGAAGTGTCATCTTCGTCTTCATCTTCATCTTCATCTTCAACAACATTTTCACGTGTCTCATCGTCCTCCGGACGATAACCATCTTCTTTCGACCTGCTACTGGTTAAAGCACCGTCTATGAGGTCTGACTCACCACCTAAAGATTTAATTCCATCTGTTGTCATTTGAGGTAACTCCTTTACACAACCGCCACATCAAGCGAATGTGATTCAAGGCCACATTTATAGGCTATCGGTTTTCTAGATAACCGATACTATATTCTAACAGACCTATGTTGTTCGAGTAGAGGTCTCCACGGTTTCATAGGTCTCCCTAATCTTACGATCCAGTTTCGTGAGAGAATCTTGTAGCTCGCTAGAAGGCGGATGTCCACTTTCCTGCGCGGATATAAGGCTATCCCTGTGTTCATGTAACAGTCGTCTCTCCAGCCGCTTCAAACAAACTTCCAAATCTGTCTCCGCCTCCCTGTCAGTCGCGGGTACAAGTTCCAAGGAGGATATAAAATCATACCGATCCTTGAGTAACGGATCGAGAGCATTGGTAAACTCATCTTCCAATACTGATCCACCCGATTCCCACAATGTGAACAATTCCCTGTCTTCAGGTCGACGAAAGTATTCTGAATTGATTTTCGACGCGATAAACTTTAAACCAGGTTTTCCAAAGATAAGCGAGAGGGCATATTCGTCCAGTTTAGTGTCATTGGCGGCTTCGTTAATCTTTGAATCTGGGCTCAAACCTTCAGTCGACGCTCCAAATCTATCATTATCTTTAGGATTTCTTGCATTAACTTTACGCCGGGGTGCGGATTGCAGAGCAGTTCTCACTACTTCGGGCGTAGATTCCAACTCATTTGCCAGTTTGTTGAGGTAATCCTCCATATCGAATGGATCCATAGTTCGGAATAACGGGGCGAGCGCATTAACTACCATACCCTTTCCTCCTGGTGACCGGACGTCAAATCTACCGGCTACAACGGGAATCAAGTAATCCATTACATGCGCGGCGCTAGCAACGACTTTCTCCCATTCCCCGTTTCCCGACCTAATAAATTCATCAGGATCTTTACCTTCAGGTAGAGATAAGACCTTAAGTTTTATTGGACCTGCAGAAAAAAGAGGATCGCTTTTTCCTCGGGTACTTTCATTAAAGATTCTCCAAGAAGATTCAAGACTTCGGAGGGTCGCTTCTTGCCCAGCCTCATCTTGATCTAGAGCAAGAACATAGGACGCTGCCAAATTACGAAGCTGTCGCACTTGTTCGGTTGTGACCGCTGTACCCATGGAGGCCACAACGTTTTCGTAACCGTGCTCGTGCGCAGCGATTACATCCATATAACCTTCAACGATAACTCCCTCATCCGCCTTTCGTATCGCATCTCTCGCAATATGAAATCCATACAAGATGCGACTTTTATCAAATATGGGCGTGGCCGAAGTATTGATGTACTTAGGCATCGAGTCATCAAGAGATCTGGCGCCAAATCCTGCCACCTGCCCAGTGCGATTGTGAATAGGAAACATGAGTCGATCCCAAAAAAAATCGCGGGTAGTCCCATCTCCAGTTCTGTTGAGAAGCCCACATTCAACGGCCTTATCTAGGTCTATATCGTGAAAGGCCAAATGGGCTTTCAGTGACGATTTACCTTTCGGACTATATCCGATCCCAAATTTTTGCCTAATATTATCTCCGAGACCACGTTGATCCAGATAATTTCTAGCTGATATTCCTTCGTCACTAAGCAAGGCCTCCATGTAAAATTTGAGGGCAACTCCGTTTATGGCAAAGAAATCATCTCTATCTGGAGTGTCCTCCTTAAAGGTGACTTCAACTCCCGCCCGTTGCGCGAGCATTCGGAGAGCATCGCCGAATTCAAGGCCGTCAATCTTCATAATGAAGCTGAATACATCTCCACCGCTAGCGCACTGGCCAAAGCAGCGCCAAGATTGACGACTAGGATCAACTATAAAAGAAGGGGTTTTCTCATTATGAAAGGGGCAGTTGGCCTTATAGTTACGACCTGCTCTTTGGAGCTGTACCCGCTCAGATACAATCTCAACTACATCTAGCCTAGATTTTATTTCATCAGTGTCTGCCAAAGACTTCAACCACTAACCTAAATCTTAAGTACTGGCAATATTTTTACAGTATTTCATGCCAAGATGGAAATGCATGAATGTTCAAGCGTTTTCTGATATTCCGTAGGCGTATTCTGCGATGCTTTCAATGGGCTCAATAACACTTTCCGCATGCCAGGTGATGTGTTCAATATGAGATTTCATGTCCGCCAAACAATCACCTACGGCGTTCCATTCATTTTCATCATTCAGGAATTGGCCCAATTTCTCTGTAAAAACTAATTGAGCGCTCCAAATATCACCCAGGTCCGTACAAAGTTTGGACAATTCCTCATCTAGATTCTCAGGTAACCCCATCTCCTTTAGCTTGACGAGGATCCTATGCGCCATTACTGAGCGTTGGCGAGCTTGGGCGAGGTTTGCTTCAGTGCCGGACACATCTTTATCAACCACAGAAAATATCTCCTCTACGTAGACCCTTGATCCACTATTCCATAATGAGTTATATAACTGACCCATGTATCCTTTATGGATTCTAGTGCCATTGCCTGAGATTTCTCCCCCATTCCGTTAATATACTCAAATGTACGTTTCCAGATATGATCCACTTCTCGTTTCCAAGGAGCGTATTCCAGCCCGTGCGAATCTCGCTGCATGGCTTCAAGATGCTCTTGGATATGAGCAACATTATTCAAGACCAAGCGTGACTTAAACCGGTCTGTAGCTAGGGACGGTTGACTCATTAACGGATTATAGCAGGGTCAAAATTGCAGAGATTTATCATACAAAGGCCTCGGTTTTTCGTCTAAATGACGCGTTCTCTGAAGATCATACTGACACCCGGTACGATGCTCTCCGCGGTTCGAATCGCATATTGATCTGTCATCCCTGAAATGTAGTCGACTACAGCCTGATCTGGTGACTCGCTCCGCAAGTTGTACTCCTCAGGTATGAGGTCCTTGTTACGATGAAAGTGCTCGAATAAAAGAGCTACTATCCTCCGGGCAGATCTTCCTTCATCCCCTTCATCTTCTGGAACATAAACATTGTGGAACATATATTCCCGCAAGCTGTTGACAGCTCCCCTGACAGCTTTACTCATAGATATAACCGGAATTGTCGATACCTCAATTTCTCCGGTTGCCCCCCAAGAAGTCTCTACTATGTCCGTAATCATGGAGTTAACACGTTCCGAATGTCTCCTACCAAGAACATCTTTTATTTCTTCAGGAAGTGTCCTTTCTGTGAGGATACCCGCCCGAAACGCATCCAATAGGTCGTGATTTAAGTATGCAACAGCATCTGAGATTCTGAGAACCTGGGCCTCAAGACTCAAGTCGTCAACTAGCCCAGGATCAAGAAAATCACCTCTGGGTTTAGAATGGTGCAGGATGCCCTGCCGAACCTCCCATGTGAGATTTAGGCCCTTGCCATCTTTTTCCAGCCTATCGACTATACGTAGACTTTGGTGATTATGCCTGAACCCTTCAGGATGGATCTTACCTAATTCATCTTCCCCGATATGCCCGAATGGCGTGTGTCCCATATCGTGTGCTAAGGCTATGGCCTCAGTGAGATCTTCGTTCAGATTGAGGGCTCTCGCTATCGTCCTTGCTATTTGAGCAACTTCAAGAGTGTGGGTCAGCCGGGTGACATAATGGTCACCTTGAGGGGCAATAAAAACCTGGGTTTTGTGCTTAATACGCCTAAAAGCCTTACAGTGTATTACTCGATCCCTGTCTCTTTGGAATTCTGTTCGGAGTCTGGGTGGCTCTTCTTCAATAATCCTGCCTCGACTGGCTCCTGATTTGGTAGCGAAAGGAGACAGCCTTCCTTCCATTTCATCAAGCCTCATCCTCACAGAATTCAAGTTTTCAGTCAAAAACTTTCCTTCCCAACTATGCAGACATGTTAACTGTCAAAATCTCTTACCACTGCTTGCGGTGACTCCCCATTACGTACCCTCTCCATGTTCTCAAAACCGAATTGTGCTCTCCTAGCCCATGTATCCCAGGTTGTGCCTGCCATGTGTGGGGTAGCGACTACGTTGCTCATCGTTAGAAGAGGGTTAAGAGGATCAACCGGCTCCTGTTCAAATACATCCAACCCAGCACCCGCTATGACCCCTCGTTCAAGTGCTTCAATCAAGGCTTGCTCATCTACAACCGGCCCACGGGATGTATTTATGAGAATTGCAGACGACTTCA
>ERZ651768.2746-NODE-2746-length-12040-cov-6.546518_pt1 | contig 12040 bp, 6 predicted proteins | sample MGYA00514754_ERZ651768 | MGnify/ENA metagenome assembly ERZ651768 | reverse complement strand
ATCCGCGTCGCCCACCCCATCACCCTCCTAGCCGAGGCCTACCGCCGGGAAAACACCTAGCCGTTCGTTTTGATAAAAAAAATATTTATTCAGTCCGTTCACTCAACCCGGAAACTTGGCTTGGTTTTGATTGGAGCGTTTGCGCTCGGCCAAGTGAAGGCGGGGCCAGTTTCGCCGGTGGAGTCGCTCGAACAATTTGAGGTGTTTGACGACTTGGAGATCGACCAACTGCTGGTAGAGCCGCTGGTGAAACAGCCGGTGTTTCTTAACTTTGACGAGCGTGGCCGAATGTGGGTGGTGCAGTATCAGCAATACCCGCACCCGGCCGGGCTGAAGATGACCAGCCGCGACAATTACTGGCGCGCGATCTACGACAAGGTGCCGCCCGCGCCGCCCAACCATATTCGTGGCCGCGACAAGATTACCATCCACGAGGACACCGACGGCGACGGTGTTTTGGACAGGCACAAGACGTTTGTCGAGGGCTTGAACATCGTGACCTCGCTTGCCCACGGGCGTGGCGGCGTGTGGGTGCTCAACCCGCCGTACCTGCTTTTTTATCCGGACAAAAACCGCGACGACATCCCGGACAGCGACCCGGTGGTGCACCTTGCCGGCTTCGGGCTGGAGGACACGCACTCGGTGGTGAACAGCCTGCGCTGGGGGCCGGACGGCTGGCTCTACGCCGCGCAGGGCAGCACGGTTTCTGCGAAAGTGCGGCGGCCCGGTTTCGATGAAAAAGAGATTCTATCGATGGGCCAAAACATCTGGCGCTACCATCCCGGGACGCGCCGCTACGAGGTGTTCGCCGAGGGCGGCGGCAACGCGTTTGGGGTGGAGTTCGACGCGCAGGGCCGGGTGTTCTCCGGGCACAACGGCGGTGATACGCGGGGCTTCCACTACGTGCAGGGCGGTTACCTGCGCAAGGGCTTCACCAAGCACGGGCCGCTCAGCAATCCGTATGCGTTTGGTTACTTCAACTCGATGCCGCACAATAAGGTGCCGCGTTTCACGCACAACTTCATCGTGTACGAGGGAGTTGGTTTGCCGGAAAAGTTTCTCGGCAAAATCCTCGGCGTGGAGCCGTTGCAAGGCCGCGTGGTGATGAGCGACCGCACGGTGATTGGCTCGTCGTTCAAGACGCTCGACACGGGGCATCCGATCAAAAGCAGTGACAGTTGGTTCCGTCCGGTGGACATCAAGGCCGGGCCGGACGGCGCGATTTACGTGTGCGACTGGTACGACGATCAGGTGAACCACTACCGCAATCACGAGGGCCGAATTGATCCGCAAAACGGCCGCGTTTACCGGCTGCGAGCCAAGGGCAGCCAGCCGGTGCAGCCGTTCGACTTGGCCAGGCGCACGACGGCGGAGCTGGTCGGGTTGCTGCGTCACGATGACAAGTGGCACCGGCAAACGGCGCTGCGGCTGTTGGGCTATCGCGGGGATGCTGCCGCGCTCCCGCTGCTAAAAACCATGTTGCGCGACGAGCTTGGCCAAGCGGCGCTCGAGGCGCTGTGGGCGATCAACCTGTGCGGCGGGTTCAACCCGGAATTCGCCGGGGAGACGCTTAAGCACGCCAATCCGCATGTGCGCTCCTGGACGGTTCGCCTGCTTGGCGACGAAAAAATCGTGTCGGAGGCGACGGCTGTTGCGTTGGCCGGCTTGGCCAAGCGCGAGCCACACGTCGAGGTGCGCGGGCAACTCGCCGCCACGGCCAAGCGGCTGCCGGTCGGTCACGCGCTGCCGATTATCCGTGAGTTGCTCGGACACGATGTGGATGCGGGCGATATTTATCAGCCGCTGATGGTTTGGTGGGCGCTGGAGTCGAAGGTCGCCGCACATCCGGACGCGGTGCTGGGACTGTTTGACGACGAGTCGCTTTGGCAGACGTCGCTCGTGCGCGAGCATGTTTTGAGCAGGCTCATACGGCGCTTCACCAAGGCCGGCACTCGCGCGGATCTGCTCGCGTCCGCGCGGTTGTTCGAGAGGGCTCCCAACGCCGAGTCGGCGAAAATCGTGATGGCCGGCTTCGAGCAGTCGTACAAGGGGCGATCGATGGCGGCGTTGCCGGAGCGGCTGCTGGCGGCGATGGCGCGTCATGGCGGCGGCTCGCTTGCGTTGGGTCTGCGTCGCGGCGAAGCGAAGGCGATCGATGAGGCGCTACGGGTCATCGCCGACGTTAAGGCGGACAAGGTCATGCGTTTGCAGTACACGGAAATTTTCGGCGAAGTGCCGAGTGCGAAAGCGATTCCGGTGTTGCTCGGCATCGTGAATAGCGAGCCGGGCAGTGACTTGAAGCGGGCTGCGCTTGGTTCGCTCAAGCCGTACAACGACGAGCGAGTTCCTGCGGCAGTGCTGGCTGTGTACGGCGAATTGCCGGACAGCTTGCGGAAAGTCGCCGGGACACTCCTGGCCGGTCGCCCTGCGTCGGCTGCTGCAATGCTGCAGGCTGTCGATGACGGCAAGCTGGCAGCCGGCTTGGTTTCAGCGGAAGTGATCAGCCTGCTGCGCTCGCACCGTGACGAGCGCGTTGGCCAATTGTTGACCAAGCATTTCGCTGATACAGCAGCGGATGCAGCCAAGCTGGAGCAGGAAATTCAGCGCTTGGCCAAGGTCGTGACGACCGAGCCAGGGAGTCCGTACGAGGGGAAGAAGTTGTACGCTGCAAGCTGCGCCGCGTGCCATCGGCTGTTCGAGCATGGCGGACAAATCGGCCCGGACTTAACGGCGTACCAGCGGGATGACCTGGACACGATGCTGCTGAACATCATCAACCCAAGCGCGGAGATTCGTGAAGGGTACGAAAATTTTTTATTGACCACGAAAGACGGCCGACTGGCCAGCGGGTTCCTCATCGAGCAGGACAGCCGATCGGTGGTGTTGCGCGGGCTGGACGGACAGGACGTGACCGTTGCGCGGAAGGCGATTCGCGAGTTGAGAGCGCAGGGCCTGTCGCTGATGCCGGGAGGATTGCTGGCTGGCTACAACGACGCGCAAATCCGCGATTTAATGGCCTATTTGCGCAGTTCGCAGCCGTTGAATAACTGACGAGTATCAGGCTGTTTCTTCTTTTTTTCATTTCCTCAAAAAACCCCTAAAGAGATTGGGGGAGGTGCCGATAGGGACGCAAACCCTGTACCAAATTAACAAAGAACAACCCAAACCCGCGCAATGACGCACATTCATGGCACCAACCAAGCAACACGCATGCCAACCAATAGCTGTCGCAAATTATTTCCTCTGCTTCGGCTGTTTACTCGTTCTTATCCCTGTTTTTCGCTAGTTTTGCCCCATGCAGGAGTTCGGGGCGCAGTTGGATCGTTTTTCTGCCTTGGATCAGCTCGTCGTTCCAGACTTGTGGCAGCAGGAGGCGGTTCAACATCTGCGGGCTGGCAAGGATGTTGTCGTCCACGCGGCGACCGGCGCAGGCAAAACGTTCATTTTTGAGCTTTGGTCCAACGAGGGCCGCAACCCCGGCCAGGCGATTTACACCGTGCCGACTCGCGCTTTGGCCAACGACAAGCTCGCCGAGTGGCGCGCGCGCGGCTGGAATGTTGGTATCGCCACGGGTGACCTTTCGGAAAACCTGGACGCGCCGGTCATCGTTGCCACGCTTGAGACGCAGAAAAACCGCCTCATCAATGGCGCCGGCCCGAGGCTTTTGGTGATCGACGAGTACCAAATGCTCGGCGACGCCGATCGCGGTCTCAACTACGAGTTGGCCATCGCCATGGCGCCACCCCAGACACAGCTCCTGATGCTCAGCGGCAGCGTGGCTAACCCCAAGCACGTCGTCGCTTGGCTTCAGCGCCGCCTGGGCCGGGACGCCGAGTGGGTTTGGCACGACGACAGGCCGGTGCCGCTCGAGGAGGTGTACGCCGGGATGCTCAACTACGACGTCCCTCCGGAGATTCGCGGCTATTGGCCAAGGTTCGCCGCCAAGGCGCTGGCGGAGGGGCTTGGGCCGGTTTTGATTTTTGCGCCGCGCCGCCGCGCAGCAGAGGCGCTTGCCGCCGAGATCGCCCGCAACCTGCCGAACCCCAACCCCCTCCGGTTGACCGCCGGGCAAAAAGATCTCGTCGGCGTTCGCTTCGCAAGGATGCTGCAGGCGCGCGTTGCGTTTCACCACAGCGGGTTGAGCTACGGCGCGCGCGCGGGAGTGATCGAGCCCTTGGCCAAGGCCGGCCAACTGCGAGTCGTCGTGGCCACGATGGGCTTGGCCGCCGGCATCAACTTTTCTTTGCGCAGCGTGGCCTTGGCCGCCGACTCGTATCGTCGCGACCATTTGGAGGTGCCGATCCGGGCGGATGAGATTCACCAAATGTTCGGGCGCGCCGGGCGGCGCGGCATCGACGAGATCGGTTACGGCTTGGTTTCGCGAAATGAAATTCGCATCCGCGACGGCCATCCCTGTTTTCTCTCTCGCAACGGCATGGTCGACTGGGCGTCGCTGCTGGGCCTGATGCACGGCGCGTCGGAGCAGGGGCGTGACCCGTACACCGAGGCGGTGCGCGTGCAGGAGCGGCTGTTCAGCACCCAGCCGATTCTGCTCGGCATGGAGTTTGCGATGAAACATCCGGACGTGCCGTGCGGCCTGGGCACCGACTCGGAGCGCGCCCGGAAATCCCGCAGGCGAGTCCGCGAGATGCTCAACAGCCGAGGCGGGTGGGAGGCCTGGCCCAAGGCCGTGCCGGTGGCGCTCGACGAGGTGTTCGTCCCGAAAAAACCAAGCGGCGACGGGGCGGCGGACGAGCAACAGCCGCTTGGCCAAGCGCCGGTGCTTCGGCCGGCGTTGATGGAGCCGGACGTGCTGCGGCGAACCGGCGCCGGTGAGTTGGCCCTGCTGCCGTCCCGGGAGGCGTATGGCCGGGAGCAGAAGGTGGCGAACCAACTCAACAACGAGCGGCTCGACTTAGCCAAGTGGGTGCGCCGGCTGACCGGTTGGCGAATGCGCGTGGTGCCGCTGGCGCTCTGGCAAAAGAAAATCCAGCCGCTCCTCGAGGAGAAACTGGCGGCAAACCAGACGCCGGTGGAGCAGTTTCGCCGGGAGGACAACCGGCTGCTTGTCCAGTTGCGACTGGGTCAACAGGCTGTTCCGGCCCATGTCGATTCGCACGGCGTGGCGCTTTGGCGGCCGCTGGAGCGGCAGGTGGTCAACCCAACCTGCGCCGGTTGCGGCCTGTACGGCGAGTGCCGCGAACTCAAGCCGGCCACCGGCGTGGCGCTGCTTTGGAAACGGCTCAAGCTGGTTGATGAAAACGGCAGGCCGACGCAACGCGGCAGGGTCGTCAGTTTTTTTTCGCAGAGTTACGGCCTGGGCATCGCGGCGGCGCTGGAGGACGAGTCGCTGCCGATCGGCGAGTTGGTTTACGAGTTGGCCAACCTCGACGCCGGCTACCGTTTTGGCAACGAGGAAAATCGCTGGGAGGGGCGCATTCCTGTCGCTTGCCGCGAGCGCTATGGCGATGTGACGGTGCCGGGCTATCTCGACGCCGGCCTGCCGCTGCGTTACGGCGCGGGTGCCGGGCAGGTCGTGGCGGCGATGCATGCGAATCCCGCCGACAAGGGCAACTGGGTGACGGATCTGCTAGGCGCGGGCGACATCGATCGCGCGCTGATCGAGTGGCGCAGTTTGCTGCGGCAGATCACGCACTCACCGGAACTGGACTGGGCGCGCTGGGTGGAGTTGCAAAAACACGCCGGAACCATTCTTGCCGAGACCGAGTCGCCGACGCTCTCCGGGTTGCCGCCGCTTGAGCATCACCAGCGGGGCAGGGTGGATCACTATTTGCGGTTGAAGTCGTATTGAACGCCGCCTAGTCGCAGACTTTGTTGTCGCAAGCACCGCTCTTTTTCAGCTTGTCGCAAGTGGCGGAGAGTTGCAGCTTCTGCGACTTCACGGTGAACCCCAGCTTCTGCCCAATATCGTTCTCGATGGAGTCGATCTGTTCGCTGTCGAACTCCACGATCTTTTCGCAATCCTCGCAGATAAGGTGGTTGTGGTTGGGGTGGTCGGAGTAGTTCGGATCGTAAAACTTGTACGGCTTCCCGAAGTCCATCTCGTGGACGAGATTGCTCTCGGTGAGCAGCGGCAGGGTGCGATAGACCGTGGCACGGGAGACGTGGGGATCTCTGTGTCGCGCCCACTCGAGCAGTTGATCGGCGGTGAAATGCTCCTCGGTATCGAACACCGTGTCGATGATGATGCGCCGCTGATCCGTGATGCGAAGATTCTTCTTCTCCAGGAAATCGATAAATTTCCTCTTCGCCTCTTCTCTCACTTCCATCTGCACTGCGGCGATTGTTAACCGGATTCTCGGCCAAGTCAATGAGACTGGTCTCAAAAACTTACCAACAATCGCCGATTGTCGCGCCGCCGCCTTTCGGGCATCGTGTGCCTAACAGCTTGGCCAAGCGCTTGGCCAAGCGCGACTTATGCCCGGGCAACAGACCAGCGATTCACCTGAAGTCAGCGTGGTGATGCCGTGCCTCAACGAGGCCGAGACACTCGCGGTTTGCATCCAAAAAGCCCGCGCCTGCCTCGCCGACAACGGTGTCTCCGGCGAGATCATCATCGCCGACAACGGCAGCACTGACGGCTCGCAGTCTATCGCCGAGGCTGGTGGGGCGCGCCTCGTGTCGGTCGAGGCCAAAGGCTACGGCAGCGCGCTGATGGGAGGGATTGCGGCGGCGTGCGGGCGGTTCGTCATTATGGCCGACGCCGACGACAGCTACGATTTCTCCGCGCTCATGCCATTCATCGAAAAGTTACGCGCCGGTTGCGACTTTGTTATCGGCAACCGGTTCAAAGGAGGCATCGCGCCCGGGGCCATGCCGCCGCTGCATCGTTACCTTGGCAATCCCGTGCTGAGCGGCTTGGGTCGACTTTTTTTCCTCTGCCCGGCCGGAGACTTACATTGTGGGCTGCGAGGCTTTTCGCGCGATGCATTCGAGCGGATGAAACTGCAAACGACTGGCATGGAGTTCGCTAGCGAGATGGTCGTCAAGGCGACGTTGCTTGGCCTGCGAATTGCCGAGGTACCGACGACGCTCTCGCCGGACGGCCGCAGCCGGCCGCCGCACTTGCGGAGCTGGCGCGACGGTTGGCGGCACTTGAGGTTTATGCTGCTATTCAGTCCGCGTTGGCTGTTTTTATATCCGGGACTCTTGCTGATGCTCGCCGGCTTGGGTGTCGGCGGTTGGCTGTTGCCGGAGGAGCGGCAGCTTGGCGAGACGACGCTCGACGTCCACACGCTGGCCTACGCGGCGCTGTCGGTGTTACTCGGTTTTCAGGCAGTGCTCTTCTCGCTGTTCACTCGGACGTTCGCCATTACGCAGGGCCTGATGCCGCCAAGTCGCTTGCTGAACCATCTGTACCGTTTCGTCACACTCGAGACCGGGCTGGTGGTTGGCGGACTGCTGGTGGTTGGCGGCTTGGCCGGCTCGTTGGCGGCGACGCTTGGCTGGCAGAAAACCGACTTTGGCCAGCTCGAGCCGTCGGTCGTGCTGCGCCAAGTCATCCCGTCGATCGTAGCGCTGGCGCTTGGCTTTCAAGTTGTGCTGGGTAGTTTTTTTCTCAGTGTGCTGGGCCTGAAACGAAAGGGTGGCGACGGGTGAAGAGGTTCGATCGAGTCCTTCGAAATTGGCGCATTCGCAAGGCACTCCCGCATTTAGCCAAGGCTGAACGGTTACTCGACGTCGGCTGCGGCGACGGCGAACTGTTGCGGCAACTTGGGCGGAACGGCGTGGGAATCGACCCGCGACTAGCCAAGCTGGCCAGCGTTCCCGGCGTTCAGTTCGTGTGCGGCAATTTCCCCGATGACCTTCCCGCCGTCGAGCCGGTTGACGCCATCACAATGCTCGCCGTGTTCGAACATGTGCCCAAAACCAACAAGCCGGCTTGGCCAAGCGCTTGCCACCGTCTGCTCGCCGACGATGGCTGCGTGGTGTTGACCGTGCCGTCGCCGCGAGTCGATGCCATCTTGGCTGTGTTGCGATTTTTTCGATTGGTCGATGGGATGGTGCTGGAGGAGCATCACGGCTTTGATCCGGGCGAAGTGACGCCGCTGTTCGAGTCGGCCGGCTTCCGCTTGGTCACCCACAAAACATTTCAATTTGGCCTGAACAATCTGTTCGTGTTTACGAAAAACGCCTAGTTCACTTTGTCGTCCCAAAAAACAAAGAGTGTCAGCAAGTCGAAATTGTGGTTTTGGCTGCGGATGGCTTGGGTGGTGGCGTACGCGCTGATGCTGGTGTCGATGCTGAACAACTTGGCGCGGCTGAACACCGATGCCATCGCCTACATGCGCGTCGCCGAGTATTGGTCGAGCGGTAACCTTGGCTTCGCGGTGAACGGATACTGGGGGCCGCTGCTGAGTTGGCTGATGGTGCCGTTTTTGTGGCTGGGTGTTGGGCCGTTGCTCGCCGGCAAATTGGCGATGCTGATTTCCAGCGCGGTGTTTTTTCACGGGAGCCTGTTTCTCGTTCGCTCGGTTGGTCTGCGTTTGTCCGACGAGTTGATCGTGGCCTGGGTGCTGGTACTGACCATTCCCGGATGGATGTCGAATCACGTGACGCCGGACCTGCTGGTCGCCGGGTTGATGGCCTTTGCGCTTGGCCAAGCGGTGTCGCCGGATTGGCTGGCGAACCGCAAGCGGGCACTTGGCACCGGCGCGACTTGGGGTTTGGCCTACCTAGCCAAGGCGGTGGCGCTGCCGGTCGGCGTGGTGGTGAGTGTGTTGTTGGCGGTGTGCTGGCGGCTTGGCCAAGCGGAAAACCGGCAGGAGGCTTGGCGACGGTTGGGCGTGTCGCTTGGCCTGTTGGCACTGGTGGCGGTGCCGTGGATCACATTGCTGTCGTTGAAATATGACAAGCCGACCTTCTCGACTTCCGGCCCGATCGCCCACGCTGTTGTCGGCCCGGGCATAGACAGGCCGGCACCGCATCCGTTCGGCAGCACGATTTATCAACCGGACACGGGACGGGTGACAGCATGGGAAGATCCGAGCCGGATGGACTACGACTACTGGTCGCCATTGGCGAGCGGCGAAAATTTTTCGCATCAACTCTCGCTCATCGGCCGCAACGCCAAAACGGTGTTTCAATTATTGGCGGCCTTCGACGGAGTCGGGGCATTGTTGGGATGGTTCGGAGTCGGGACGATGGTTTTAGGCTTGGCACTGTTCGCAAAACGGCCGTGGTCGAAAAACTGGCTGGCCGATCGCTGGCGATGGATGGTCATCCCGCTGATCTGCCTCGGCGGCATTTACCTGCCGGTTTACGTAATGCCGGTGGATCAGCGTTACTTCTATTTGTTCCTGCCGCTGGTCATGATCCTCACGCTTGGCCTCATTTCACCATTCTTCGCGAAGAAAAGGCAAACCGGCTTGGTTTGGATGTTGCTTTTCCTGCTGCCGTTATTGTGGCATGCGCCTGCGACATCCTTCGCCGGATTCTTGGCTCAAGATTTGGCCAAGCGGATGGATAGTGCTGGAATGGTTGGGCCAATCGTCGGCTCGACGTTTTTTTCATCGGAGGGACATCGGCTTGGTTTGTACGTTGCTTGGCACCTCGGGCAACCTTGGTTGGGCGACGTCAGGCCAGCTTCGCTTGAAGCGTACAAACATTCCGGAGCCAGGTTTACAATTGCCATCGGCGGCTCGCCTTTGGCGAAGCAGTTGGATGCAGATCCGGCTTTCAAATACGTGAGTGCCAAGTTGGGTGAAAAAGGATTCCTTCAGGTTTACGAGATTCAGGCGAGCCAGCCTTAGTGTATTTTCCTTTTCCGGAGGCGGGAGTGGTTTTATCCTCGCGGTACTATGAACGGTTTGATTGGGAATGTGTTTACCTGCGCCGGATTGCTGGTGGTTTCGTTTGGTTCGGTGCAAGCCGAGTTGACGGCGGAGCAGAAGGCCAAGCTGCCATCGCCGGCCGAGCACTCGATCAGTTTTGCCAGGGAGATTTCGCCGTTGCTGGAAAAGAGCTGCACCAAGTGCCACGGCAAAGGCAAAGACAAGGGCGGCTTCAGCATCGAGACACGCGAGAAGCTCCTTGCCGGTGGCGACTCCGGTACCGCGGTGGTGATCGGCAAGAGCGCTGACAGTTACTTGGTGAAGTTGGTTTCCGGCATCGACCCCGACAATGTCATGCCGCAAAAGGGCTCGAGGTTGACGCAGGAACAAGTCGGCCTGGTGCGCGCTTGGATCGACCAGGGGTTGCAGTGGGAGGAGGGGGCGACGTTTGCCAAGGCGCCGGTGATGAACCTTACGCCGCGTCGGCCGGAGTTGCCCGGCGACGAGGGTGGCCACCCGGTCGATCGCATTTTGGCACCGTACTTTGCCGAGCTCGGGGTGAAGACCGGCAAGGTGGTTTCGGATCGGCTTTTTGCCCGGCGCGTGTATCTCGACACGATTGGCCTGTTGCCGCCAGTGAAGGAACTGGACGAGTTTATTGCCAGCACAGCGAAGGGCAAACGCCGCAAATTGGTTCGCCGGTTGCTCGATGATCACAAGTCGTATGCGGAACATTGGCTGGCATTTTGGAATGACATCCTGCGCAACGATTACGCCGGCACCGGCTTCATCGATGGTGGCCGCAAGCAGATCACCGGCTGGCTTTACGGTTCGCTCTACAACAACAAACCGTACGACCAATTTGTGTACGAACTGATCAACCCAAAGGAGCACTCGCGGGGCTTCACGAAGGGCATCGTCTGGCGCGGCGTGGTGAACGCCAGTCAAAAACCCCCGATGCAAGCGGCGCAACACATCTCGCAGATTTTCATGGGCGTGAACCTCAAGTGTGCCTCCTGCCACGACAGTTTCATCAACGATTGGTCGCTTGCCGATGCCTACGCGTTGGCCAGTGTCTACGCTGACAAGCCATTGGAGATGGTCCAGTGCGACAAGCCGACGGGCGAGATTTCCGACGTGCGGTTCATCCATCCGGAGCTGGGTGCGATCGACCCGAAGGCGGATCGTGCCAAGCGCATCGAGCAATTGGCCAAGGCGGTGACAAGTTCGAAGAACGGCCGCCTTAGCCGGACAATCGTCAATCGGCTTTGGGCGCGGTTTCTCGGCCGTGGCTTGGTCGAGCCGGTCGATGAAATGGAAAACGAGTCGTGGCACACCGATCTGCTCGACCTGCTGGCAAGCGACCTCGTCGACAACGGCTACAATCTTAAGTTCACCATGGAGCAAATCATGACATCGCGCACTTATCAGCTCCCTTCGGTGAACGGCGCCGAGCAGGCGGAAAAGAATTATGTTTTTCGGGGGCCACTGGTTCGCCGTATGACCGCCGAACAGTTTGTCGACGCCATCGCGACACTCACTGGCAACTGGAAGGCGTCGCCGGCGAAGAAGATCGAGTTCGATGGCGCGAATCTCTCGGGAGTAAGGGACGGAACGGAGCAGAACGATTTGCCGAAAGGCAGGTGGATCTGGAGTTCGGCCAAGGCGGCCGAGGGCGTTGAGCCTGGCACGGCGTTTTTTCGCAAACACTTCGAGCTGCGGGACAAGCCCATGACGGCGGATGTCATCGCCGTGGCGGACAATTCGTTCGTCCTGCTTGTGAACCATCGCAACGGGACGGCCGGCAAAAACTGGGAGGAACCGAAGTTCCGCAACTTGGCCAGTCGATTCGAGAAAGGCAAAAATATCGTCACGGTTTTAGCCACGAACGAAGGAAGCGGAAAAAACCCCGCAGGACTTTGGCTGGGCATTCGGTTTCAGTTTGCCGATGGCTCGACGATGGACATGGTGTCCGACCAGTCGTGGAAAGTCAGCACCCAGGATTCTGATGGTTGGAACAAGCCGGATTTCGACGACACCACATGGCGGCAGGCCTCGGAACTGGGAGGGATGGACATGGCTCCGTGGGGCTTGGCCAAGCGGATGAAAATGAGCGGCTCAGTTTTGGCGTTTGGCGGGCGGTTTCGCGAGTCGCTGCAAAATAAGACAGCGCTGACCACGGCGCTTGGCCGGCCGAACCGAGAGCAAGTGACCACCGAGCGCCCATCTGTCGCCACCACGCTGCA
>ERZ651768.2744-NODE-2744-length-12041-cov-7.177951_pt1 | contig 12041 bp, 10 predicted proteins | sample MGYA00514754_ERZ651768 | MGnify/ENA metagenome assembly ERZ651768 | reverse complement strand
GGCATTTGCAACTAAAGCTGGAGATCTTGTCGGTCCTGTCCTATCCCGTTTTGGTTATCACATCATCAAAGTCAATGACCAACGTGCCACTGATGATAAAGAAGAATTAAATGCGTCCCATATATTGTTAAAAATCGAAATGGGGACCAATACCCGTGATGCATTGAAACGCAAATCCACATTGTTCAGCTACGATGCATCCGATCCAACCATTGGGTTCACCGCGGCAGTTGATTCGCACCAGGTAGAGACCAAAAAAGCTGCCAACATCACTGCAGGTTCCAGTGCGCTGCGCATTTTTGGTACTTTTCGAAATGCTGTTCGTTTCGCCTATGACAGCCAGTTGGATGACGTTTCAGATCCCTTAGAAAATGATCGCTATTTCATTGTAGCCAGACTAGATAGCATATTGCCTGAGGGAACCCGCTCCTTTGAAGAAGTTGAAGGCCAAATTAAGAATTCACTAAATCAGGACCGTCGCTTGACTGCTGCCAAAGTACTTGCTGAGCAATTACGAGTCCAGTTTGATCAAGGATCAACATTCCAGAAAATAAAGGATAATAATGATAATGTTGATCTTGTATCCGGCGACACAAAATTGCTGAACCGTAGCTTTAATTCATTCGGCCGCAGCAATTTTCTTGTTGGCGCGCTTTTAAATGCACGTGCCGGTGATGTCATTGGCCCGATAAACACAACGCGCGGATACGGAATAGTAAAAGTCATTGATATATCGGCCATTGATAGTTCTGATTTTGAAATAAAACGGGATGTTATTTACAAGAATATTCGTAGCCAGAGACAAACCGAAAATTTTCAGAACTGGTATCAGGATCTACTGGGCCAAGCTAAGATAGTTGATAACAGAAAATTCTATTTTTAATAAACCTGTAATTATCACGTAAAAAGGCACGCTAAACCGTGCCTTTTTTATTTAAACTATTGCTTTTCAAACTCACGTAAATTTCAGCAATGGCAAAAATTGAATCACGAATAGACCCATCATCTGAAAAATACCAATCTAATTTTGATCATCATAAAGGACTTGCCAATGATTTGAATGGTGTCCTCGCAGAAATTCGCAAAATGGGTCCGCCTAAGCGCATTGAAAAACACAAAGCACGCGGAAAACAAACTGCCCGGGAACGGATCGAAAATCTCAAGGATCCCAATATACAGTTTGTGGAATTTTCCGCGCTGGCTGCGTATCAGGTCTATGACGATATTTTACCGGCGGCAGGCATCGTCACCGGACTTATTTCAATTCATGGCAGACAGTGTATCGTTGTCGCCAACGATGCTACTGTAAAGGGGGGCACATACTACCCGCTCACCGTAAAAAAACATCTCCGGGCCCAGGAGATAGCCATGGAGAACCGTTTGCCATGTATTTACCTGGTTGATAGCGGCGGTGCATTCCTTCCCAAACAAGGTAGCGTATTTCCAGACCGTGATCATTTTGGACGCATATTTTATAACCAGGCGCAGATGAGTGCGGCTGGGATCCCCCAGATCGCTGCCGTAATGGGTAGTTGTACTGCCGGCGGAGCCTATGTACCCGCCATGAGCGATGAAGCCATTATTGTGGATAAAACAGGTACAATTTTCCTTGGCGGTCCGCCCCTTGTCCAGGCTGCCATTGGAGAAGTATCAACAGCGGAAGAACTTGGCGGCGCGGCAATGCATACCCGAGTCAGCGGAGTCGCTGATCATTTTGCGAAGAATGATGATGAAGCACTGGAAAAAATTCGCGGGATCATTGATCATTTTCCGAAATCGGACATTGTTAGCCCTATTGAAATTAAGGAACCGGCCTATGATCAACAGGAAATACTGGGCATCCTAACCAAAGATCATAAGACGACGTTCAAGGTTTTAGAACTTATCGCTCGGATTGCAGATGGGTCCAACTTTGAAGAATTTAAAGCCGCTTACGGTAAATCTCTGGTCACTGGTTTTTGCAAGATCGGTGGTTTTCCAGTAGGTATTGTTGCCAATAATGGTGTGTTGTTTAGCGAAAGTGCTCTGAAAGGCGCCCATTTTATAGAGCTTTGCTGCCAGAGAAAGGTACCACTTCTATTTCTACAGAATATTACCGGGTTCATGGTGGGAAAAAAAGCAGAGCAAGGTGGTATTGCCAAAAATGGCGCCAAAATGGTTCAGGCCGTCGCCACAGCCAATGTTCCCAAACTAACGGTAATAATTGGTGGAAGTTTCGGTGCGGGGAATTATGCCATGGCTGGTCGGGCCTATCAGCCGCGATTTTGTTGGATGTGGCCCAACGCCAGAATATCAGTGATGGGTGGTGATCAGGCTGCCAATGTGCTGGCCACTATCAAAAAAGAACAGTTGGAAAAAGATGGCAAAAAAGTATCAGGGCAAGAACTGGAAGAACTAAAACAGACCATTATGGCTAAATATGAAAAAGAAGGACATCCCTACTATGCCAGCGCACGACTCTGGGATGATGGTGTAATTAATCCAACTGAAACACGGAGTATCCTGATAAAAGCATTGCAGGCTGTGAATAATATGCCTAGTCCGGGAATGAACTTCCCCGTCTTTCGGATGTAACCGGCTTTTCCATAGGATAATCGACCAATATATTCATAAACCAATTCTAATTTGAATTGTCGCACGCCAATCAGCTTATACCTGATACTGTTATCATCAATGGCAATTTGGGGTTTATCATGGACGAACGCAAAAATCCTGAGTGATTATGGTCCATCATCTGTGCTGGCCTTCTGGCGCTTTTTCTTTTCCAGTATTACCATGATTCCAGTAATGTGGTTAACCGGTAATGATTTCCGGGTAACGCGTCAGGGTATGAAATATATCATAACAGGTGCCGTGTTTATCTCTCTTTACAATATTTTCTTTTTCATGGGTACCGATAAGGGAGCCGCCAGTGTGGGTGGCATTATCGTCCCGACCTTCAATCCGATTATTACATTCATTATTTCTGTATTGCTAATGAAGCAAGTGGTCTACCGTAAGGATATCATTGGTTTGATACTAGGCTTCGCTGGCGGTGTGATTGTATTACAGGTCTGGACATTCTCTCTGGAACAAATGATTGCTAACGGCAATTTATTTTTCATTTGCGCTTCTGTTTCATGGGGGATCATGTCGATAATATCGGGTCGGTCCCACGCTCATGTTTCTACACTTTCATTTAGTTTTTGGGTCTATACAATCTCTGCCCTGATTTACCTTGGCGCGACCTGGAATAAAGATATTTTACTAATATTCACCTATGACTGGATCTTTTGGGTGAATATGTTTTTCCTGTCTGCCGGCGCTATGGTGTTTGGAACTACAGTTTATTTTCTTGGGACTACCCGGCTAGGACCTGAAAAAGCCAGTGCATTCATATTTACGGTACCAATCACAGCTCTGTTTTTCAGTGTGCTGTTAATTGGGGAACGTTTGGAAGTGACCACCATGATAGGTGGAATAATGACTATGACGGCTGTCTACTTAATCAACAAAAGTCATGCGCGACAAGAGCCAATAGATTAATCACATCATAAGTTCTGCTTTAGCGTCTCCATCAATAGCTTTGTTTAGCCAATCCTGCACATCAAGCAAGGAAGAACTATCTATGAGGTGAGCAAGTTGCTTGGTCATTCATCTGTTACTACTACTGAGAGGCACTAGGCACCACTACTGACTACCGAGACTGAGGATTTTGTTCTATAAACAAAAAGCCCCGCTACTTGGCGGGGTTTATATTGTCTAATATAAATTTATCGTTGACCGTAGTTATATATAGTTTGTTCCTCATTTCGATCAGTGGCATTCGGAGGTTTGGGTGATAATACCGATATTTCATTCCTAAGTTTTTCGGTCATTTTAATATCCACAGATTTTAGTGATTCTTTAAGCTGATTTGAATTGCGTCCGCCGATAATAGGTGCAGTCACAGCTGGATGGCTGGCAACCCAGGCTATGGCAAGGCTAACCGGAGATAAGTGCCGTTCTTTAGCCAGTTGACTAAATTTTTCAGCAATTTTAAAAACCTGTGAATCACTGTAACGCTTTTTATACATCTTATTATCAATCAGGCGACCCGTCTTGGGTCTTTTTTTAATTCCATATTTACCCGTAAGCAAACCACCCCCAAGTGGAGAATAGCTGATAACACCAACATTTTCCGATAAAGCCATAGGCAATATTTCTACCTCAGCCTGTCTCTTTACTAAGTTGTACATGGGTTGAATACATTCAAACCTGCTCCATCTATTTTTTGCTGTGATTCCCAGCGCTTTAGTTATCTGCCAGGCAGCAAAATTACTTGCACCCAAATAGAGAACCTTACCATTGCGAACCAAATCTTCCAAGGCTCGTAGTGTTTCTTCAAGTGGGGTGAGATCGTCAAACCTGTGTAAAAAATATAAATCAATATAGTTTGTATTTAATCTTTTTAAACTATCATTAACCGCAGTTATAATGTGCTTTCTGGTTCCTCCACGATCATTAACATCATCACTAGTGGGGAAATATGCTTTGCTAGTTATAATCAACTGTTCTCTGCTGTCGGCTATGAGTTTCCCAAGGATCTCTTCAGAACGTCCATTCTCATAAACATTTGCACAATCAAAAAAGTTAATGCCTGCATCTCGGCTTAGGTTAAACATTTTGGTGGATTCTTTTTCATCTGCTGGTCCCCCAAACGTCATTGTACCAAGACAAAGTGTTGATACCTCAACTCCTGTATTTCCTAAAATCCTATATTCCATCTAATATCTCTTCCCTCATTTTATCAGTTCACTCCTCCAGTATTTTTTTGGAATTAATCCCAGTCCAATTGCTGTTAACTGACTAAAAATAAATAGTAGCAGCCAGAATAATGCTTTATCCATGAAACCATATGAGTGAAGACCAACTCCAAGCATATTTACACCAAACCAAGAAAAACTGGTTAAATTATTTCCAAAGATTGCACAGAGCATAAATCCTCTTGCCCTAATGAGACCAGATAGCCTGGCATGTAAAATGATTGCATTCCAAATTACAATCAATAAAGCACCATTTTCTTTTGGATCCCATCCCCAGAACCTTCCCCAGGATTGATCAGCCCAGATACCGCCTAGAACAGTTCCAATAAAACTAAACAAAAGACTAAAGCAAACAATTCCATAAGCCATCCGGTAGAGATCTTTTTGCTGAGCTTGTGTTAATGATGAACTCAAAAGTCCACGAAAGACATAAAATAATCCTATAAATCCGGCAACAAATGTTGAGCTGTAGCCGATTGTAACAGTGACAACATGAGTAGATAACCAGAAATTGGAGTCCAAAACAGCCTGCATCATTTCCAAGGTATCTCCACTTAAGGAAAGATGATGAGCAATAATCAGGGTTGCAAAGCCAAGAATTGATGATATAAATATTCCGATTCGATTTTTATAAAATTTTTCTAAGATAATTCCCAACCCAACTGTAATCCATCCAATAAAAATTGCGGAAGAGTATAAATTAGTTACAGGTGGTCTTCCTTGCAGAACAATCCTGAATATTAATCCCAAGGAATGGATACCAAACGAAAAAATTAACAAAAATAAGCCTGCTTTAATTAACGGGGTCGGCCAACGCAGCCAGGAGACACAAAGTAATAAAAAGACAAGGAGATACAGTACAATACTTTTAAAAAAGAATTGAGCCTCGTTAAATAATACTTCTGCTTTAGCAAGGTTAATTATTCTGGGAGATCGTGACTGATGAAAGGCCAGTATGCGGTCTATCGACTGATTAAAAATTTTCGGTTGATTATGAACATTGGAATCAAAGGTGAGTGTATACAATTGAATTAATGGATGGAAATTATAGGTTGGTATATATTCTGTTACACCAAAACCCATGCTGTTCCAATCTTGGCTGAGAATATTTTCCAATGGAGGGAGTGGTTTAATTATACTCATCTCGTCAACGTAATTGTACTGCTGCATAGTAGTGTCTATTGATGCTATTTTCTTTTTTTGCTCTTCGGATAAAGTATCAAACTGATGATTAGTTTCCTTGATAAATTGCCTCATCTCCTGAATTTTTTCTTCAAAGGATAATAAATTTTTGCTGAAGGAGTGAGTTCCCTCAATAAAATAAGAATTTTTTAACCGGTGGTAGAGCATAATTCGGTCATAAAGATTGATGACTTCCTTTTGATAGGGGGAGCGTAATTGTTCATCAATTTTACGGATAGAATTAGTTTGATTGCTGATTGTTTCAAAATGGGGCACTAAATCATTAAAGGAAACAGTTTTCTTTTGTAAATCAAAAATACCCAATAACATTTTGACTTCTGGATTATTTATGAGGAAAACAGGATAATCATCTGCTTTTTCGGATTGGGTCAATACGGTTAACAACCACTCAATTGCGGAAATTTTAATATTATTTAATTTAATTGTTTGTTTGCCCTGAATTAAAATCAGGGTATTCCTGGCTACCGAATCAAGGGGCTTTATTCGACCGTTATGAAGCACTGGTATCGTTGCAAATTTCTTCACAGTTAATGATGGTGACTTCATATCTGTTGGTGATATTCTAAACAACAGAAAAAATCCTAACATAAATAATATCGAAATAATGACTAATTTGTTTTTCATCTGCTATTTTTTTTAGAAAAACGGATTAAATAACTTAAAAACTGAAAAATAAGTCCCGCAGTTACCAGGAAACAGGCTAAGTAAGGAAACAGCCATGCAGGATTTTGAACAACCTGCAGGATAGATAAGGTGTCATTTTTTCCAAAACTAGCTTGATAATATGTTTTCCCACGATAACGAAGAGGGTGATTCATATAAATTAACACATCCCGCATTTCCTGTTTTTCCTGATCATTCAGATGAACGAGACTGGAGAAATTTTTTGGAATATCTGTCCCGGGATATATATCATGGTTAAAATCTTTTAGTGTAAGACTGTAAGGCGTATAGTAACGAACTGGTCGGAGGATAAGATCAAATTCATTGTCATGAAACACCAATGTTTGTGGGTTTTCAATCGCTCTGGATAACAACCAGGTTCCGAGAGATGTACCCTGCGATACAATTTCTACAAATACTGTGACTAAATTAACCAGATTATCCTGGGTAAAAACTGAGTTTGGATTGACGTAAATTTCGGTTCCAATTCCCTTAGTAACATGAGGAAGATTTACTTGTGTTTTATTACTGCTGTTTGTGGTGAGTTTTGCATTTGGGAGATAGGATTTTATTCTTAATTCAAAGGGGATTTGAGGATGCGAAATAACATTCTGTTTTTTTAGGATTGATTGAGGAATACTGATAACTTGATCATAGTCTGGATTGGCTCTGTCAATAATAGCAAGTTCAATCTTGCGTATATCCTCAGAATAATTTTTCGTTTCTCCTTCTTCAATAGATAGTTGGCTTTCAATTCCAAAAAAACTCGTTAATCCTCCACCTAAAAGAAAAGTCATTACACCTAAATGGATAGTCAACAATCCTAATTTTTTTAGTGTATAAAGTTTGTTGATAAAAATGACAGCCAACAGGTTTATAAAAAGTATGATCCCAATGAGCCTGCCTCCGGGAAATATTGGAATATTAAAATCTGGGATTATTTCCCAAAAGATAAAAAAAGATTGGAAAAACTTTTTTTGTGTTAAATATATTCCTAAATGAACTTGGGATAAGGTTCCCCAAAAAATAATAATGAGGAAACAAATCAAGCAGAATAAAGTGGTCTTAAGCAAAAATGAAGACTTAAGAAAAGAGTTTATTATTTTAATCAAACTGTTTCTTATCAGATGATTGAATTGTGTGTATTTTTTTACTCATTTTTCAAAAGTTAGATATGTATGTATTGCCATAATTTACAATGTAATTCTTTAAAGAATACTTCTTTGCCTGATTCATTTAATCTTGGTATTTCTTCTTTGAAATGGACAATTCCTAAGTTGGAAATGTGATTCCTATCACAACCTTTTCTCCGTTTGGTGTGAGAGTGGCATATAACATATAAACAGGGGTGCGCCCCAAAGGTTGGGTGGGTGTGTGTCCCGCAAAAGTGTGTCCACTTTTTAGGTATATTTGACTTATGTTTGATTACGATTGACTACTTTATAATTTTTAATAATTAAAAGTATAAATAGAAAGCCCCCGTTATAAAACGAGGGCTTCCGTCAGAGAAGTATGGTATTTATTATGGTGACTCCGGTGAGACTCGAACTCACGGCCAATGGCTTAAAAGGCCACTGCTCTACCAACTGAGCTACGGAGTCAAATCTACGTAAAATTCGATGAGAACTTACTGATTTGGATTACCTAAAAAAAAAGTAAATATCTGTGCTCAGGGGAAATAGTTAGAAAATTTATTCTGTCCCAAAAAGGCGGTCACCGGCATCTCCCAAACCCGGCACAATGTATTTTTGTGAATTCAATTTCTCATCCAAAACAGCAGTGTAAACATCCACATCCGGATGACTGGTTGAAAGGGCCTTAACTCCTTCCGGCGCTGAGATCAGGCAGATAAATTTGATGGTATGTGCACCAAGGTTTTTCAGCTTTTCTACGGTTGCAATGGCTGTTCCCCCTGTAGCCAGCATGGGATCTATGACCATGAAAATATTATCCTCTATTTTTGATGGAACTTTGAAATAATAATCCACCGGTTTGTGTGTTTCATGATCCCGCTCCAAGCCAACATACCCTATTTTTGCATTGGGAATGAGTTTGGTTAATCCATTAATCATTCCCAGTCCTGCTCTCAAAATTGGTACAATGACAACATCCTTCACATCTAAAATTTTTGAGGTTGTTTTTGTCAATGGTGTTTTTATTTCAACAATTTTTAGTGGAAGGCCTTTAGTAGCTTCCGTTGCTACCAGCATAGTGATTTCATCTGTCAGTTCCCGAAACTCTTTTGGCTTGGTGCTCTTATTCCGCAGAAAAGTCATTTTATGCTGGATCAGAGAATGTTTCACAATGTAAAAATTGGGAGGCAGTGTCATAACATATTTATCCGTATAGTTTGAAGCAATTTTGGGTCAATCAATACTCCCCTCTACACAGGTGGTATCAAATCCGCCCCGGGTGTTATATATGGTTGTGACAATAAGTTTTTTGGTTTCAAGGGCACTCTTTAGGTCTGTATATATACGTTTGGTTACAGCTTCCTGGTAAATCCCAACATTTCGAAAACTGATGAAATAATATTTTAGGCTTTTTAGTTCCACACATTTCCCACCTTCGGGATAATATTCGATTTGCACACAGGCAAGATCGGGAAGACCACTAAATGGACAGACAGCGCTGAATTCATCGGTTTCAGTCATGATATACTGATTTGGACTGTCAAATTCAAATGTTTCCAGATAGTCCGGACGAATATGGCTTTCATCAACAAAGTCAAATTTATTCCCTTCCGGTTCAGGCATAATATAACTCCCTGTTCATTAGGACAATTCACCTCTGTAAATACATCCGGAAGTACAGGTTTCCATAACCTCAATCTTAGATAAGTTTGAAAGAGTTGGTTTTAATCGGTCCCAGATCCAGATTGAAAGGTATTCACTGGTGGGATTCTCTAAGCCGGGGATTTCGTTCAAATAATGGTGATCCAGCTGTTTGTAAATCGGATGAAAAGCTTTCTTGATGTCATCAAAATCCTGGATCCATCCTGTCTCTTTATCTATGGGTCCGTCAACAAACAGGCGGATATGAAAAGAGTGTCCATGAAGACGACGGCATTTATGATCTTCAGGTACATTCGGTAGGAGGTGAGCCGCCTCAAAAGTCATTTCTTTGAATATTTCCATGGGCTAAGTTTACGGAATGTTAAGCAATTTATGGGTTTGTAAACTGAGGTTCCATTGCGGATGTTTCATGCAGTAATCCAGGGTTGCATGGGTGGTTTGCTGAATGTTTAGTCCGTCCATAGGTTGAAGGGAAAAATGATCGAAATTAAGGCCTTCATAATCTAAAGGATCAAGTCCATTCTGAGGATACACTATTTTAAGTTCATCACCTTTTTCTACGATGAGTTCAGCGCTTGATTTAGGGCTGACACAAACCCAATCCACTTCCTCCGGAATTGGTATCGTTCCGTTTGTTTCAATTCCAATTTCAAACCCAATTTTATGAAAGGCATGAATGAGTTTAGAATCCAATTGCAGGAGAGGTTCACCCCCGGTGCACACCGCATAAGGTGTGGCTTCTGTTTCAGCGGGCCAGAGAGAATATGCTTTTTTTGCTACTGACTTTGCGGTAGGATATTTTCCTCCGTTCAAACCGTCAGTTCCAACAAATTCTGTATCACAAAAATTGCAGATTGCTTTCTTTCTGTCTTTTTCCAAACCGGACCAGAGATTACAACCGCTGAAACGGCAGAATATCGCCGGACGCCCGGTGTAAAATCCTTCCCCCTGAAGGGTATAATAAAGTGTTTTAATTGAATAACTCATGTGTAATTGATGGGATCTGCAGTCCCAGCTTCCTGAAACCCTTTCAGGCGAATGCTGCATGAATCACATCTGCCGCATGCATTCCCCGCCTTATCCGGGTCGTAGCAGGAATGGGTTAGAGAATAATCAACGCCAAGTTCCAATCCCTTTCTAATTATCTCTTCTTTGGTCATGGAGATTAATGGAGTGTGAATAGTAATGGACTGAGCACCCTCCACTCCCGCTTTTGTAGCCAGGTTGGCCATGGATTGAAAAGACTGGATATATTCCGGTCGGCAATCGGGATAACCGCTGTAGTCCATGGAGTTTACTCCTAAAAAAATATCGTTGGATTGTAAAACTTCAGCCCAGGCCAAGGCAAAAGAAAGGAAAATAGTATTCCTGGCAGGGACATACGTGACAGGGATTGACCCGCTCATTGTGTTTTCGGAGCGGTCTTTGGGAACGTCTATATCATCTGTTAGTGCTGAGCCGCCAAAAGCACGAAGATCTATTTCTGTGATAATATGATCGGTTAGGTTACAGGCCTCAGCAATTTTTTGAGAAGCACCAATTTCAAATTGATGACGCTGGCCATAGCTGAAGGTCAAACCATAAGGTGTAAACCCATCATTTTGAGCTATTGCCAAAGTGGTGGCAGAATCGAGTCCTCCGCTTAAAAGAATAACAGCTTTTTTCATTTTTCCACGATTTTAATGGAAGTACTATTTTCAGTCCAGGATTAATTTTCTAACAGTTTTCAAGAGTTTCTTCGCAGAGCTGATCAATGACAGCTTCAAAACTTTGAGTTTTTTCATAACAGGCTAATTGTCTGTCTGCGCTGGTACCCTTATCCAGCATTTTGTGAATATAGTTAATTTCCTCCCGTGACCCAAGGGGATCAACGACATCATCAACTAACTCAAGCATTTCTTTCATTAAAGAGCGCAGGGAGATTTCCTTTTCCTTTCCAAAATCAATGAGTCTTCCATTAATTCCATTTTTGCAGGCCCGCCATTTGTTTTCAACAACAAGGGAACGTCGATATTTTCTCCAGGTTTGATTGGATTGGCGAAACTGGATCAGTTTTGCAACAAGTGCTTGGATGAGTGCGGCTATCGCCATAACCTCATTAACTTTTGTTGTACAATCGCATATTCTAAATTCAAGAGTTGGGAACGTAGAATGGGGTCGAATATCCCACCAAATTTTTGAAGGTTCTTCGATGCTGTTGCAGCTGACTAATGTATGTACATACTGGTCATATTCTGCTGCGGAACCAAATCGTTCCGGTATTCCAGTGCGGGGAAGGTCCTCAAACACAATACTTCGGTAGGATTTAAACCCGGTATTTTGTCCCTTCCAAAATGGGGAAGATGTGGACAGGGTTAAAATATGAGGCATGAAGTAACTCATCTGGTTCATAATATCAATTTGAAGGTCACGATCCTCAATGCCGATGTGAACATGCATTCCAAAGATTAACAGGCGCCTGGCGACGTACTGCATTGTATCAAGCAAGCCCATATACCGTTCCTTATCTGTAACAATTTGGTCTTCCCAGAGAGAAAAAGGATGTGTGCCTGCCGCGAGAATTCGCCGGTTATTCTTCTCTGCCATGTCACTTATC
>ERZ651768.2743-NODE-2743-length-12046-cov-2.848776_pt1 | contig 12046 bp, 11 predicted proteins | sample MGYA00514754_ERZ651768 | MGnify/ENA metagenome assembly ERZ651768 | reverse complement strand
ATCCGATCAACTGGACCCGCCTTGGGTCAACACACTGATCACATACTCGACACCGTGTGCGGCTATGACCAGGAACAGATTCAGCTTTTGCGGTCCGACGGAGTAGTCGCCTAGCCGTTACGTCAGTTAGGAACGGTTCTGGTTCTGGGACCTGAGCGAAGAACTTGAGCGGGTAACTGACGCCCAACTAGTTCCTCGGCGAGATGCCCGCAGTGGATCAACCGTTCAAGGTCAATGCCGGTTGAAGCGCCTAAATCCTCGACCATATGGACGACATCTTCAGTGGCGACATTGCCCGTTGCCCCAGGCGAGTAAGGACAGCCACCCAGCCCGCCGATAGCTGCATCGAAACGGCAAACACCTTGCTGCATCGCGACCATGATGTTGGCCAAACCAGTATTTCGTGTGTTGTGAAAATGAAGACCGATTTGAGCGGCATTAATGCCGACGTCCTCGAGTGCGTCGAGCAATTCCAGGACAACTCTGGGAGTTGCCATTCCACTCGTATCACCGAAGGACAATCCGTCGACTCCTGCCTCATCGAGGATTCTTCGCGCGTAGTGAGCGACCCGTTCAGGAGCGATATCACCTTCGTACGCGCATCCGAACGCTGTCGAAAGGATCGCTTCGACGGGTGTTTCTTGCTGATGGGCCAAATCAGTTAGATCAATAATCTGGCGAACTGACTCATCAGGAGACATGTTTATGTTCTTACGGTTGTGTGTTTCCGAAATCGACATCACAACTTCTATTTCGTCTGTGTCGCACTCAAGCGCGTCTAAAGCTCCTCGTTCATTAGGGACAAGAGCGCGGTACCGAACTCCTGGAACACGAGTGATTCCCTTCATGACTTCGGCAGACCCAGCCATGGGCGGGATTGCTTTGGGGTGAACGAACGAAGCGGCTTCGATGGCAGCGAGACCGGTGCCCGACAGCGCATCAATCAAAGCGATGCGTTCTTCGACGGGAATTGTCGCCTCGTTCTGTAGCCCATCGCGAGGCCCAACTTCGCGGATCTCCACCGATCTGGGAAGATCCGCTTTCACATCAAGTCGCCTTGAGGTCTTCGAATACCTTGCGCCAACGTGCAGCATCGGATTGGTACGGAGCGTAAAAACTCAAACGCTGAACAATGTCACCGAAACGTTGCTTCATTTCCGCAGCGATTTGTTCAGGCTCCCCCACAACCGCGAAAGCGTCAAGAATTTCGTCGTCAACAAGGTTGCCCATCTCCACCCACTTACCTTCCTTAGATAAGGAGTTGAGTTCGGTTTGCATGTCGCCCCAACCATGACACTCCAACACGCCTCTATAAGCAGGAGTTGATCCGTAGAACGCAATCTGCTGACGAGTTCCTTGCTTCGCTTTCTCAAGCTCGTCTTCGTTGTTGCCCGTGACAACAAACAAGGGACCAGAGATCTCGACGTCGGCGAGAGTACGGCCAGCCCTTTCCGCACCTCGTTCCAACGCGGGAAGAGTCTCTTCGCGTAGGTACTTCTCGGTCGTAAAGCCGTGGGCGAGAAACACGTCACAAGTTTCGCCGGCCACTTCCGTCATCAGCGGTCCGACACCGGCCAGAGCCATTCTGGGAGCGCCGTAGGGGTTTTCGCCAGGATGGAAAAATGGCGTCATCAATGTGTGTTGGTAGAAGTCGCCGCGAAAGTCGAGCTTCTCCCCGGAGTTCCAGCTGTTCCAAATGGCTTTGGTCGCCAGAATCATCTCGCGCATTCGAGCAGCGGGCTTAGACCATTCCATCGAGAAACGCTTAGTTATATGGGCTCTGATCTGACTGCCCAAACCCAGAGTGAAGCGACCCTTCGACATCAACTGGATATCATTGGCGCTATATGCAAGGTCCATCGGGTTTCTAGCGAAACCAACCACGATGCTGGTGCCGAGCTCAACCTTTTCCGTGGCCTGAGCCATAAGGGGAAGCATCGTAAACGGGTCATGGCTCGTCTCCGGGACCCAAAGACCGTCGTAACCGATCTCTTCCTGTTCGCGAGATTTGTCCATAATCCCGTCAAACCCACTGTCAACACCTATGCCGCCATCGATCTTCATAGCCTTGAACTTAGTGCAGCCGTCGGCATGGCGCCGCAGCCACAGGGAGGCTAGACGCCAAGTATGTGGGCAGCCCGCTCAGCGAGAAGTACAACGCTGTCTGGGAACACCTCGACCTCAACGGGAATTTCGGGGTTAGCACCGCCGACATACCTGGCATGCACCCCCTCAAGAATGCAAGCTAAACGCCAACTCGCGAACGCAAAAAAGAACTCCATATCGCCGGTGTCGCGTCCCGTTTGATTTTGGTAGATCGCGATCAACTCAGAGCGACCCAAAAACCCCGGCTCGGTAGTCGCCGTATGACCAAGCGGCAGGAAATCATCGGTTAGCTCACTCCAATAGGCAAGCAGGATTCCGAGATCGGCCAACGGATCTCCCAGAGTGGAGATTTCCCAGTCAAGTACCGCCGCAACCTCTCCCTCCGGTGTGACGAGACAATTATCCAGTCTGAAGTCTCCGTGGATCAGAGTGCCTTCTCGTTGTTCGGGAATATTGTCCGCCAACGCGTTGTGTACTCGTTCGATGATAGGTAACTCGCGAGAAGTCATAGCGTTGAATTGGCGAAGCCAGGTGCGCAACTGGCGAGCCACATAGTCCTCTCGCTTTCCAAGATCAGATAAACCTGTTGATACGAGATCCACCGAATGAACAGCGACTAATGCTGCAATCAGTCGTTCTCCTAGCTGCCGACGTTGCGCAAAAGGAACCACCTCCGCTGACTGGGGATCTCTCAGAATGTGGCCGTCGACAAAGTCAGTGACATAGAAATCAGCGCCAGTTACGTCGAGGTCAGTGCAAAGACCCACCACCGTTGGCACTGGAACATCGCTATCGGCTAACGAAGAAAGCAAGCGGTGCTCTCGAACCATGTCATGTGCCCCGCTCAAGACATGATCCAGCGGTGGCCGACGAAGCACCCATTGCTGACCTCGTCGGTCAGTCACCCGGTATGTCAGATTGGAATGGCCGCCAGTGATGAGATCAAACTCAAGTGGTTCACTGAGAGTTTCGATGCGCGCGGACAGCCATTCAGTCACCGCTATTTCCTCAATACCCTTGACCACGGCGCTCCTCGAATCGGTGTGTTCTCGAAACTACCCCTCCTAGGATCTATTCTCCTTGCCGAACCCCAACTGCGCGGAATGAAAGGACAGGACATGATCGATGTCACCGACGAAGACTTCGAACAGCAGGTCGTCGAAAAGAGCCACGAAGTTCCCGTGATCATCGATTTGTGGGCGCCATGGTGTGAACCGTGTAAAACCCTCGGTCCGCTTCTGGAGAAAGTTGTTGATGCGCACGAGGGAAAGGTCATCGGCGTCAAAATCAACGTCGACGAAAACCCCGGTGTGTCAGAAGCTTTCAAGGTTCAATCGATACCAATGGTGGTGGCGTTCAAAGACGGGCAGGCGGTTGATGGCTTCATGGGGGCTCAGGGTGAACCCATGCTGCAGGATTTCGTAGGGCGCCTCGTACCTACCGAAGAAGAAAGTCAGATCGATCTGCTTGTTGCAGCGGGGGACGAGACGTCACTGCGCGCGGCTTTGGACTTACAAACTGACCACCCTGAAGCTGTTCTCGGGCTCGCAGAGCTATTGGTTCAAGATGGTCGCGTCGAGGACGGGCTGAGCCTCTTAGAGCGAATACCTGAATCATCGGAGAGTCGACGCATAGCCGCCGTTGCTCGAACCTCGGACAGTTCAGGCGAATCCGACGAAGTGGATGCTGAACTTCAAACGCTTCTTAGTCAGGTAAAAACTGATGACGATGCTCGACAACGATTCGTTGACCTCCTCGAAGTAATGAGCCCCGACGATCAGCGAACGGCTGACTGGCGTCGCAAACTCTCGACGGCACTCTTCTAACTCTCAGCGCTATTCGCTAGCGTCGCAAAACCAACGCGCAGTCGGATCCGAGGCAAGCATGCAGCTAACGTCGACGTTGTGAACGACGTTTCGTTTCTGGAGTTCTCGGTCACGGTTCAAGTGTTCTCAGGTCCGGAGCCGTCCCTCCTAGCAGATGCAGTCCGTGACCGGATAGACGAACTGGTTGGCGAGCAAGACCGATCTCTGGCTCTAGAAGAGCTCACCGGTGAGGAGTTCACCATCGACCAGGTCGTCGATGCAGTACAAACACCACCCCTGCTCAGCGATCGTCGGATCGTAGTCGTGCGCGGTTTCAACCGATTCAAGTCCGATGAACTGAAACCGCTAGTTGATCTTCTCAGGGATCCGCCATCAACGACCGATCTGGTAATCGAATGGGGTAGCGGGGCCGTCCCGAAGAAACTCCTGGAGGTTGCGAAGGCGGTCGGCGGTGAACAAATAAAAGTGGCCGCCCCAGGAACTGGGCAGGCTCGCAACACTTGGTTCGAAGAGCGTTTCAACGCTTCCTCAGTGAATCTCGACCCAACAGCCCGTCAACTCCTCAGAGAACATCTTGGTGAGGACGTAGCCCGCTTGACCGGGTTGATGTTGACACTTGAGGGTGTCTACGGCTTCGACGTCGCACTCGGTGAAGCCGAAGTGATGCCGTTCTTGGGCGACGAGGGAGGCGTGCCTCCGTGGGATCTCACCGACGCGCTTGATCGGGGCGACATCACAGCAGCTCTCGAGGTCTTGCAACGCATGTTAAGAGCCGGCGGACGTCACCCTCTCCAGATCATGGCGACACTCCACACACATTACGAGCGAATGCTTCGGCTCGACGGCGCGGGGATATCTAATGAAAAAGACGCTGCAGCGCATCTCGGCATCAAAGGCTCAAGCTTTCCAGCCAAAAAGGCGGTCGCTCAGTTGCGCCGACTGGGACCAAAAAAAATCGGTCGGGCTATCGAGCTACTCAGCGAGACGGACCTAGACCTACGCGGCAAGTCCGCTCTTGACGGTGACATTGTGATGGAAATCCTGGTGGCCCGCTTAGCGCACCTAAGTCGCTAAATCAGTTGTCAGACGACGAACTTTTGGTACTCAGTCGAGATTTCCGCCGGGCTGCCTCGTTTTTGTGAATGACGCCCTTCGAGGCGGCCATATCAAGACGCTTTTGTGCGGCTCGAAGAAGCTCATCGGTGGGCTCTCCATCTGTAGCAGCAGCCAAAACAGCTTTTTCTCGAGTCCTTAGTTCACTACGAACCGCTTTGTTCCTGACCCGGCGGGTCTCATTTTGACGGTTACGTTTGATTTGGCTCTTAAGGTTCGCCACGTGTGCTTCTCTTGCTTCAATTCGAGGTGATGTTGTCTTATTTATCGTGCCAAAGTAGCAACGTGCTGCTCCGCCACGGCATATAACAACGGTCTCAGGTTAGCAACCTCACCGTTCAATCACGCAGAGGCCACCGACATTCACATGGCACTTCTTGTGACCACAGAGTCACTCATTTGGGGTTCACGTTGGTACCTTTCAGTGCGAGATGAACCTCAGCCATATCCGCAACTTTTCGATCATCGCGCACATAGACCACGGAAAATCCACGCTATCGGACCGGATTTTAGAGATCACTGGCGCAGTCGATGCAAGGTCGATGCGCGCCCAGTACCTCGATTCGATGGAATTGGAACGCGAACGCGGAATAACCATCAAGGCCCAAAACGTTCGAGTCAATTGGAAAGGCCACGTCCTTCATCTCATCGACACTCCCGGACACGTCGACTTTGGTTACGAGGTCAGCCGATCTTTAGCCGCCTGTGAAGGTGTTGTTCTATTAGTTGACGCCGCGCAGGGAATCGAGGCGCAGACGCTGGCTAATTGTTATCTCGCGATCGAAAATGACCTCGAAATCGTTCCCGTTTTAAACAAAATCGACCTTCCGGCAGCCGACCCAGGCCTGTACGCGAGTGAGATCGAAAATGTTCTCGGACTGCCCGCCGACGCGGTGCTGCACATTTCCGCGAAGACCGGTGAAGGAGTCGCAGAGCTACTTGACGCGATCGTCGAACGAATTCCCGCACCCGAAGGTGACGCCGACGCCCCGCTACAGGCCCTTATCTTCGACTCTTACTTTGATCAATACCGTGGAGTGGTGTCCTCAATGCGGGTTGTCAACGGTCGGATCCGCACTAATGACAAGCTTCGATTTATGCAGACAGGCGGCGCCCATGATGCCGAAGAAATCGGGGTACGGTCCCCAGCGATCACACCGGTCAACGAACTAGGCCCCGGCGAAGTTGGCTATCTCATCGCAAGCATTAAAGACGTGGCACAAGCAAAATCTGGTGAGACAGTTACGACGACCATGAACCCGGCACAGGATGCTCTCGACGGGTACTCAGACCCGAAACCAATGGTGTTCTGTGGGCTTTATCCCGTAGATGGCGACGAATACCCGGATCTAAGAGAAGCACTCCAAAAGTTGAAACTCAATGACGCATCAGTGACGTTTGAACCCGAAACCTCAGGTGCCCTCGGATTCGGTTTCAGGTGCGGCTTTTTGGGCCTGTTACACATGGAAATTGTGCGAGAGCGACTCGAACGAGAATTCACCCTTTCCCTCATTGCAACCGCCCCATCAGTTTCTTACAAAGTCACTACTGACGATGGATACACAATCGCGGTCGATAACCCGTCTGAACTCCCTGATATGGGAACAGTCGAAACGATAGAGGAACCGATGCTGCGCATAGGCGTCCTTACTCCATCGGATTACACGGGAACAGTCATGGAGCTCTGCCAAGGACGCAGAGGAAAAATGATCCGCATGGAGTACTTGTCTCCCGAAAGAGTTGAACTTCACTACGAAATCCCTCTCGCCGAAGTGGTTACCGACTTCTTTGATCAACTGAAAAGTCGCACGCAGGGGTACGCAAGCCTCGACTATGAACCAGCAGGATATCAAGCCGGCAAATTGGTCAAAGTTGACGTGTTGCTGAACGGTGACCCGGTCGACGCTTTTTCCACCATTGTCCACAGTGACGCCGCCTATGACTATGGCCGTCGCATGGCAGAAAAGCTTCGAGAACTGATCCCAAGACAAATGTTCGATGTGCCGATTCAAGCTGCAATCGGGGGCAGAATCATCGCCCGAGAAACCGTGAAAGCAAAACGCAAAGACGTGCTTGCTAAGTGTTACGGCGGCGACATCACCAGGAAACGCAAACTGTTAGAACAACAGAAAAAAGGTAAGAAAAAAATGAAAGCAATTGGGCGCGTAGAAGTGCCCAATGAGGCTTTCGTATCCGCGTTACGTCTAGAGGACTGACGCGTACCGGTTAGATAATCTTCTTTTCTGCTCGGTAGCGCGCATAGTATTTGGCCACTACACCATCCTTATGTCGGCGGACGGGACCGGACGTGGACGAACGCAAGGCGACAGTGTTACGAGCTGTCGTGGAAAGTTTTATAGACACTGCTCAACCAGTTGGGTCGCGCGCAGTCTCCGATGCATCGAACCTCGAAGTTTCCGCGGCGACGATCCGAAGCGAAATGGCGAGCTTGGAGGCCGACGGCTATCTAGCGCAGCCACATACAAGTGCCGGACGAGTACCCACCGACGCCGGGTACCGGTACTTCGTGGACAGCCTTGGGCCAGGTCACCTAGACGAGACCGAGACCAGGCAAATCAGTTCATTTTTCCGACACGCTCAAGGCCAAATCGAACAACGCCTCGCAGATACCAGCCGCCTCCTATCTCAACTCACTGCGTACGCAGCAGTGGTTGTTGGACCGGCACACGACCCAGCCACCGTCCGATCAGCGCAGCTAGTTGACCTCACCGGCGGGCGGCTCCTTCTCGTCGTCGTGACTTCTTCGGGATCCATCGAACGATCCATGATCGAACTCGTCGCTGGAGCCAAAGTTGACTCTTCCCATATCACTGCAGCCTCTGCGGCGCTTAACAGCGCCTTCGTCGGCAGGTCCCTTGGCAGCGTCCCGGTAGTAGAGCCAACAACTCAACCCGAAGTTGATGACCTTGTCGCCACAACCCTCGCGGCGTTGACACCTGCATCGCATCAGACCGGAGAACTCTATGTTGGCGGAACCGCCAACATGGCGGGACAATTCGATGCAGTCTCCACCGTAAGGTCGGTTCTGGCCGTACTCGAAGAACAGCTACTTGTGGTGAGCCTCTTAGGCGACCTGGTTGAACGAGGGTTGAGCGTCGCTATCGGCACAGAAACGGGGGTCGCGCCGCTCGCCCAATGCGCAGTCGTCGTTGCGCCCTACAAGGTCGACGGCGAACAGGTCGGTAGCATCGGACTCCTGGGACCAACCCGCATGGATTATCCGAAGGCCCTGGCTGCAGTACAAGTAGTCAGTAGTCGACTCGGTGAGTCTCTGGGTGAACCGCACGAGGACTGAAACAGCTCATGGCAACTGACTACTACGAGTTGTTAGGAGTCGATCGCGGCGCATCGATCGAAGAGCTCAAACGCGCCTATCGCAAACTTGCCCGCGAATATCACCCTGACGCGAACCCCAACGACGAAACAGCCGAAGCCAAATTCAAAGAAATCAGCGAGGCCTATGCAGTCTTGTCTGATGATGAAGCGCGAGCCCGGTATGACCAATTCGGTCACGATGGCCTCCGCAGCGGCGGAATGGGAGGTGACCCATTCAACTTCGACCTTAACGACATCTTCGAGAACTTTTTCGGGGGAAACCCATTTGGAGGTGGCAGAAGACGGGGACCCTCGGGACCTCCTCCAGGGGAAGATCAAGAGGTAGTACTCGATTTGCGTTTCGATGAAGCAGTCTTCGGCGTTGACAAAAAAGTTGAAATACAAACCGCCTTAGCGTGCGACAACTGCGCTGGCTCGGGGGCGGCGAAAGGAACCTCTCCGCGTAGTTGCACCGCCTGTGGGGGAGTCGGTCAGGTGCGCCAAGTGCGACAAAGCCTTCTCGGCCAAATGGTGACCACCGCTCCCTGTCCGACGTGTGGAGGGTTAGGAGAGGAAATAGCTTCACCGTGCTCCGTCTGTCGGGGAGAGGGCCGATATAGCGACAGCATGTCCTATGAGGTCAGAGTCCCTGCAGGCGTTGACAGTGGATCTACTCTTCGTCTCACCGGTCGAGGCGCGGCAGGTCCGCGAGGCGGACCCTCTGGTGATCTATACGTTCATCTCCGAGTTGAGGAATCTGACAAATTCGTCAGAGATGGCGACAGTCTGCGCGCCCAACTGCAGGTGACTATGTTGCAAGCTGCTTTAGGAGCTCGAATCGATTTCGAGACTCTTGACGGGGTTGTGCAACTGGCAATTCCCCCTGGAACACAACCGGGTGAAATTTTTCGGCTTCGAGAGCATGGTGTGCCGCGGCTAGAAGGGCGGGGAAGAGGACGAGGTGACCTGCTCGTCACCGTCAAAGTCGAAATCCCTTCGCAATTGTCTAAAGACGATGAAGAACAACTCCGTCGAGTGGCAGAACAACGAGGCGAGGAAGTCGCGGATGCAGGCGATCGAACAGTCCTCGGCAAAATCCGTTCGGCGTTCCGGTAGACCGCTCATGGGTTCCCTTCCAGACGGAACGAACGGGCCACATGTCTTTGCGCAAGATCTCGAAGCCCCGGAACTTGCTGAGGAGGACCGCCATCATTTAGGGCGCGTGCTTCGACTCCGCAAAGGAGACCCGCTCACAATTAGTGACGGCGCCCGCCGCTGGCGTCAAGCAGCATTTGGTGATTCGCTGACCTTACTCGGAGACATTATCGAAGTGCCTGCGCCCTCCCCGCTGATCACCGTGGGTTTCGTTGTCCCCAAAGGTGACCGGCCTACCTGGATCGTCCAGAAATTAACTGAGCTTGGTGTCGACGAGATTCACCTGCTTTCATCATCGCGGTCAGTTGTAGAGTGGGATGTCCACAAGTCAGAGCAACAGCGAAGCCGACTGGCTCGCGTGGCTCGAGAAGCAGCGATGCAATCTCGACAGGTCAAAGTTCCAATCATCAGAGAAATGCGCGACGTTCTCGAAGCCTTATCGATGTTCGAGGGAACGCTTGCCCACCGAGGGGGCAGCCAACTCACCCTTGAGCGTTCGACGATCTACATCGGACCAGAGGGAGGATGGGCGTCATCTGAGATTGCTGATAGACCCACGGTGTCGCTTGGACCATCAGTCCTCAGATCTGAGACAGCGGCGGTGACCGCAGGTTCCGCTCTTGCGCTACTTCGCGCAGACTTGCTCGACAACCACTCTCCGTGAACTATGGTCACAGATGTTCGAGAGACCGGTAGGAGTGGACGTGGCCGAAATTAGCTTCAGCGACGACCTCGTCGATGGCGAAAATTACAGCCTTAGGGTTGGTGAACGTCTTCGTCTCGTCCGCCGACAGAAGCGCATGTCCCTTCAAGAAGTGGAGGCCGAATCCAGCTATGAATTTAAGGCGTCAGTGCTCGGAGCTTATGAACGTGGAGAACGAGCAATTTCAGTGCCTCGACTGTCGCGGCTCGCTCACTTCTATGAAGTTCCCGTAGGTCAACTACTTCCGCTGGGTGACGGAATCAATGAGGACTCTGGCTCCATGTTGGATCGTCAAGTCACCATAAACCTAGATCGGTTAGCGCGAGTACCCGGGGCTGAGGCTGCAGTATTGGGTCGTTTCCTGACCATGATTCAAGGACAACGACAAGAGTTCAACGGATCGTCTTTGACCATCCGACGTGATGACCTTCGCACTATTGCATGCATTCTCGACACCGCATTAAATGATGTAGCTGACCGACTTGACGAGCTTGGTGTACGGCTGGGTGCCTGAAGAACATCCAAATAGCGACATGGCCTTCCAAGTCGACGGCGTTTATTACCTGACCGGCATCCGTTGGAGGGACAACGACCCGTCGCTGAGGGTCCAAACCGACGCGACGCCGTCCGCCGCGCTGGTTGAGGCCCGAGATCTGCATCTGAGATTCCGCATTGACGTCGAGACACCGAGGCGTTGTGTCGGTCGCCTAGAACGTTCCAGTGAAGGATCCACCTATGTGGACTGCGTGTCACCGTCGACCAGAGGACGACAATGCGAACGCTGTCAGATAGTTGACAACGTGTCCGCCGCCAACATGCATCAAGCGCACCGAAAAGGGCGCGACTCGATCGACCAGCGAATGGCTGCATACCTTTCGCATCCCCACAGGCTTTACGTGGCTATCTTCCGAGACGGGTCAACCAAGATTGGAACTACAAGAGGATCCAATGGGGGCCAGAGATTAGTCGAGCAAGGCGCCTGGTTCGCCAGGTACGTAGCTCACGTCGAAGACGGATTTCTCGTCCGGGAACTCGAAGATCTCGTCAGCGAATCCATCAATCTTGGCCAAGCGGTGGACACCAGAAAAAAATTCTCCGGTCACTTACAAGCCCAAACAAACAGTGAACTTCAATCAACCCTCGAAGATTTAACCCCCAAAGTAGGACAGGTCCTAAAGACACAAAACAGAGACGGATGGGCCCCACTTGACGAGACGTGGTCAAACCCCATGTTGGATAACGCACACTGGAAGGATCTAGTGGCTTACCCAGCAGCGCTCACCCACGGCGCTCACGAACTCACCATCCACTCAATGGTCGGCCGCCTCGCAGCATGCAGCCGATCGGGTTTCGAGGAGACCTTTCTGCTCGACATTCAGCCACTTCTAGGACGCCCCCTCGAGCGAGGCGACTTCGAGTTAGACCAACTTGTTCTACAAGAAAGCCTGTTTTAGTGACCGCCGAGGCAACCGAAAGATTCGGTGTCTATCTCCACGTCCCGTTTTGCGTTCGGCGATGCGACTACTGCTCTTTCGCGACCTGGACCGATCGCGACCACCTCATCGATCAGTATCTCGCCGCTTGTCGCACCCAAGCCAGAACAGCTTCGATCAATCTCCCCGACATCACATCGGTGTTCATTGGAGGAGGCACCCCCAATCTGGTTCCCGCGGACTCCCTGATGAGTATTTTTCGTGAACTCCCCTTAGCTCCGACCGTCGAGTTCACGATCGAATGCAACCCGGATCTCGTAGACGACCAACAACTCGAGACTTATGTAGCTGCTGGAGTAAACCGCGTGAGCCTC
>ERZ651768.2742-NODE-2742-length-12046-cov-3.974518_pt1 | contig 12046 bp, 8 predicted proteins | sample MGYA00514754_ERZ651768 | MGnify/ENA metagenome assembly ERZ651768 | reverse complement strand
TAAAGGTGATGGAACTGCAACTGCAATAGCAGTAATTGGTGGATATGAAGATACAGCAAATACAAGATGGATTGGTGATGATGGATTTATTTCAGCAGCAAACTATATTCAAGATAGTAGTTATTATCAAGCATTTTCTTATGTTATTAAATCTGGAAATACGATTGATAATTGGAGATCATATGTTAAACGATTAGTTCATCCAGCTGGACTTGCATTATTTGGTAGAACATTAATTACTGGATTGCTTCCAACTAGATTAGCCCTTGTCAGGCCAGAAGGTACACCTGTTCCTGCGGGACAAAAATATTCAACTGAATATTTTCAAGCATATCCATATACGATTATATTCCATGATGGTGATATTGTACCTCCAGTTAGATTGAATAATCAGTTACAACAGACAAATCCAGAATGGCCTTCTGGTGCGCCATGGCCACATAGTGGTTATCAGAATGGAGATGGTGGACATTCAGATTGGCATATTTATGAAATAGATTTACCACTTATTGTATTGTCTACAACTGAATACGATGATTGGTTATATGTTCAACTACTCTCTGAAACGTCACCGGGTGCAAATGATATTCTTCCTTATAATGAGAATTGGAATCTTCTTACAGGTACAGTAACAGTATCAGAAGATTGGGGACACGTTTCTGGTGGTATTGGTGGTGCATTACAGTTAGGACCTTTGCGTAGACAATTTGATCGACAGAAATTTAATAAAGAAGGTGGATTTAGTAAGGAGTATGGTACAGTACCAACTGGGCCGGGTGGTTCTCTTGCTAAAAATGAACAGGATGGTGAAGGACGCCTTGGACTTCATCTTGGTGGTGGCTATACGATTGAGAATTTTAAAGATGTTCCTATTTCATTTTATATTAGTGATGGTAATCTCAGAGCAAAGATTGTTATGAATAGCCATATTACTTTGGTATAATGGTATAAATATTATAAATATAATGAGGTAATAAGGGAACAAAATATTTTATACTCATATTGTCACTATATATGATAAAGAAGGGTTGGATAGTAATACTAGGGTTATTTGCCCTTTTTTGTATAAATATTATAAATAATCAGAATTTTAAAAAGGATTTAGTTATGCCAGCTATTATAACAAACGCATTTAGAACTTATAACGCAGATAATTTTATTAGTGCGTTTTCAACTAATAAGATATATCTTATGATCGGCAAAGCTGCTGCATGGTCTGGTGCTGATCTGGGACAATATGCAGAATCTACTCCGTCTGATACTGCAATTCCAACACCGATTGATACGACAGTAGCTCCTTTCATTCATCATAATGATATGGTAGCGGCTAAATTGATTAATGCCTCTGATGTATCTCATGTTATCAAACGAACTGATTGGACATCTGGAACAGTTTATATAGAATACAGTCATCTTCAAGATGATATAATTGACCAGACTTTTTTCGTAATGACAGACCAGTATAATGTCTATAAGTGTATCAGTAATTATGGTGGAGCAACCTCTACAGTTAAACCTACAGGACAATCTTCATCTATTGTTGAAACATCAGATAATTATCGTTGGAAATTCATGTATGAAGTTCAACAGGCAGATGTGTTGAAATATGTTACGACAGATTGGATTCCTGTGAAGTATTTATCATCAGATGATGGAAATGCACAATGGGATGTTCAGCAAGCAGCTGTTGATGGTGCTTTGGAACATATAGATGTAACTGCTGGTGGAAGTGGATATGTTAATACGAATACGGGTACTGCACAGAATGGTACTGGTACTTCTATTCAACTTGCTACAGGAGCATCTGCAACAGATGACATTTATAATAATATGACAGTATATATTTCATCAGGTACGGGTAGTGGACAATTAAGAACAATTACAGATTATGTTGGTTCGACTAAAACTGCAACAGTCGCAACATGGACAACTAATCCAAATAATACGAGTATCTATGAAGTAATGCCATTAGTAACAATTACAACTTCAGAAGGTTCAGGAGCAGCTGCTAGAACTTCAAGTGTAGTTGGTGGTGTTATTAAGAAAATATCCATGACAGCAGTTGGTACTGGTTATCGTTCTGGTACAGTATCACTTACTGGTGGAGGTGGAAGTGGAGCTACTTTAGAAGCACGCATCGGTCCTAAGCTTGGACATGGTAAAAATGCAAAGATAGAACTTGGTGGTGCATATGTAATGATGAATGTTCGTATGGTTGGAACAGAAGGTGGTGACTTTGTTGTTGGTGATGATTTTAGAAAAGTAGTTTTGATTGCTAATCCGTTTGCAAGTGGTTCAGCAGCAACTGCGTCTACATATACTGGTGCAGAAATGGATGACGATAAGGGAGAACAAATTTATGTAGAGTATCGGGCTCCTATTAATCGTGCATCTGACCAGACTGAAGATGTAAAGTTAGTTGTTGAATTTTAATAAAGGTAATAATAAATGACATCTAATATAAATTTAAATTTAAATCAAAGTCCCTATTTTGATGACTATGATGAAACTAAAGACTTTCATCAAGTCCTCTATAAACCTGCTGTTGCTGTTCAAGCAAGAGAACTCTCACAAGAACAAACCATATTAAGAAATCAACTCAAACGATTTGGAGATCATATTTTTGCAAATGGTAGTCGTGTTTTGGGTGGTGATGTTCATATTGATTTAGGATATACATTTGTTAAATTACAGGCAACTTATAATGCAGTTGATATTACGCCTTCTTTATTTAGTGGAAAAACAATTATTGGTACTGAGTCTGGAACAAAAGCAACAGTAGTTAATTATGCAGCTGTTAATGCAACAACAGGAGATCCTGATACACTTTGGATTAAATATATTAGTGGTGGTGCTGTTACAGAGAAAGTTCAAGGTATAAAGATAACGGCGGAAGGTTCTGGATATACTGCAACTCCAGCTGTTACAATTACAGGTGGTAGTGGTTCTGGTGCAACTGCTGTAGCAGTTGTGGGTGCTGCTCAAAATATTATTGGAATAAATATAACTGCTGCTGGTTCTGGATATACATCAACACCAACAGTAACTATTTCTGGTGGTGGTGGAACTAGTGCAACAGCAACAGCGACACTTAATACATCTCCAATTTTTTCTAATAGTGAAAGAATTGTTGCAACAGATGCTTCTGTTTCAGCCCTTGTAGCAACATCTTCAGCAACAGGTACAGGTTCCTCAGTTTCTAATGATGAAGGATATTATTATTTTAATGGAAATTTTGTACGAGCTGCATCACAAACATTACTTTTAGATAATTATACAAATACTCCTTCATACCGAATTGGTATGCAAGTCACAGCTGAAATAATTGATTCTGGTGATGATGAAAGTTTACTTGATAATGCACAGGGAGCATATAACTATGCCGCACCGGGTGCAGACCGTTTAAAGTATAGTCTTACACTTACCAAGAAAACTACAGATTCAACAGATGATATAGATTTTATTGAAATGGTAAGATTGGTAGATGGAGTAAAAACAAAAGAAGTTAAATTTCCAGTTTATTCTGTTTTGGAAGAAACATTTGCTCGTAGAACATATGATGAATCTGGAAGTTATACTGTAAGACATTTTCCAATTCAATTAAAAGTTCATTCATCTGATGCAACAAAATTTGTTGTAAAAGTTGATCCAGGAAAAGCTTATGTATTTGGTCATGAATTTGAAACTTTGGTTTCTACTGATTTAGAAGTAGATCGTGCAAGAGATTTTCGTAATGTAAATGGTTTTGATAGATTGATGCAATATGGTAATTATACCATAGTAAAAACATTAACAGGTGGATGGGATATTGCAAGTGATGCTGTTGTTGACCTTCATAATAATACAACCATAACATTAACAAATCCGTCTACATATGCAACAACAAAAGTTGGTACTGCCAGAGTTCGTCAGTTAAACTATTCTTCTGGAACAACTCCTACTAATTATATTTTTAAGATGTATCTTTATGATGTAACTATGACTGCTGGTGATTATGCTGCTGTTGAACGAATTGTAATTCCAGAGTCACCGTTATCTGGAACAGTTACATTAAATGCTGATTGTCTTATAGATGATACTGGTAAAGTTGGTGGTGCATCTGGTGGTGATGCAAAATTATTTGAAACTGGTTTTAATACAATGTTTTTTAAATTATCACAAAATGTTATTAAAACAATTCGTGATGCTTCAAATAATATTGATACTAGTTATACAATACAGAGAGTATTTAAAGATGTACAGATTAATTCTGGTGCAAGTGCATTAGCATCTGGTGGTAGTACAGAAACTTTTTATGGAACAGGTGTATTAAGTGATACTATTAAGAAAACACACTATCATGCTGTCGTAAAAACTGCTGGTAATTCTGGTCTTGCTGTTGGTTCTATTATTAATTATGAAGGAGCAGCTAGTGGAGTTATTACTGTAGCAGGAAATGGACAGTCTGTTGTTTTGAATACTGGTCAATCGGGACATACTTATACAGCTGATTTTATTGCTACAATGAATGTTGATACGAAACAAGAAAAAACTAAAACACTTGTTTCAAATTATCAGAAAAATATTACATCTCCGGGTGGTGGAGTTAATGCATTTACTTCATTAGATATATCTGATGTATATAAAGTTCATGCTATTTATGATTCTGGTAGTGGAGGTACAGATGCTTTACCACCGACATTGACTGTATCAAGTGCATCTGGAACTTTTCTTGCTGGTGAAACAATTACAGGAGGAACATCTGGTGCAACGGGAGTTGTTATTGACCATAGTACAGCAACGATTGTTAAGTTTGTTGTAACAGCAGGAACTTTTGCCGGAACTGAAACTATTACTGGTGGAACTAATTCTTATACAGCAACAATGGTTAGTCTTGCAGCTGGTGATACGGTTATTACTGATCGTTATATATTAGATACTGGACAACGAGATAATTTTTATGGACATGGCAGACTTCAATTATCTGGAACTGCGGCTACTGGTCGTATTCTTGTTATCATGGATTATTTTACTCATAGTGGTACTGGATATTTTTCAGTTGATTCATATACAGCAAGTGGATTGCCCGATTCATATGCAGATATTCCTTCTTATACAAGTTCTGTTAGTGGTACTGAATTTCAATTAAGAGATTGTATTGATTTTAGACCTCGTTTACAAGATGGTTCAGGAAATACAGCAATGCAGAATGGTGAAATACCATATCCAAATTTAAATTGGCAAGCTGATTATAGTTATTATTTACCAAGAGTAGATAAAATTTATATTAGTAGAGATTTAATATTTGGTACTTATACTGGTCGATCGCGTGAACTTCCGATACCGCCTTCTCAGTTGGATGGAACAATGAGTCTATGGATGTTAAAAATTCCAGCATATACATTTGATACAAGAGATATTGAAATGATTTATATTGAAAATAGACGATATACTATGCGTGATATTGCTGGTATTGAAAGACGAGTACAACGAATTGAATATTATACATCACTTTCTTTACTTGAGAAAGATGCAGAAGCATTAGTTGTTAAAGATACGACAGGATTAGACCGTTTTAAAAATGGTATTTTGGTTGATAGTTTTAAAGGACATAGTATTGGTAATGTTTTGGATCCTGATTATAAATGTTCTATTGATTATCCAGATCAACAATTAAGAGCTCCATTTAATTCTAATATAGTTGATGTATCATATGTATCTGGTTCTTCTACTGGTGTTCAATTATCTGGTGATTTAATTACCTTACCATTTACAAGTTCTGTTTTTCTCACACAGACACAAGCAACAAAATCTCTTAATGTTAATCCATTTAGTGTTTTACAATGGATTGGTACTTGTGATCTTAGTCCTCCTGGTGATAACTGGGTGGCAACAAATAATGCACCAGATGTTTTAGTTAATAAGGGGGAGAATGATAACTGGGTAGCTTTTGCTAGAAATTTGGTTCAGGGATTTGGTACTCGATGGGGTGATTGGCAAACAACAAGAACTACTAGTAGTAGCCTGAGATTGACAGAACAATGGTTGGAGTGGGGCAATACCAGGACTGCAAACGTACAGACAACTACGACTCGGATGCAAGAGCGTGAAGGTAGGGCATTACAATTTCAGGGAGTAGATACTATTAATACATCAATTGGTGATCGTGTTAAAGATGTTTCGATTATGCCATATATTCGTGCTCAAAATATTACTGTTACATTAAAAGGATTAAAACCAAATACGAGAATGTATCCATTTTTTGATGGAGAAGATATTTCAACTTATTGTACTCCAACTGGTGGTTCACTTGGTGGTCAAATTTATACAAATGATGATGGGGTTACAACATTTCTTTTTGCACTTCCATGTCCAGTTCATGCACAATTACAAACACCTCCACTTCTTATATTCAGAACTGGTGAACGACAACTTCTTGTAATGGATAATTCTACTGGTGATAAAAATATTGCTAGCACTTATGCAGAAGCAATGTTTTATGCGCAGGGACTATTACAAACAAAAGAAAATGTTATTTTATCTTCAAGAGTTCCAAGAATAGCTGGAATAACGGTATCTGATAGACGAACTGTATCTTCAACTCGCATAGAAGTTATTCCCATTGGTGATCCTTTAGCTCAAACATTTTTTGTTTCTGGAGGTCAATTTCCAGAAGGATTGTGTTTAGCTAGTCTTGATTTATATTTTAAAACTAAAGATGATGAATTACCTGTATTAGTAGATATTGTTACAACAAGTAATGGTTTTCCAACAAGAATAGTTGTACCATTTTCTGAAGTTGTAAAATTACCAGCAGATGTTAATATAAGTGCAGATGCAACTACAAAAACAACATTTACTTTTCCTGCACCAGTTTATTTATTACCAGGTGAGTATTCAATTAGAATAAGAACTAATAGTCTTGGTTATGAAGCATGGACAGCAGAGATGGGTGAAAATTTAATTGGAACAACAAGAAAAGTTTCAAAACAACCTCATACTGGTGTATTGTTTAAATCTCAAAATGCAAGTACATGGCAGCAAGATCAAAATACAGATTTAACTTTTGTATTAAATAGATGTCAATTTACAATTAGTGGAACACATGAAGCTATTTTTCAAAATGATGCTCCAGCAGCTGATTATAAAATGGATGTTGCTAGTTTAATACCACGAACAGTTGAAGCACATAAAACAAAAGTTTCTTGGTCTGTTAAAACAACACTTCAATCTACTGGAAATTTAAATTCGGATTATGAAAATATTACACCTGAAGCAGATCATGAGTTTGATAATCAACAAGTTGTTACAACAACAGTAGGTAGTTTATTAACGAAAGCAATATTATCATCATCATCAGCATTTGTTAGTCCAATAATTGATACTCAACTTAATAGTTTGGTTGTAGTAGAAAATAAAATTAATAATCTTTCTACCAATGAAGCTGAATTTCCAAAAGGTGGTGATGCTATTGCAAAATATATTACAAGGCGAGTTACATTAAAAGATGGTTTTGATGCAAGAGATATGACTATATATTTGACAGCAAATAAACGAGCTGGAACAGATATAAAATGTTATTATAAAATTCTATCACAATATGACCCTATTCCATTTGATGATGCATTATGGAAACCAATGTCACAAACGGATAATTTAAATACTTTATCTCTTAATAGAAATGAATGGATAGAGTATCAATTTGACCCAACTCCTACAGCACCTTATGTAACAACAGAGGCTATACAATATACTGATGGAAGTGCAACTTATTCATCTTATAAAACTTTTGCAGTTAAAGTTGTTATGAATAGTACAAATACAAGTGTAGTTCCACGAATTAAAGATTTACGAGTTATAGCTTTAGCATAATATGAATGAATATAAATTTATTAGAGATGAATATTCTAGTGCAGTATTAAATACTGATATAAGTGCATTAGAACAATATAAAATTGTAAGAGATCAACGATTGAAAGATAAACATACTTTAGAACAATGTGTGGAAGATATAGGTAGTCTTAAAAATGATATGCAAGAAATAAAAAATCTTTTAATAAAGATGAGCGAGAACTAATATGGCAAAGAGAGTACAAAGACGAAGAGGTACAACAATTGAACATAATACCTTTACTGGATATGAAGGTGAAATAACTGTTGATATTACCAAAGATACTGCTGTAATACATGATGGTTCAACTGCTGGTGGATTTCCTTTAGCTAGGCAAGATTTAAATAATGTTAGTTTAAATATTAGTATTTCAGATATGAATATTGTTGATGGAACAACTGGACAGTTCTTGCAGACAAATGGTTCTGGTACAATGAGTTTTGCAACGATTGATGCATCTAGTACAGCAGTAGGTGGTGATGTAACTGGTACTGTTAGTAATATTCAGATAGCTGCAAATAAAGTTGGTATTGCAGAATTAAATGTATCAGATGGAACAGCTAATCAATTTCTTAAAACAGATGGATCAGGTGCATTAAGTTTTGGTACTGTTGTTACTGATCCAACTATGGGTGGAGATGTAGGAGGGACTACATCTGCTTCTATAATTCAAGCAGGTGCTGTTGAAGGGTCTATGTTGACCGCGGCACTTAAACAGTTTACAGAAGATACTTTTACTGGTGATGGTGCGACAACTACATTTACATTAACTAGTATTGCAGCTGCCACTAATGCATTAATGGTATCTATTGATGGTATTGTTCAACCAACGAGTGCGTTTGCATTACCAACAAGTACATCAATTCAGTTTACAGCTGCTCCTCCTAGTAGTTCAAAAATTATTGTTTTACATCTTGGTTTTCAATCAACAGTTAGTACACCTGCTGATGGTGCAATTACGACAGCTAAGTTAGGTGGTAATGCTGTTACGGATGCTAAACTTTCTTCATCTGTTGGTACTGATGCACAAAGAGCAGTTACAACAAATCATATTCGTGATGATGCAGTTACGACAGCAAAGATAGCTGCAAATGCTATTACAGCATCTGAAATTGCAGCCGCGACAATTACATCAACACAAATTCAAAATGGAACAATCGTGGGAGATGATATAGCGGATAACTCTATTGGTGGAACAAAGATTGCTTTGACTAATCATGCACAAGGAGATATTATGTATTATGATGGTTCTAACTGGGTTCGTTTAGGAGCCGGTACTGCTGGTCAATCTTTAAAAACGGCTGGAAGCGGAGCCAATCCATACTGGGGGTAATTAATAAATGGCATTACAAAAAACACATGGTAGAATGGTTGAAGATGCTAGTATTGGTACAGCGGATATTGCGGATTCTGCAATTACAGCAGCTAAGATACCTGATAATGCTATTGTAGAAGCGAAGATAGGTGCCGGTGCTGTAACAGATGCTAAGATAACTGGAATGTCATCCAATAAATTATCTGGTGCGTTGCCTGCTATTAGTGGAGCTGCTCTTACTGATACAATTTATGATATAGCATTTATTGGTGGTTATGATAAAGATATGGTTAAAGAGGATGTTAGTGTTAGAACCTATGGAGAAATTGTGATGGCTCGAGCTGGAACTTTTGTTGGTGAGGCAGGATATGTTGATACAGTAGCAACTGGTGCAATTCTTATTGTAGATATTCAAAAAAATGGATCATCTATTTATTCTACAAAACCACAGTTTGCTATTAGTGCTACTGCTTTAACTGCTGGTACTCTTTCAACTACATCTTTTGCAGTTAATGATAGGATAACATTTAAAGTTACACAAAAAGGATCGTCTGCTGCTGGTAAAGGTGTAAGATTTACTTTAAAATGTAAGGTGTAAATTATGGGTATGTTGTTGGCACCAAGAATACACAAATCAGGTGTTATATTTTCATGGCCATATGGTGGTGGTATAAATGGTTTTGCAATATCAGGGTCTAATCACCATGATGTATGGTGTGGAAATTGTGGAACTGGTGTTTGGTATATGTTTGCTGATATATGGTCAATCAGTTTAACATCAGATGGAAATGCTACTGATACTGGTGGTAATGATTTAAGAGGTGGATATATTGGTGGTGCAGTTTCAGGTGTAACACATAGTTATACTGCGGATGGTACTGGACAGGGAGGATCGTCAAATCAGATTTCAAGATTTTCAAATACAAGTCCCGGGTCTGGTTCATCAGATGTTGGAGATTTAACAACAACTGTAAATCGTGGTGTAGGTATATCGTCTATTGGTAATGGACATGGTTATCATGGTCGTAGCACGACATTACAAAAATATGCTTTTGGTTCTAGTTCAAGTGCAACTAATGTATCTTCACTAGTTAATAATCATGGGACTTCTGTACCATCATCTTCTAGTGATGGTGGAAATAATTATGGTTATGTAGCTGGTGGTGCTATACCTGCTACAAATGCAATAAGTAGATTTTCTTTTGATAATGAAGCAACAAAAAATGATGTAGGAGATTTAGGTACATCAGCTGCAAGTTATTGTGGTGGATCATCAGAAACAAATGGTTATCATTTTGCTGGTGGTAATATTTATAGATATGCATTTGCAAATTCTAGTAGTGGAAGTGATGTAGGTAATTTATTAAATAGTTCAACTAGTCGTGGAACTGGTTTTAGTTCAACAACTCATAGTTATGCAAGTGGTGGTGGAGTTCACGAAACACATATGGAAAAATTTGCACATGCTAGTGATTCAACGAGTTCATTTGTTGGTAATTTAGGATCAGGACAAACGACTAATAGAACAGGTCATGTAAGTACACATTATTAATATGAAAATAGTTAAATACACATTAGAGTCAGGAAATAAACCAAGTCATATTACTAATGGTGGCTGGTGGCCTAATCCAGATGATGATACTTATATTGGATTTTCTGAAACGGGTACTGAATTGACAAGTGCAGATGTAGAAACCAGACAACTTGGTATTCATGCAAATTATCCAATGATGAAAGAAGTTAATACATATGCACCAATGGAAGGAACAAGTGATCCAGATGCATCAACCAATGCACCCGGAACACCAACGATATATTGTAATACTGTTACAGGTTCAACATTTCAATGTTCAGATGCAACACCGGATGCAAATGTTTGGATAAAGAAATCTCATAATCAAGTACCGGGAGATATGAATGATCCACTTGGAATGTTATTACCAACAGTAATGCATCCTCCATTTCACTATGATACAGCAGTAGAAATGACAGAAGTAGAAATAAGACATTTATTGCAGTATTGGGCAACGCAGAATATATAAATAATAGAAAAATTGGAGAATAATAAATGCCAGCACAAGTAGTAAATTTAACAGATACATTTGACCAATGGAGAGTAAAAACTAATACAGTAGCTACATTAGCTTTTACTGCTTTGCAAGATATTGTAGATGATGCTAGTCCTCAATTGGGTGCTGATCTTGATTTGAATAGTAATGATATTACTGGTACTGGTAATATTAATTTTACTGGTATATTGACATCTACATCTATTGCCGGGACTGTTACTGGTACAACTCAATCACCTGGCAATAATTCAACTAAACTTGCAACGACAGCATATGTTGATGCTCAAGTCGCTACAGAGGATACTCTGGCGGAGATGAATGATACTACTATGTCGGGTCTTGCTAATCTTGATATTCTTCAATATAATAGTTCAGGCACGACTTGGGAAAATAAAACATTATCAGCTGCGGGGATTCCAACTAAGGGATTTACAGTTGCCATGGCAGTTGCATTGGGATAGAACAAGTATTATAAATACATAAAACAATGAAAAAGGACTTAACAAATGGCTAATGAATTTAGAAATAGAACCCTAACTGGTGTAGGAACATCAGCAACAATTCTCTACGCAACGCCTGATGGAAAAACTTCTATCGTACTAGAATTAGATTTAGCTAATACTACATCCAATGTTGTAGAAGCTACTGTTGAATTATTGGATTATAGTGATGCATCTGGTAGTGGAGTAGGAACTAACTGGAAACATATTGTAAAAAATGCACCTGTCCCTTCTGGTGGTTCATTGATGGTAATCGCTGGACAGAAAATTGTTTTGGAAGAAAGAAGTGGTG
>ERZ651768.2740-NODE-2740-length-12048-cov-6.428034_pt1 | contig 12048 bp, 8 predicted proteins | sample MGYA00514754_ERZ651768 | MGnify/ENA metagenome assembly ERZ651768 | reverse complement strand
GAAGAGGTTGTCTCCTTCTTCGACGTCACCTGTTGGCGCAGCCTGGCCGAGAACGTCGCCGAGTCGATCACCAAGGGGCAACGTGTGATCGTGTACGGCCGGCTTGATTACCGCTCCTGGGAGAACCAGGAGGGCGAGCGTCGTTCGAAGGTCGAGATCATCGCTGATGACGTGGCCCCGAGCCTGAAGTGGGCGACCGCCGAGGTCACCAAGATCTCTCGCGACGGTGGAGGGTTTGATTCGGGCGGTGGCTCGGGCGGTGGCCGGCCGGCCTCCGGCGCCGGCAACTTCCCGACCGATGAGGAACCCTTCTGATGGCCCGACGCCCACCCCGCCGCACCAAGCCCCGCAACAAGCGTCGTGGGCGCAAGAAGGTGAGCCCGATCGTCATCGGCAAGGTCGAGTACGTCGACTACAAGGACACCGAGCTGCTCAAGAAGTTCATCTCGGACCGGGCCAAGATCAAGGGCCGTAGCATCAACGGCAACAACGCCCGCCAGCAACGTGATGTCGGTAGGGCGATCAAGGTCGCCCGTGAGATGGCGTTGATCCCCTTCACGAACCGGGTCACCACGCAGCGTCGCGAGCGTCGCAGCGACGAGCGGGACGAGCGATCCGATGGTCCGCCGTCACGTCCGGCCATGCCGCCTCCCGGCGGATTGACAGAGGACGACGGTGTCGTCGACGAAATCGGGGTCATCGCCGAAGGCGGCCTGTCCGAGGAGACGACCTTCGAGGAGACGACCCTGGAGGACGCCGGCGAGAGCGACGATGGTGCTGCCGTGGACGATGGTGCTGCCGTGGACGATGGTGCTGCCGTGGACGATGGTGCTGCCGTGGACGAGGCCCTGTCGTGAAGGTCCTCCTTCGTATCGATGTCGAAGGCCTGGGTCGGACGGGAGAGGTCGTCGACGTGGCCCGTGGCTACGCCCGCAACTACCTCGTTCCCAAGGGCATGGCCGTCAAGGCCACGGCCGGCATCGCGGCACAGTCCGAGGCGATGCAGCGCAAGCGTGTGAGGCAGGCCAGCGAAGAACGTGCGGACGCCGAGGCCATCGCCGGGCAACTCACGGGAGCGGTGCTGACCGCCACGGCGAAGGCGTCCGATGAGGGCCGCCTCTACGGTTCTGTTGGTTCTGCCGAGGTGGCAACGGCCCTGGTCGAACAGCTCGGCGTCACGGTCGTTCAGCAGCAGGTCGAGGGCGAGGTCGCCAAGGACGTCGGCACCCACGAGTTCACCGTGCATCTCCATCCCGAGGTGACCGTGCCGGTGACCATCGAGGTCACGGCCGAGGACTGAGCATGTCGATCGTCGGTCGTCCACAGACGCCGGCGGTTGTCCCTCTTTTCGTCCCCAGCATTGTCCCCGGCGTCCGGGAGGGATTTCCGGCTATTTCCACGGGCTGTCCACTAGCGGCCCACAGGTCCCTTCCGGCAGGCTGTCGGAGTGTTGGCAGGTGGCCGACGAAGCGACACGAGGCACGAGAAGTGGCATGAAACACGCTGTTGGGACAGGGCACGACAGCAGTGGTCTGACAATCCGATGGTGACCGGCAGCGACATCGTGGGCATGGAGCGGGGCGGGTCCTCCCGGTGAGCGACGACGCCCCACCGGTTGACGACGCCCCACCGGTTGACGACGCCCCACCGGTTGACGACGCCCCACGGCTGGAGCTGCCGCCCCTGGTCGACGAGGGCGGTTCGCTTCCTGCGTTCAACGGTGGCGGTCATCGGACCGGAGGATCGCGCGGATCGGGTGCCGGGCGCGTGCCTCCGCACAACCTCGACGCCGAGGCCTCGCTACTAGGTGCCATGTTGCTGTCAAGGAGCGCCATTGCCGATGCCATCGAGATCCTCAAGGCCGACCACTTCTACAAGCCGTCGCACGGCCACGTGTTCGAAGCCATTTCCACGCTCTACGCCTCGGGTGAGCCGGCTGATCCGGTCACCGTCTCGGAGACCCTCGCCCGCGCCGGCGTGCTCGACCAGATCGGCGGACCCGGGTTCCTCCTCCAACTGCAAGCCGCCACGCCGGCCACCTCGAGTGCCCCCAAGTACGCCCGCATCATCCAGGAACACGCCACGCTGCGTAGTCTCATCGGCGCTGCCAACGAGATCGCCGAGATCGGCTACGGCCGGCCCGACGACGTCGTCAAGGCGGTGGACGAGGCCGAGAACCTGGTGTTCCAGGTCGGTCAGGGCCGAGTCGCCGACACGATGTCGAGGATGCGCGACCTGCTCGACGCCAACCTCGACCAACTCGAGAAGCGCTTCGAGTCGGGCAAGCCCATCACCGGTACCCCCACGGGCTTCGCCGACTTCGACCTGCTGCTCTCCGGCCTGCAGCCCAGCAACCTCATCATCGTCGGGGCCCGTCCCGCCATGGGCAAGACGTCCTTCGCACTCAACATCGCCACGTCAGTGGCGATGGAGGCCGGCCTGCCGGTCCTGCTGTTCTCGTTGGAGATGAGCCAGCTCGAGATCAGCCAACGCATCCTCTGTACCGAGTCACGCGTCGACTCCAAGAACGTGCGCAGCGGCCAGCTCCGCGACGACGACTGGTCCCGCATCAACCACGGCGTCGGCCGCCTGGCAGAGGCTCCGTTGTGGATCGACGACAACCCGGGAACATCGGTGATGGAGATCCGGGCCAAGGCCCGACGGCTCACCAGCCGGGTCGGAAAACTCGGGGTCATCATCGTCGACTACCTCCAGCTCATGACCGGCCGGTCCAACGCCGAGAGCCGCCAGGTCGAGGTCTCCGAGATCAGCAGGGGCCTCAAGATCCTCGCCCGCGAGCTCGACACGCCGGTGATCGGCCTCTCACAGTTGTCGCGTGCCCTCGAGTCCCGCCAGGACAAGCGGCCGATGCTGTCCGACCTGCGCGAATCCGGGTCCCTCGAGCAGGACGCGGACGTGGTGGTGTTCATCTACCGCGACGAGGTGTACAACCCCGAGTCCCCCGAGATGGGCACGGCCGAGATCCACGTGGCGAAGCACCGCAATGGACCCATGGGCAACGTCCGGCTGGCGTTCATGCCGCACCACACGCTCTTCGCCGACATGGCCCGGATGGGCTGAGCGGATCTGACCTTCCGCATGTTCCTGGGCGAGGACCTGCTGGGGTGGTTGTTGCTGGCGTTGGGCGGGGCGATGGCGGTCGGCAACCTGGTGGCACTGGTGCGTCCCCCCAGCGGCGACCGGGACGCCGGGCGACCACCGCTCGCCCGCACCCTGATCTACGTCGGGCTCGGGCTGGTGGTCGCCTTCTGGGCACTGGGGACGCTGACGAACTGACAGCTGCACCGTCGGGGACGGTGCCATGGGACGCCGGTCGTGGCGGCTGGTCCGCTACCGTGCCTCGCCGGAGGTTTCAACATGACGAATGTGCTGGCCCAGACCCTCACCGACGCCTGTGGCATCGAACCCGGCTTCATCTGTGAGTGGGTGTTCGACACGACGGACAGTGAAGCGGTAGCCGAGATCGTGGGTTGGCTGGTCGAGCGCCCCCTCAAGATTGTGGTGATCCTGCTCGGCGCATGGGTCGTGAATCGCTTCGTCACCCGGGCCGTGGACCGCCTCGTCAACCGCCTCGTCGAGTCCCGCGTCAAAGAGGAACAGGAGGCCGAGTCCGACGACCTGGTCGCACGCATGGGGCGCAGGGCCCGAGGCAAGCTGCAGCGGATCCACGAACAGACCGAACGGTCCAAGCAGCGGGCCCTAACTCTGGGGGCGGTTCTGCGCAGCATTGCCAGCTTTGCCATCTACGCGATGGCCACCCTGGCGATGCTGGGCGAGTTGGGGCTCAACCTGGGCCCGTTCATCGCCGGCGCCGGCATCGTCGGCCTGGCGGTCGGCTTCGGGGCCCAGTCCCTGGTCGCCGATTTCATCGCCGGCATCTTCATCATCATCGAGGACCAGTACGGCGTCGGCGACTTCGTCGACGTGGGCACTGCGTCCGGTACGGTCGAACAGGTCAAATTCCGCACCACCGTGATGCGCGACGTCCACGGCACCGTCTGGGTGGTGCCGAACAGTGAAATTCGCCGGGTCGGCAACTCGTCGCAGATCTGGGCGCGCACGGTGCTCGACGTGGACGTCGCCTACGACACCGACATCGACCTGGCGGCCAGCGTCATCAAGTCGGTCGCCGACGAGGTCTGGAACGAGGGCCTCGAATCAGCGACGATCCTCGAGGAACCCGAGATCTGGGGCGTGCAGAACTTCGGCGCCGACGCCATCTCGATCCGTCTGGCCGTCAAGACCGAGCCCGGCGAGCAGTGGGCCACCGGGCGGATCATCCGGGCCCGCCTCAAGAAGGCGTTCGACGTGCACGGCATCGAGATTCCATTCCCGCAGCGGACCGTGTGGGTGCACACCGTGACCGACCGGACGAAGGCCGATGCGGCAGGCACCGAGGTGCGCGACGACCTGTTGGAGCGGCGTTCCGGCGGCGACGGCGACGAGTAGCGGCGCGGTGCCGGTTCAGGTGTCGCTGCGCTGGATGGCCCGTTCGTCGGTGCCGAGGTAGCTGGCGACCACCTTCGGGTCGTTGCGGACGACGTCGGGTACGCCTTCGGCGATGACCTGGCCGGCCTCGAGGCAGTAGACGCGGTCCGACAGGGCCATGATCATCGGCATGTCGTGTTCGATCACGACCATCGTGGCACCGAGTTCGCCCTGGATGGCCTTGAGGAGCGGTCCGAATGCCTCGGTCTCGCGTTGGGCGATGCCGGCGGTCGGTTCGTCGAGGCAGAGGATCTGCGCGTCGAGGGCGAGGAGGCCGGCCAGTTCCACGATGCGTCGGGTGCCGGTTGAGAGTTCGGCGACGAAGACGTCGGCGTAGCGTCCGAGCCCAAGGAAGTCGATGAGTTCGGCGGCCTGGGTCCGCTTGGCACGTTCGGCCCTGCCGGAGTTGGGGAGGACCAGGGCGGTCGAGAGGAACCCGGTACGGCCACGGGCCTCGAGGGCCACCTGGACGGTTTCGCGGACGGTGAGTTCCGGGAACAGTCGGGCGGCCTGGAAGGTGCGGCCGAGGCCGGTGCGTGCGCGCTGGGAGGCCGACAGGCTCCCGACGTCCTTCCCGAGGATCTCGACGGTCCCCTCGGATGGCACGAACCCGCCGATGGCGTTCATGAGCGTCGACTTGCCGGCGCCGTTGGTGCCGATGAGGCCGACGACCTCGCCGTGTTCGACCAGGATGGTCGCCCCGTCGACCGCGCGGAGGCCACCGAAGGAGACGGACACGTCCCGTACCGCGATCGCCGCGCCGTCGGGGGTCGTTCGATCGGCCCGTCCGCCGATCACAGACGCCGGCGGGGTGGTGAGCGTCTTGACCGGGGTCTCCGGGAGGCGGTTTTCCACCCAGGCGAGCAGGGCGTCGCGTGCCGAGTAGGCGATCTGGATCAGGCCGCCGGGGAAGTAGAGCAGCAGGATCAGGAGGCCGATGCTCGACGTGAAGAGCGGGACCAGGTCGTTGCCGGGCCAGAAGGCGGGCAGGCCGACGACCCAGAGGGCTCCGAGCACGGGGCCCATGAGGCTGCCGAGGCCGCCGATCACGATGATTGAGACCATGCGGAGCGAATCGCCGATCAGGAAGAAGCGGTCCCCGTAGCTGATCGACTGGACGAGGCCGCCAAGCAGCGCTCCGCCGAGCCCGGCGATGCCGCCGGCCAGCGAGAACGCCAGGAGCTTCGTCCGGGTTGGGGAAACGGTGTAGGCGGAGGCGGTGTCCTCGTTTTCGCGGACCGCGATGATTGAGCGGCCGATGCCGCTGCGGCGCAGTCGGGCGACCAGGGCGAGCACGATTGCGAGTACGGCAAGGCAGAGCAGGTAGTAGGAGCGTTGGGTGGTGAGGTCGAAGGGGCCGAGGCTGCCCCTTCGGTAGGTGACGGCGCGTTTGCCGTTGTCGCTCAAGATCGGTAGCCGGTAGAAGTACTGCTGGGCGGCCATGGCGAAGGCGAAGGTCGTCACCGCGAGGAGCAGGCCCTTGACGCGGAGGGCGCCGAGTCCGATCACTGCAGCCGATGCTGCACCGACGATGGCGGCGAGGAGCATGGAGACCAGGTACGGCGTCTTCGGCAGGCTGACGCTGAAGAATTCCCACTTGTCGCCGATGCCGACGCCGACCGTGAGGCCGCGGTTGAAGGCTGCGGCGGAGAGTGCGCCGATGCCGGCAAACGCCATCTGGCTGAGCGACAACTGTCCGGCCCAGCCGGTGACGATGGTGAGAGAGATTGCGCAGATGGCGAAGGCGACGATGCTGGTGTAGAGGAGGTGTCGTGACGGGAGCGGCACGATAAACGGCATCGCTACGGCGATGAGGCCGAGGGCGCCGAGCGCCAGGTGGGAGAGGTGCCGGACCCACCACACCTGGAGGAGGCGTTCGGGGACCGGTCGTTGCCGGGGAGTGAACGAGAAGGAGCTCTCCTCCTCGGTGCCCGAGCGGCTCTGGAGCGCCACGGCGATCACGACGAGCACGAACAGGAGCAGGTCGACGAGGCCCATCTGGTCCAGGAACACGAACTGCACGTGGGCTTGGGCGATCCCGATGACGATGCCGGCCGCCAGTGCCCGGGGGAACGAGACCATGCCTCCGATGACCGCTGCGGCGAGTGCCCGGATCATCGTGTTGGGGCCGAGGTTGGCGAGGCCCGTGATCCCGCCACGGTTTCCGGAGAGCATGATCAGCGAGATGCTCGAGAGTGCGCCGCCGACCGTCCAGACGAAGAGGGACACCAACTTGGGGTCGATGCCGGAGAGTCGGGCCAGGTCGGGGTTGTCGGCCGATGCCTGCACGGTCTGGCCGAAGACCGTCCGGTTGAGGAACCAGGCGAGGGCGATGGTGATCAGCGGGACGACGAGGAGGATCGTCAGCTTGGCGCCCGTGATCCGCAGGCCGAACACGTCGTCCCAGGTGGTCGGGATCGCGACCGGGAAGCGGACGCCGCGGGTGACTTCGAAGTCCGGGTAGGCGGTCATGACGGCTTGCATCAGCTGGGCGATGCCGATGGTGGCGACCAGCACGATCACCCGGGGCGAGGTGAACAGCCGACGGATCACCGCCCGTTCGACGAGGGCCCCGACGAGGGTGCCGACGAGCATTGCCGTGGCCAGTGCGATCCAGAACGGCCACTTGTAGTTGATGACCAGGAGGGCGAGCAGCCCGGAGGCCGGCAGGCCCATGTTGCCGACCGCCAGGTTGATGACTTTTGTGGACCGGTAGACGAGCACGATGCCGAGGGCGAGCAGCCCGAACACCATCCCGTTGATGAGTCCGTCGAACCAGAGTTGGCGGGTGGTCCAGACGGCGAGCACGGCCGGCTGTGACAGTGGGACCAACTCGCCCATGTCAGCCGCCCTCCCTGCCCAGGAAGACGGCACGGGCAAGGTCGTCGCGTTCGAGGAGTTCCTGTGCCGGGCCTTCGAAGCGGATCTGCCCCTTTTCGAGGAAGATGGCCCGGTCGGCAACTGCGAGGGCGACATTCAGGGACTGCTCGACGATGATGATCGTCTGGCCCTGTTCCTGCAACCGTTCGATGATGACGAGCAGGTCCTGGACCACGGTGGGGGCCAGGCCGAGCGAGAGTTCGTCGATGAGCAGGATCTCGGGGTCGTGGAGCAGCACGCGTGCCAGGGCGAGCATCTGCCGTTGGCCACCGGACAGCGAGGCGGCTCCCTGGCCCTGGCGCTGGGCCAGGTCGGGGAACAGTTCGAGGACCCGGTCGATCCGGCCGGTGACGTCGTCGCGGTCCCGGCGGTGGATGTAGGCGCCCATGGTGAGGTTCTGGTGGACGGTCATGCCTGGGAACACGCCCTTCCCGCCGGGTAACTGGTGGACGCCGAGGGCGGCCCGCAACTGCGGCGACGTGTAGGTGATCGTCCGGCCGCCGAGGCGCACGACGCCACGGCGTGGGGTTCCGAGGCCGCTGATGACGCGCAGGAGGGTGGACTTGCCGGCTCCGTTGGTGCCGAGCAGTGCGAGGGTCTCACCCTTCCTGAGCTCGAAGCCCACGTCGAAGAGCACCTGGACGGGTCCATAGCAGAAGTCCAGGTTGTTGACCTGCAGGGCGGGGATCTCGCCCGACTCATGGCGGCGCTTCTCTTCGTCCTGCTCGTCGAGCAGCTCCTGGACGTTGAGCGACAGGTCGTGGCGGATGTGGCGGGCGCCCCGGTAGAGGATCCAGCCGCCGAGGATCGAGGTGGGCACCGACAGGACGAGGGCGGTGGTGCGCGGGCCCCAGGCGTCAGTGAACAGCAGCGAGATGAGGCCGCCGCCGGCGGCGCCGATGAAGAAGATGTAGAGGGTGATGAGTGCCGTGCCGCTGCCGCGGAGGCGGTAGGGCACGATCGACTGCATCAGCGGCCCGACCATGGCGAAGGCGGCGATGAACAGCACAGTTTGGGGCACGCCGAAGGCGATGAACAGCGGCACGTTCGGGACGGCGTACTGGATCGGCTTGAACAGGGTGCCGAGGCCGATGCAGATCCCGACCATGCGCAGCGAGCGGGTGGGGTCCTCGCGCCAGAGGCGGTCGAACTTGGGGCCGATGTAGAGGAGTCCAAACAAGGCGAAGACGCCGCCGACGGAGAAGGTGACACCGCGCACGAGCGGGTCCAGGTTCCAGCGTTCCTCGAGGTAGAGGCTCTCGAGGACGGGAACGGTGAAGAGGCCGAAGCCGAGGGCGCTGAATCCGACGACCACCGTCTTGATGGTCCGGATCTGCATGAGCCGGGAGAACGCCGCGTCGAGGGAGACCGGCAGTGGGTCCTCTTCGACGAACGATTCGCCGAGCACGTCGATCTTCTCCCACTGGCCGCGTGGCGGCTCCTTCAGGAAGAAGGCGGCGATCGCCAGCAGCGCCACCGGGATGCCGAAGAGGTAGTAGGCCCAGCGCCAGCCGTCGACCTCGCCGGGCCCGTTGGCGGCCACGGCCACGGCGCCGACGAGGACCGGGCTGAGGACCCCCACGAGACGCGCCGATCCGCCCCCGATGGCGCCGAGGCGTCCGCGGATCCCGATGGGGTAGGTGTCGGCCATCATCGACGAGTGGACCGGGATGGTGTTGGCCTTGGCGATGCCGACGCCGAATCGTGCCCAGAAGAAGGCGAAGGCGTTCGTGGCGAGGCCCGAGAGGAAGACCATGGCCGTGAAGAAGATGCTGGACCAGCCGATGATCGGGACACGCTTCATCCGGTCTGCGGCCCAGCCCATCGGGATGGCGCCGAAGACGACGAAGGCGCTCGACGAGGCGGCGATGAACGTGATCGTGCCGTCGCTCACCCCGAACGTGTCGCGCATGTCGGGGGCGAGGACGGTGATCGCGGCGGTCTGGAGTTCGTCGAGTGAGGCGAGCAGCAGGAGCACCACGAACGTGGTGGCGCCTCCGCCCATGGCGAGGCCCTTGCGGATGCTGATGCCCTCAGACTTGACGCCGGGCAGGAGGTTGTCGGCGAACAGGACCTCCGAGGCGGCTTGCTGGGCCTCGCGGCGGGCCTCCTCCTCGAGGACTGTTGCCGCCAACGAGGCGGCGCCGGCGGGGGTGTTGCCGTCGGAGGGTGGGGGCTCTTCCATTGCCGGGTCGTCCACGGGGTGTGACCCTAATCGCGCCCGGAATCTGACGCGGCGTCAGGGAATGGTGGGTCGAAGGTTTCCGGGCGGGGCGCCCTACCATCCGGGGGCCATGCCCGACCCCGTTGCTACCGCCTTCTGTCGTGACCGCTCCCTCGAACGGCTGGCTACCGAGCGGTTCGACCTACTCGTCGTCGGCGGTGGCGTCACAGGAGCGGGCATCGCCCTCGACGCCGCCTCCCGCGGCCTGGCGGTAGCCCTCGTCGACAAGGCGGACCTGGCGGCGGGGACGTCGTCGAAGTCCTCGAAGCTGGTGCACGGGGGCCTGCGCTACCTCCAGCAGGGCGAATTCGGCCTCGTGTACGAGGCGCTCGCCGAGCGCCAGCGGCTGTTGCGCAACGCCCCGCAACTGGTGGTACCCCTGTCGTTCGTCGTGCCCATCCTGCGCAGCGGCGGGGTCATCGACCGACGCCTGGCCAGGGCCCTCGGCCTGGGACTCTGGCAGTACGACCTCTCGGGCGGCGCCCGTCTGGGATGGCACCGGCGCCTCGACGTCGACGGGGTGCTAGCTCGCCTCCCTCAACTCCGACGCGACGAGATCGCCTCGGGGTACCTCTACTGGGACGCCTGGGTCGACGATGCCCGACTGGCCCTGGCGCTGGCCCGGACGGCGGCCCTCGAGCACGGGGCAGTCGTGGCGACCTATGCGCGCCTGGCCGGGGTCGGACGGGAAGGCGGCCCGGGCGGCCGGGTGACGGACGCGGTGCTCGAGGTCGACGGTCGGACGATCGAGGTGGCCTGCGACGGCGTGGTCAACGCCTGCGGGGTCTGGGCCGAGGAGGTGCAGGGCCTGACCGGCGTGGCTGACACGTTCGACATCCGCCCTGCCAAGGGTGTCCACCTGACGGTGCCGGCCGAGCGGCTCTCGCCCGATGGCGCCCTGCTGATCCCGGTGAAGGGTGACAAGCGGAGCATCTTCGTGCTGCCCTGGCCGGGTGGTCGCACCTACATCGGGACCACGGACACCGACTTTGTCGGCGACCTTGACGAGCCGTTCTGCACGGCCGACGACGTCGCCTACCTCCTCGCCGCCGTGAACGCCTTGACCGATGCCGACCTGGTGCCCGGTGACGTGACCGGATCGTGGGCCGGCCTGCGTCCCCTGGTCGCCACTGCAGAGACGGAGCGGACCGCCGATCTGTCTCGCCGCCACATCGTGCAGTCGGATGGGCTGGGGGTGGTCACGGTGACCGGTGGCAAGCTCACCACCTACAGGAGGATGGCCCAGGACACCGTCGACGTCGTGTGTGAGCTGCGCGGCGAGCGGCGGCGTTGCCGGACGAAGAAGCTCCCGCTGCGGGGGGCGGGTGGCGCCGGGAGCGGCGGTTCCCACCTGGATGGCCGTTTCGGTGGTGAGGCGTCGGTTGTCCTCGATCTGGTGGAGGCCGACCCGTCGCTCGGCGAGCCGCTGGTGCCGGGCCTGTCCTACCTGCGGGCTGAGGCGGTCTACGCCGTGTGCCACGAGATGGCGACCACCCTCGACGACGTGTTGTCACGTCGGACCCGGGCTCGGATCGAGGATCGCGGGGCCACGCTTGCGGCGGCCCCGGACGTGGCGGCCCTCGTCGGGGAGGCTGCAGGCTGGACCGACGGGCGACGTGAGGCGGAGTTGACGGCGTTTCGGGATTCCGTCGAGGCAGAGTTGGCGGCCGAGTCGGCCTAGCCGTTGCCGGCTAGCGGGTCCCGGTCGTCGACCTGTTCGAAGACCCGCTTGACCTTGCCCACGTCGGCGCGCTCCATCGAGCCGTCGGGCACGAGTTCGACCGTTGCCCGGATGCGGATGCGGTCGGCCAGCGCCTTGGTGAGGCGTTCGGCCACCTCGGCGGCACGGCTTTCCGATCCGGGACCGAGTTCGGAGCGCACCCGGAGCTCCGCCATCGTGGATCGGCGGTCGACGACGATCGCGTAGGTCCGGCCAACGTCGGGGTCGTCGAACAGCACCGCCTCGACCTCCTTGGGGTACACGTTGATCCCCCGGATGACGAGCATGTCGTCGGCGCGCCCGTTGAGTCGGGCGATGCGGGTCCAGTGGCGGCCCTCGACGCCCCCGTCGGCGACGATGCGCGAGATGTCCCTGGTGCGGTAGCGCAGCACGGGTTGGGCGGTCTTGGTGATGGTCGTGAACACGAGCTCGCCCCAGTCGCCGTCGGGGACGGGTGCGCCGGTCTCCGGGTCGACGATCTCTGGAAGGAAGTGGTCGTCGAACACGTTGAGCACGCCGAGGTCGTCGGGGGCTTCCATGGCGACCCCGGGGCCGATGACTTCGGAGAGGCCGTAGATGTCGAGTGCGGTGAAGCCGTTGCCCCAGAGGTCCTGGATGCGCTGCCGCATCCCTTCAGACCAGGGCTCCGCGCCGAGGATCCCGATTTCGACGTTCAGGCGCTCGAGCACGCCGGACTCGGCGGCCCGTTCGCCGA